>Ga0210400_10000528_pt1 | contig 42521 bp, 48 predicted proteins | sample IncBWH26MmetaG_FD_155456 | JGI IMG/M metagenome (GOLD analysis project Ga0210400, IMG submission 155456) | Forest soil microbial communities from Barre Woods Harvard Forest LTER site, Petersham, Massachusetts, United States - Inc-BW-H-26-M | ecosystem: Environmental > Terrestrial > Soil >... | reverse complement strand
CGATTATGGACTCAGTGGACTCAAATGGACCCAGCGTAAGTGATCGATGTATTATGAACTTACCAGCTGTTTTGAGTTGATCAGGATGGGCGTGTAGCTCAGTTGGGAGAGCACCTGCTTTGCAAGCTCGTTTTATTGGGTGCCTACCAGCAAGCTAACTTGTTGCAAAGGCTGCGCATAGCCCATAAACGCCCTGCCTCGGCTGCCCTCTAGCTGAACCCAAGCTGTTCCCAACTACGGACTATAGGCATGGCAAAACAAACCAAGATCGCCAAGCAGGTAATCGCAGCCAAGAAGCTGATCGCCCGGGCCGACGCCGCCGAGAAAGCTGGCGTCCCCATGACCCCGGCGAACATGAAGAAGCTCGGCTACATCCGGACCGAGGGCGGCGTGTGGGAGCTTCCCATCCCCGTTCACGTTCTTCGCCTGCTTAACTCCTAGTCCCTCGGCCCATTGGCCTCGGTACTTCCCCCGCGCTAGGCTCCGCCCATGGGCAAGGAGACCGTAAGCCTCAGGAGATGGAAGAAGGCGGCGAGCCTGCATTGCGCTTTGGTGCTGCGCCCGGACTTGGACACCAAGGGGCTGAGGGAGCTTGCGCAGAAGATATTGGCATTGGGCAACGAAGAGGCAGGCATCCCTCGGATCACCCACACGGAAGTGAACGAGATCGTGTTCCGCAACATGCAGTGCATCTACCACAAGTGCCCCATGCTCCTGTTCTCGAAGCAAATTGCGGACTGCCTGAACGAATTTTTTGGAGCCACCGATGAAAATCCTGATCGTCGAGGACGACCTCCTGCAAAGCAGTTGGCTGGAGAACAGCTTGAATGAGCATGGCCACGACGTCCGCTGCGCCAGCGGAGGCGATGAGGGTCTGCGTTCGTGGGAGTTCTACAGACCAGAGATCGTCATCACGGACTATCGGATCGTCCCGCAGGTCGTCATCCGCAACGGGCTCGATCTCATCGCTGCGATCCGCAGCATCGATCCGCTTCAACAGTTCGTCCTGCAAACAGCAGAGAAAGATTTGAAGCCGCCTATCGGCGTGCCGCTGCTCCGCAAGCCCTACAAATTCCGCCAACTGGCGAAGCTGATCGACAGTTCCCCGGCTCCGCTCCAGCATCTTCTGCGCTATTGACAACTCGGTGAAGTACGCGGCAGAGTGATCGAGCGGAACGTGCCCGGTGTTCAGACCGAACACGTTCCTGACCACGAGACTCTCGCGTAGACGAGGAGCCTATGGCTTGGACGATTCTACTTGCGCTGTGTGCGTTCCGCCAATTCCCCTATCCGATCCCTGACAGCCCGCCGCCTTCACCGCCGAACCTCTTCGAGTGCATCTGCACCGTTTGGATGGTTGTTGCGATGGTGAGCTTCCTGCTACCGCGACCTTGGTTCGTCGCGATCTTCCGGGCGGCGTTCCCCTTCATGCCCGAACACTTGGATAGGAAGGAGCGATAGCACACGATGCCGAAGCTCACGAATGTGGTTGTCAGGGACGTGCGAGACCGTGATGGTTTCAAACTCGGCAGGGTGATTGAACCCCACGACGGCTCGGAGGATGGAGTGATAGCGGCGGCGAAATCCGCGACGGATCGCATGTACCGCGAATACTCCACGGCATCAAACGTTGGAAGTAGAATCTGCGCAATCGACGCGAGCGGTAGGCTGAGGTGGGCGGTGTCCCCGAACTTCCTTCACATAGCCGAGGTCGGGACGGATGAGGCTTCCTACATCTGGGGCGACCTAACGCGCAGTCTCACAGTAACCGAGGATTCCGTTCGTGCCCGAGAGGCTGGTCGATTCACCTAAGCCGAGAGAAAGCTCGCCAGTTTTTCGGTCAGCTTCTTCGGCTTCTTAGTCCAGCACTCCCACACAGTCAGCAGCGTCCAGCCATCCCTGCGCAGAGCCACCCGGTTCCTCGCGTCCCGCAGCTTGTTCTTGCCTCGCTTATCGCTCCAGAACGAAGCGTTCGACGCTGGCTTGACCCGACCGTAGCGGCAGGCATGCACGTGCCAGAAGCACCCGTGGACGAAGATGATCTTCTTTCGGCGAGGAAGGACGATGTCAGGCTTGCCCGGCAGGTCGGCCCGGTGAAGTTCGTACTTCACCTTCAATGCGTCGAGCATCGAGCGGACGGCGATCTCGGGCTTCGTATCCCTGCCTTTGATGGCAGCCATGCACCTGCTTCGCTGCTCGGGTGTGAGAACGTCCACGTTTCACGCCAGCCGCTTCCTCACGAGATCGACGAACTCTCCTACTTGAAGCAGCTTCATGTCCGAGTTTGGCGGATACTGCTTGTGGAACTCAAGGGGGACGATTAGCTGCACCCCGTCGCCCTTCATGTCGTTCAACTGCTTCTTCGAGATGCCCTGCTGGATCGTCATGATGTGCTTTTGCTTGACCCGCTTCGCCTCCTTGAGCACCTGACGCCATCGGTCTTTGCATGTCCTCTTTACGCCGACCATGAAGAGCTTGTTCGTCGGATAGCGTGCGTCGTTGTATGCGTCCACGCTCGGTATGACGATGTCCGGTTCTCCGTCAACCTCGGGCGGACGGACAGCATATGGAATCTCCGCCCGCTTCAGCAAATACTCGAAGTGGTTTTCGAGCGACCGCCCGGCACGGGACTTGCGTCGGTTCATGATGCTCGACGCTGTTTTGAGGAAGTCGTCCACGTCCTTGAACACCCTCAGGATTTCAGGCTGGCAAATCTGGCGCTCCGCCAGCCGAAACAGCTTGTACTCCGTATCCACGCACCTGACGATGGTCTTGTCCGCGTTCAGCTTCTCGAACTGCTCGACGCATTCCTTCAGGGCCTCGACGGTCTCCTCGGAGAATGCGAGCCCGGTCGGAAAATCATCTAAGTCCTTGATGAACTCGCGGAACCGCCGCTCCAAGCATTCGCTTTCGGTTTCGATCCGAGGCTTGCCTCCCTCGTAGGCTCCCCAGAACCCGGTGACATCGACGCCCAATGCTGCTTGGATTTCCTCGATGTCCTCGTCATTGTCGAGCACATAGGCTTTGAACCTTTGGTGGTCATACGGAATGAGGACAAGCATGTCGCCGACCGATTCGGGCGTGAGGAAGGGGAAGCCTTTGCCGAACCGGGTCAGCCGATACTCGCTGCGGGTGCCCTTGCCATACCACTTCACGCGGGAATTTGTGACTAGCTGGTCTTCCTGCCAACGAACTTCGACTTGGGATTCGTAGTTCCGACCCTTGTCCGGGCCGAACGGGGCATACATTTCCCTGACAGCCTTCGGCAGGTAGAAGCCGCATTGGTGCCCCCCGGTGATCCCGGCATCGTTGGGCGAGATGAACTTCAGGAGCGCGTTGCCGACGCGCAGGGCTTCCGCAATTGCGAGTTCGCAGATAGGCGAGGGCATGGGCTTATCCCGCTGCGGCGAACGCTTGAGGCTTTGGAGCCGACTTGAGCAGGCAGCCGTTGGGCTTCTGGACAAGCTGCCAGCGGAATACCTTGATGATCTCCATTGCTACCGCAGTGGCGACTTTGGGCACCACGGCGTTGCCGAACTGCCTGTATGCCTGCGTGTCGCTCACGACGATTGGCAGGGCATCGTCGAAGCCCATGAGCCGGGCGCATTCCCTCGGGGTCAGGCGGCGGGGGCTCTTCCTTGGCTGCGGGATGAGAATCTCCGAGCCGTCCTTGAAGTAGCGGGCGCTCAGCGTCCTGCTGACGCCGTCGAGATCGGCCAAGCCGTAGCCGAATCCGTTGCCGGCCTCCTTGTGCTTCTTCGCGTATTCGACCAAGTAATTCCACAGATGCGAGGAGAGCGTGTAGCGGCTGTCAGGCTCGGGCTCCAGTATGTCCCGGACCTTGGGCGCTGTCTTGGGACGCTCGGGAAAACGGAACGGCGGAGCCTCGCCGAACACCCGCTTGTCGAAGCACACGATGTAGACCCGCTCACGATGTTGGGGAACCCACGGCGCTGCGTCGATGATCCGGTGGAAGACCACATAGCCGAGGTCTTCGAGAGTTTCCTTGATCGTCTCCCACGTCCTGCCCTTGTCATGGCCCTTTAAGTTTTTCACGTTCTCAAGCAATGCCACGGGCGGCCGCTTCGCTTCGAGGATGGAGGCTATGTTGAAGAACAGCGTGCCCTGCGTGGCGCATTTGAACCCATGCGCACGGCCGAGGCTCTTCTTCTTCGAGACCCCGGCGATGGAGAACGGCTGGCAGGGAAAGCCTGCCGCCAGTATGTCGTGGTCCGGAATTTCCGCTGGCTTGATCTTGCGGATGTCGCCCTGCGGAATGTCGCCGAACCACGCCTTGTAGGTCTTCTGGCTGTATTTGTCCCACTCGGACGAGAACGCGCAGTTGCCGCCGATTCCTTCGAGCGCGATCCGGAAGCCCCCGATCCCCGCAAAGAGATCGATGAAAGTGAAAGGCAGTTCGGCCGGAGCCGGATCGGCTCGGCGAATCTGTTCGAAGGGAAGCGGGAGTATCTGGTCTGGCGTCGATGCCTTTTGCAGGACGGAAAGCACGAACTCCTGCTGGGACATCTGGTGCTGTTGGCGCTGGCTGTCGATCCACTGGTGCACGTTCTCGGGGACGTTGCGAACGAGCAGTTGTTTCGGCATTCCGGAACACGCTCCACTGGGAATAGTTGCTATCGGGGATGATAGCAACTATTCCCAGCGGTGCAAGCACTAATTTCGCCCTTGTTTCGCCCCTGTGGATTTTGGGTTACTTCGGGTCAGAACCTACGCCGTCTTCCACTTTGGCGTCGTGCCGGCCCTTCATGTAGGCGACGTATTCGGTCAGAATTTTGTTTGTCTGCTCGGTGTTCTTCTGGATCGTCGGCAGGCAGTTCGTGAAGGCATGGTTGGCGTTGAGGACGAGCTTCACGAGCCATTTGCCGAGGAACGTCAGTCCCACTGTGGAAGCGGTGAGCAGGAGCCCGAGCAATGGGTAGACGTAAGGTGATGGAATGGATTTGGGGTCGATCATAATTATCCGATGAACTGGCAGCTTGTGCGAACCACATACGACATCGGCGTGGCACCCGCGCTGGTGTAGTCGCAGATATAAGTGATGGCCGTGCCTCCCGCAGCAGCGACCGTAATATCGCCGCTGAAAAATGTTGACGTGGTGTTGGCCGACAAGCTGGCTGCCTGCATGGTGTACGTGGGCTTGATGTTCGCAATGGCTACCGAGCCGTCCAGCGAGGTGTAGGAAACTTGGAACCCGTTGGTTCCGCCGAGCGTGGACGACGTGGTTGCCGGGACCGTGAGTTGAACGTGATATGTGATAAGAAAACGTCCGCCGCCAGAGGGATTGGAGGCTGCCGCCAGAAGGTTCGTCACGCCAGCAGCGGCACTAAACGTCGCTGGTGCTGGAAGCCCATCGATAATGGCAATGCCATTGCCTGCCGTGGTGAAGCCAGCGATTTTCGTGAGGATTCCATTTTTATCGACCACAAATAAGTCGGTGACTCCGTCAGCTTTCTGGACGCGGATCGCATTGCCTGTGGGCGCGGTGTCCGTGTTTCGCATAATGCGGACGATGTCGTTGCCGTTCGCAAGGCTCGTAATGGATACGTCTTGCGTAGCTGTCGGGGTTGCGTTCACGCCCAATTTGGCGCTGGCGGTTATCAAGCCCGAGGCAGTGATTGCGGCAGCACTGACGGTGCCTGTGAAGGTAGGCGATGCCAGCGGAGCCGCCCCCGTGACCTGAGCCACGGAATAATCTCCGCTCGTAGCTGCTACGGCTCCCGTGCGGCCGAAAACCGAAGTTACCGCACCGCCGCTGCCAGCGATGATCACATCCGAAAGCGTCGAGTCAATGGCATGAAATTTGGTGCCGTCGTAGTAGACGTAGACCTGCCCGGCAGGAACGCTGGTAGGTGCGACCTGCGTCGGAAATGCGAGCACGCTTGCGTATTGGAATGAGGTTTGCTGTGCCATCTAGGTTCCTTAGGCGCTGATCTTGCCGACGCACGTCGGGCTCGTTCCACCAGTGACGTTGCTGTGGTTCAGGCGGTAGTAGCGGGACGACAAATTCTGGGCTTGCAATAATCCCCCGGTGACCACGCCTCCGCTGACGCTCGCTACGGTGCCCACGTCGAAATAGTTGATGTCATCGTCCGATGTCTGCAAGGTCGTGGTGCAGGTGGTGGGGATGCTCGGATACTGCATCTGGGCGGTGATCGTGCGGCTCTGGTCGATCCGGGGATCGTTGAACGGCACGCTTACTTGGATCGAGGCTCCGTTGACAAGTGCCTCGGCGATCTCCGGCACAGGCATAAATACGTAGCCGCTTACCGCTTCGGAACCCACGTTGGCGTGGGTGAGCGCAAAGCTCACGGTGCCCGTGGAGTTGTCTCCGGTGTTGAACCCCGCCACTGCGGTGATGGCTGCGCCCGTTACATTGAAGGTCGAGTCCGAGCAGTTCAGCATGGTGAGAAGCTGGCCGACGATAGGCACGTTTCCTGCGGCGAGCTTGAGGGTCAGCGTGGCGACGTTGGTCGTCAGGCTGGCATTGGTGACGTAGGACAGCGTGTCGCTCGACTTGCCGTCGCGGCTTCCGAATACGTATTCCGGCCGTCCGGGGACGAGCAGCCTGCGGTTCGCTGCGCTCGCTGGTTGTGTCAAATAGGCTGGCATTGTTGTCTCCTAATAAGGGGTCGGCTAGTGCGTTTCTGAACCATTTCCCCAGCTTCCAGTATCTAAGGCATAGAGGCTCTCCATGAGAAAGATGAACCCAGCCGTTGCGCTCCTGCTCTTCATTCTGAATCCGCTGTTTTTCTTCATCTACTGGCTCCGCTGCCGTTAGAACTTCTTGTTCCTCAGCTTGCTAGTGTCAAAATTCCCGAACGGATTTACAGGCTCATTTGACTGAGCCGGACGTTCCGTCTCCTCGCGGACTTGCTTAGGAGTCTTAAGACCCGGCAAGTTGGTCGGAAATCCTTCCGTAGCACGGTCGATGTTCTCTTGGAACTCTGCCTGTTTCCGTGAAATATCACGAGGGTCCATGCTCGGATTTGCGATGTTTTGCAATTCCAAGTCGAGCATTTCTTTGTTCGTGCGTCCAATTCCGGTGAGAGCCTTCTGGTAAGCGGGGATGGATGCCATCGTGCGGATGTACCCATCAACCAGAGCCTTGCCCTGCGGAGAGAGTCCGAGATAGGCATCGGATTTTGATTCACGACTAAGACCTTCTGAAAGGGCGCTGATAAGCGGCAGGTCCACATCAATGAGACCTTTTAGCTTGAAGTCCGCTATTCCGGCCTTGTTCAGGATGTCGTGAATACGAGCTTGGTCGTCCGCACGGGTAACAGCCGACAGATTCGCATTCTGATAATCCTTCGCCGCCTTCGTATACATAGATGTGTTCTTCTGTACGTCGTTAAGCTGGCGCAGTGCTTGGCGGTCCTTGTTGACTTCGCCTGATTTCATCTCTTCGAACGTGCTGTGAATTGCGTCGGCATCGGCTTTACTCATGTATTTGAGTTGCCCCGTTTCATCCATGGCATAGCCCATGGTGTGGGCGTCCTTGCGTGCCTGAGCAGCCTCGGGAGCCCCTGCGACCCGCTCGGCGGATTTCTGCGCACGATCCTCGGCAGCAGCCTTCTGGGCAGCCGTGAGGCTCTCTTTGGCTTGCGACAGGGTATCCTTCGGGCCGACGCTGTATGCCGAGGCATCGACCTTCGTCCCCTTGAGGGCATTCTTGATTTGGTTGTTGTATTTCTGTGCTTCCTTGTCGCCTACAGCCGGGCCTTCCTTGTAAGCTTGACGGGCAGTCAGGCGGTTATCCGCCGTGTCGTCCAGCTTGTTTTCCTTCAGGTATTGGTTGACGAACTGTTCTTCCTCGCTGCCAACTTTAGGCTTCGGAGCCGCTGGAGCGAACCCCTTCGCCGGAGTCGGAATGGCACCCAATGCGCCGCCTTGTTGCGCCGGGGCTGTGCCCGGAATCGGGCTCAATGCGGAGGGTGTGGGAGTGCTCGGAGCCGCCGTAGGTGTCGAGCTTCCGCCCGCTGCGGGTGCTGCGCCGGGGATAGTGCCGAACGCACCTGCTGGGGCATTCGAAGATGCCAACGGAGCCATGGCAACGGGGGCGGGAGCTTGACCCGCTGTAGGAGCCGCTGGAGCCGCCTGCGAGGCATTCTGGGAGGCTGCGCCCATGTATTCAGCCAAGGGAACGTCTCCCTTCGGAGTGGTGACGAACTCCTTGCCCGTGAACTTGTCCCGTGAAACAGGATAGCCTTCAGTGGTGGTCAGGGGCTCGCCAGCACCGTTCTTCAACTGTTCCAATTCCATGTGGTCGGTGGGCTTGCGTGCAGCAGCCTCACGACTCATGATTTCTGAGCCGAGGTTGATCTGCCCCAACGCACCTTGCTTCTGCATGGCGCGGTTCATGTCTGAACCGGGAATGTCTGCCATGACGGTCGGAGCAAGAATGTCGCCCGCTATGTTGCCAATCTTGCCGAGCACATGGCCGATCTTTCCGAAAACCCCCGGATGGGCGGACTCGGACGATCCCCACGGGTGCTCCTGAAGGTAGTCCTGCTTTTCTTTTTCCAGCGCACCACGATGCTCAACGTATTGGCCGGGGGTGATCATGCCCTGATGTTGCATGTATTCGAGGCGGCGTTCGTCGTCCTTCAAATCCTGAAGATGCTCGTGGAACTTTTCCTTGCCGGATTTCTCGTCGGCGGGTGCCTTGTCGGAAGTCTCCGCTGGCACGATGGGCTTCATGTCGGTCGCTGGCTTCTCGCCAATTGTGCCGAGCGCACCGGGCTGCGGCGTAGCCGCGCTCATGATGGGGCTGATTGTCGCTGCTTGGCGCAGCTTCTTCAGGGCCTCTTCCGGATCAACGTCGTCCGTGGGCATGATGAATGCCGGGTTCGTGGGCTGCCCCAACATCTGCGGACCAGCGATTGGTGAGAAGACGGCCATTATGTTGCGAACCCCGCTCCGCCCGGCTTGCCGAAGGCGGCTTTACCCGCGCCAGTTACGACTGCGATCCCTTGCATCAAATTCTGGAACCATCCGCTCTTGCCTGCCTCGACCTGCGTGTTGATGTTCTTGTTCTGGATGTCCATGGAGTCGAGCATGCCCTTGGTGTTGATCCCGTAGAGATTCCCGAGGTCGGCTGCCGCTCCCTCGCGCTGCTTTTCCTTAAGCTGGACGTCCTGCCCTGCGATGCCTTCGGACGTCGAAGCCAATGCCTTGAGGCGGTTGCGGGAAATTTCATCTTCCATCGCACTGCTGCCTCCGCCAAGGTTGTGTCGTGCAGCCGCGCCGCGCTCCGTTTGCGTGACGAGGTCTCCCGCCCCGCCGCCAGTTCCAGCTTCGGCGGCAGTCAGCATTTCCATGACGCCTCGCTGCCCGAATCCCTGCGGGTTGGTCAAATTTTGAATGTCGAATTGCTCCAGAGGCTTGAGTTCGCCCTGAGCTTCTTGCCCCAACGTAGACGCACGGGAGGCTGCGGTAGCTGCCGCTTGTTTGGCTGACTTCTGTGCGGCGCGGTCGCAAAGCATGACCGGGCCATCGTGATCGTAGGAGTCTTCGTAAACTCGGACATACTCACCGATGGTGTCGGTCATCTGTAGAACAAGCTTCTTATAAATTTTCATTTTTGTGTCCCGCCAGATAGTCCATCGGTATCCCTGCTCCAAGTCACCCAGTCCTCTCGATCTCGTGACCAACCGAGGGCTTTCAGATGCTTCCCAAAAAATCTTTCAATCCATTTCGGCACCCAGCAAACCACTTCCAAAATTCCCTTCTGCCGTGCCTCTTCAAAACCTGCTCTTTGCAGAGCCTCTATAGCGAGCAACTTTTCGTCCTTGTCGCCCCAGTCGTCTCGCCGAAGCCAAAGATATGCCTCGGCACTTACCCGCAGAACTCCAGCCGCTACAACAACTCCATCTACCTCCAGAACCTTGCGGACAAAAAATCTCGAATCTTCAAGGTCAGGAAAGGCGTAGTCGATCCCGGTGGACTCATGGATGGCACGGACAGCCTCGAAATCTTCCGCCCGATAGTCCCTCAGCACCGCCGCTCCTACCAATGATTCCCGTATCACGTTAAACGCTCCCCAAGGTCCGCTTCGGCTTGTTCCCCGGAGCCCTCACGAGCGTGTCTCCCAAGCCTGCTGGCTGCCTGCCTGAGTTGTCGCCCGTCCCGCTGCCTGTGGATGGCAGCAATGTGTGCTTGGTGGAGCCGTTGAGGGTTACGGCAGTGGGGGATTGTTCCGTGCCCCAATAGGTGTAGGGAGACCTTGCGGAGCCGTGGTATTGGGCGAAGCTGCGGAAATAGTATTTGACCGTGGCTCCGCCGCTGTCCATGGTGGGCAGCGTGAAGGGATGCGGAGTCCTGCTCGCCCCGTGGTCGATGGTGAGGGGCTGGACGAAGTTCGGGTCGTTCACCCCCACGTGGGTGAAATACTGTGCCCCCTTTTGGAGAAAGGGATCGGGATGGCTGATCTGCACGTGGACCGTTTCGCCAGTTGCGGCAGCACTTACCGTGACGCTGGCGGGAGGAGCCGGAGGACCGATCTCGCCGCCCCCGGTGGCCGCCAATGCCTTGAAGCCGTTGTTCACGTGGTCGATCATTTTCTGGAGCAAGGCGGCGAGGCGGGGCTGTTTCTGTCCTACCTCGTTCAGCCATGCGCCTCCGTCAAGCTGGTTGTTTTGCGCCATGGTTAGACCCCCGGCTTTATCGGCATGGGGCTGTGGCTGTCGCTGTTGCCCACAAGAATGAGTTTGGAAACCTGCATGGCGGCTCCGAGCCCAAGGGTTTCAAATTGCACAAAGACGCGGTTCGACCGGAGATTCAAGTTGCGCACATAGTCCGTGGTCAGTGCAGTGAGCGAAGGCTGCTTCAGCACGACCCAAGGCTTGGGGTCGCCAAGCGATTCCCGCAGCAGGGTGATCTTGAGGCTTCCCGATCCCCCGGCAGTAAGCTGCAACTTCACCCAACGCTTCTGCGTGAAGCCCAACAGCGGATTTTCTTTCGCCTTGGCGGCGTTGACGTGCCCATAGGTCACGTAGAGCCCGTTGATCGGCACGACGCCGTCGTCCGATAGCTGCGAAAAGGAAAGCTGGTATACCTTGCCGTTCCCGTTTCCGTTGCAAAGGAACAGCGGGCGGCTCAGCCCGTCCTGCCTGTAGATGAAATCCGCATAAGGCGAGGAGATGGTCCACACCGTCCACTTGCGGCGCATTTCCAAATCCGCCAATGCTCCGAACATCGTCACGTGCACGCCCGGCTCGTTCACGAGAGCATCGAACGAATCCAACCCCGTGTAGTTGCACACAAGGATCACGTTCGGCGAAGTCGGGTTGGCATTGGGAATAGCCTTCGGCAGCCATTGGAAGGAAGCGGTGCCCGGACCAGTGGCCATCGGCACGCCCACGAGGATGCGCTTGTTGATCACGTCGTTCTTCACCCAGATGGTGAAGCCGTAGGCCCAGTTAATGGCTTCCCACATGGGCTGGATTTCGGGGCTGATCTTGCGGGGCTGCCCGCCGTTGAAGGCATAGAGCCCGTTGCGGCAAGCGGTGACGAGATACTGTTCCCCACGGTCGTAGGCGTGTATGCCGCAGGCTCCCGCCTCGTCGCTCACTTCGGATACGTCCCAATTTCCGGGCTCCGCGTTCGGCGTGTCCTTTGTGCTGTGCATCGAATTTTCTTTCAGCAGGTAGAGGATGTTGTTGATCACCGCCCCGCCGTAGCATTGCTGGATGTTGTTGTCCGTCAGGTCGATCACCCCGCTGTTGATGTCGATCTGCTCGGGGAAGCCCGCGTAGCTGCCGATGATCCCCACGGGAGTAGTGGGAAAGCCGAGGGGCTGGAGCGTCGGATAGACCTCGATGCGGTCGATCTCAAGGTCTCCGTAGTGCACGATGTTCTGCGCCGCGACCCTCAGCACCAACTGGCTGCTCACCTGCCCGCTGAACGGAGTCGTGAGCAACGCGCCCGTGAAGATCGCCATGTTGCTGGTCATGGAGGAGAAGTTCGCCGTGAACTTGCCGTAGGTGATGCCGTATCCGGTCTTCGGGTCGAAGTCCGTCAGGTCAACGAGCAGGTTGCCCTGCGTCTTTCCGCTGGGGCAGCGGCAGGTCACGCGGACGCTGTAAAGCACGTTCGGCCGGATGATCGGCACTCCGTATGCGTCCTGATAGGCGGGCTGCGTGATCATGCCGAACAGGGATTGCGTGGCAGCCGTGGTGTTCTTGATGTAGTAGCTGTTGCCGAACACAGGCGACACCAGCAATGTGCCTTGCTGCTGCAATGGGATCGCGCTGCCGCTGTCGGCGGTGCTGACCACGTTGGCGTGCGCAAACGCTACCGCGAACTGGGTCGCCGAAAGCCCGGCAGCCAGCACCGTGAAGGTCAGGTCGTTCAAGTAAGTGCCCGTGGTCAACCCCGTGATGGTGATTTGCTGCCCCGCCACGAAGGCATTGGAAGCCTGCACGGTGACGACATTGCTGGCGATCTGGAAGCTCGTGATAGTCGAGGGATTGCCTGCGCCGGGGTTCGACGAGGCATCGAGAGTCCAGCCCAACGGGGTAAGGGTGTTGGTGACGGGGTTCGGCAGGTAGCCGCCGTCGAAGCTCATATTGTTGAAGTTGTAGACCTTGTTCTGCACCAAGCCGTAGAACATGCGGCTGGCATAGGGGATGTTCCAAGCCGCGCTTCCAAGCTCGATGTTGTTGAAGTAGTCCTGCGACGGAATGTCGATCTCCGTGGCATTGACGAGCACCGCATCGCTGAAGGTGAACTTTGCGGTCGTAGTGGTGTTGTCGGTGATGACCGTGCTGCTGAAGGTCACCTGCTGGTTGTTCAAAATCGACGGCACGGGATTGCCGATGTAGTAGAAGAACTGCCCCGCGATCCCGTTCTGCCCGCTCTCCGTGAAGGCGATGATGCGCTTGATGGTGTTGGGCGGCCCGATGGGGATTTGGTTTGCGTAAATGTAGTTGGCAGTCAGGCCGACAGTGAAGGTGAAAAATACGGACGCCCCGGTGATGGCTCCGTTCCTCGTGACGAACAGGCATACGCCTTGCTTGGTGCCCGGCGTGATGGGGAACTGGGACGTGCTGCCCGCTACTGTGATGGTGCCGCTTGTCGAGTTGCCAAAGATCGGGTTCGTGGTGGTGCCGAGGAACTTGAAGCCCGGATCGATGACAAACACCGTGCCGCTGCTGTTGGCGGTGCCGCTCTCGCTTTGGCTCGGCACTGTGCCTACCGTCATGTTCGTGATGGTGAAGGTGCCGCTGGTGGTTCCAGTCGCAGTTGCGATCACGGCGTCCGTGACGTTGAATACTCCTCCGCCATTGAGCGTGCCTGTGATCGTGACAAGCTGCCCTGCCACGGGGGCGGCTCCGCTGACCAGCGTCCAATTGTAGGTGGCGGTGTTGCTGCTGATACTGGTCTGAGTGATGGTGTAGACGCCGGACTTCGTGTTCTGCGTCACCGACCATGTGGCGTTCCAGCCCGTGGGCGTGGAGCCGCTGATGACCACTTGGTCGCCGGGCGCTGCGTTGGGAATAGGCGTGGCAACCGTCACCGTGGCTGCGGTGATCTGGTAGGTGCCGGGAATGCCGGGATTGGAGCCTGTGTATTGGTAGTTCGCCGTGGGTGCGCCGAAAGTGAGGTACCAGCGGGGATACTGCGCACCCGGAGGCACCGCGCTTCCAACGCTTGTTACAAGCTGCACTCCGTTGCCGAAGGCCGCTCCCGTCACGTAGATGTAGACTGGCTGCCCGCTGTTGAAGGCATTGACCAAGGTCGTGTCGGGCTGCGGGTTCGTGTCGCTGCGCGCATAGTAGATAGTGATGACCTGCCCTGCGCTCTTTGAGCCCGGAGCATCCGACCACAATAGCTGGTGCCACTGCCCCAATGGGTTGGCACCGCTCTGCGTGATGCTGGACAACGGGTAGCCGTATTGCGGCGTGGCCGTGCCCGCGTCCGCCGTGGCTCCGACGTTCGCATGCACGAATGCAACTTGGAATCCTGTGGCGGTGAGCCCGGTGCCCAGCACGCTGAAGGTCTGCCCGTTCAGGTAGGTGCCCGTGGTGAGCCCGCTAATGCTGACGATCTCGCCTGCGGTGAAGTTGTTGTTGGCGACGAAGCTGACGATATTGCTGGTGATGCTGAAATTCGTGATAGATGCGTTGCTGCCCGCGCCAAGCGAAGCGGAGAAGTTCGGCGGTGCGCCGGGAGGCACCTGCGTGATGCGGTCCAAGTTCAGGAGCCCGTCCCACTGCCTCGGCACATCCGTGCCTCCGAGTTCGTTGCTGAAGCACATGTATTCGCGGTTGAACGCCGTGCTGCTCTTCATGTAGGTGCCGGGCACCAAGGCTTGGAACAAGGAGTTCAGCACGCCGGGGTTCGAGGTGACGTTCTCGTTCCAGATGGTGCCGTTGGCATCGCACATCAGGGTGTTGATGTTGCCGTTGTTGAAGCGGCAGGATTTTGCGTAAAGGCTGGTAGCCACGGAGATCGGCTGGAAGATAGTGGCGGTGATGAAATTGAGGAACTGGCTCGCCGAGCCAACGGGCTTGATCTGCACGCCCCACGCTGTGTTGTTCAGGTCGCTATATTGCCAGTTGAATCCCCACAAGTCGGCGGAGCTTCCGAGCGTGATGGTGCCCTGTGCCGCAGGCATGACGACGTTCTTGATCGACCCCACGGGCAGGCCGTTGCGCAAAAGCTGGACGTTGAGGGAAGCCGCTGTGCTCGCGGTGTAGCCGCTGAGGGCGATCTGGATTCCATGCACCGTGGAAGTGCTGGGCAACGAGAACCCGAACTCCGTCACTTGCAGCGGATCGCCGAAGCTCGCCGCCGTGTAATACACGGTGACCGTCGCGCTGTTGAGGCTGAAATTGTTGCTCGCCGGATAGTTGCCCGTGCACACAGCCGTCAATGCGACCGTCAGCGCGCTGCCGTTCACGAGGCTGCTGGTCCAGTTGGCTCCCCACAAGTCCGTAGCGGAGCCCAATGTGTAAAATCCGTTCGACGTGGTGACGTTCTGCGAATGCGTGGTCCCGACCGGGACTCCGTTCTGGATGAATTGGGCTTGGATGGAAGGGAAGCCCGTGCCGTTCGCCAAGGCATTGAAGCTGACACTCAGCCCCACTACTGTGGCTCCATTGGGAATGCTGAACGTGAATCCCGATCCGATAAGCTGCTGCGAGTCCACTGGGTCGAGGGAAGCTTTTAGGATGTTGTGGGCCACTACTCCGTTTTCAAGGATGTAATGGCGGTCGGCTTCTTCCTGCGTGATGACGTGAAGGTTGTAGACCGTGATGTCATGGACTTGGACGCGGGGAGCATCTGGAAAAGCCAGACCTGCTGGCACCCACTCGTTCCCAATTTTTACGCAGTGGTCGAGCGTGACGAGATTGTCCCCGCCCATGTCCAGCATCGTGCCGGACCAATGTTCGTGCGTGATCAGGTCCGCAGTGTGGACGCCAGTCTGGTTCCGGATTTCGACGGTGGGGGGAAGAAGATTGAATGCCCGGTATCCCTGCCTTGTCTCGATCCTCACATTGCCGCTGAAGCAAGCTCCGCCTCCGCCGCCTCCTCCGCCCCCGGTCGGGGTATCGATGACGTTGTAGTTGGCTCCGCTGCCCGACTGCCCGCCTACAATGACTTGGACAAGATTGATGCCCGTCGTGGCTCCGAAAGGCACCGTGCAGGCAATCGACGTGCTGCTCCAACTAACGACGGGAGCCGCGACTCCCGCGAAGCTCACATAGCTCGTGCCTTGCGTGGTTCCGAAGCCCGTCCCCGTGACGGTGACGTTGGTGCCCCGGTAGCCATAAGTAGGCGAGACCGAAGATACGTTGCCGCCCGGCCCCGGTCCCGGAGGAACGGGGTTCAGGGGAATGGTCAATGAGACTGTGGCGAAATTCGACGGACCTGTTTGGTTGATGTTGCCGGGGTTCGTCCATGCTGTGCCGTTGCCGCTGGTAGTGCCCAAGGCTGGGGCAAGAGTTGCAGTGCCGCTGCTTGCGATGCTGATCGAGGCATAGGTAGAGCCATTGGCGAGGATGGAACTGGGATTCGTCCAAGCATTGCCGCCAGTTGCAAGGTCGAAGGCAAGCCCGCCTGTGACGGGGCCGAGGGACGAGCCTCCATAGGAATACACGGATTGTTTGCCGGGGCGCGTGACGACTTGGCCCACTTTGTTGAAATCGACGTCCCAGTTCATCGGGGACGCCCCTTCAGGAAGGTCTTGGGGGGCGGCTAGAAGAAACAATCCTCCGAGCGTATCGGTGGTGACGGCGTTGCGACCTACAAGTGTGTGAGACATCTAGTTCCCCGCATAATTCTCGGCTACGAAAGAACGATTACGATCCGGCTGCTTAGGCGAGCCGGACAAAAACTGCGCTGAAGACGATTGCGTCTCCGGTTACGCCAACGGGATAGGCTCCTGCTGCGAGTTCGGAATGGGGGCTGCCCGATGCGCCGCTTGTGAACACCTGCATCTTGCCGTTGGCAAGGGTGGTGCCCGGACGCCACGAATAGAGGTAGCCGCTGACGCCGCTGGGGTTTTGCGACTGGATATAAACTTGGAGCGGCACGTAGCTGCTGGGGATGATGGGGTTGGTGACCTTGGTGAAGTCCAGCGTGTCCCCGCCAAGCGTGTAGCTGCCCGAGGCAGTGAATACTCCGTAGACGTTGATGACCTTCTGGCTCTCGTCCAGACCGTCCCAGCCGACATTCGCTACCGCCGTGCTTCCGCTGATGGCTTGTGCGCCAAGTGAAATTGCAAGACTCATGGGTGACTCTCCTGACGGGACGTGGTCCCTCAAAAGAGAGTCAGGAAGTCAGGTTTTCTTGGAGGAGGCTTAGTTGTTGAAGAAGGGAACCTTGCCGATCACGCCGCCAAAATTGAGAATCCAATATCCCGCTACCTGAGCGGGCACAGCGCCGTTGGTTCCTGCCGTAGCGGTTGTTGCCGTGCCTTTGCCGATGCCGATTTGGTTGGCAGCTACAGTCGGGGCATTGCCTGCCACGATCAAGCCTCCGCCGAGGAAGTTGGGATTGCCGCCCGGCTCGTAGAAACCATAATTGAGCGTGCCTACGTTGACGTTGCCCTGTGCCACCACTTCGGCCGTGATCGCCGGAGTTCCCGTGTAGGTCGCGGTGCTCAGGTGCCCATACAATCCGTATACGTTCACCCCCGTCAGCACTCCCACGTTGACGGACAGAGGGTTGATCGTGAACACCGTCAGCAGGTCGTTGTTGGCTGTCCCCAGAACGTTCACGCCAGTTGCGTTAAAGGCAGTGTCGCCATTACCCGTGATCGTGCGGTTGGGCGCGATGCGGCCGGAGCCATCGGCGTAACGCCAGCCATTGATGGTGCGCTGGAAGCCCGTGGGAGAACCCGACGAATGCGTATCGTCGAGGGAGATCACGGGGTTCGGCCCTGTTCCGGGCACGGACTGCGTCACGACCAAGTCCTGCGTCGGCGTGGTGCCGTTGTCGAAAGACGCTACGTATTGAATCTGCGGAGAGCCTTGGTTGGCTCCGCCGACTACGGCCGGCACGGAAGTCACGAGCTTCACTGCGTTGCTCGGATTGGTGGTGACGGTGACGCCGTTGTTCGAATCCAAGACGATTGAGCGGCCGCTCGTGCCCGTGTATTTGCCGCTGACCGGGCCTTGCAGCAATTCGTTGCCCTGATATACGAGGCTGTTGTTGGTGCCTGCGTTGCTGAAGGTCAAGCCTCCGGTGTTGATGATGTAGGGCTCCTCCACCTTGATGAAGGTCGTGCCTGCGGCAAAGTTGAACAGGACGGTCGGTGCCGTCGTGCCGTTGGCAATGTTGATGTAGCCTCCGAGCCATTGGTGGGACGTGCAAACCAACGTCGATGTCCCAAGCTGGTTGAAATCGACCGGAGTGCTGGCAGCATTGCCGCCAGAGTCCAAAATCAGCCAAGGTGAAGAGAAGATGATGCCCCGGCCCGAGCGGACGTCGATGAACTTGCCCGGTATGTTGGCGTTGCGGAAAATGGTTTGCTCGCAGTGCGGGCTGAGGACGCTCATGGACCAGCAGCCGTCAAACACAAAGCATCCGCCGCAGCTTTCCATGGCGCAATTCTTGATGGTGGTGGAGTGGAGGTTGTTGCCGTAGAAGCCCGGCGCATAGCAGCCCGTGGCATAGAGGTTGTCGTAGGAGCCCGTGGTGCTGCCGCTGTTGTTGCCCGGAGTGTTGATGATGTTGAACCCGAAGCCGCCTGCATTGTGCACCCAGACGCGGTGCAGGCTGTCGAGCACGGGAACGAGAAGCTGGACTCCGTTTCCTGCGGGGTTGTAGATTTCGACCTCTTCCATGATGCCGAACCACAAGCCGCTGCCGATCTTGAAGCCGTCTACGTCCGGCGTGGCGATGCCAATTTCAGTGGCGACCGAGATATTCGGCGCAGTGATGTTTGCAGTGAACTGCGTAGACGAAGAAGTCAGGACCGTGACGAAAACGTTGTTGACTGCTCCACGGGCGGCCAAAGTGCCGTCAGCTTGGAAAAGCTGGAGCAGGACTTGCTGACCCACGGGCAGGGTGATGGCGTTGCCGACCGTGAAGGTTCCTACGTTCGACGTGATGCTGTAAGCCGTGACCGTTGCGCAGGGCTGGTAGCCCGGCAGATAGACGCTGAAGCCTTGGCTGAACCCGCCGATCTGCTGCCACTTCACAGGATTCGTGAGGCTGTAAAAGCTGCCTGCATTGTTGTTGCTGGCGATCCACAGGGTGGCCCTGACGCCTGCCCCGGTGAAGCCCGATACGTTGACGTTCCACGTCGGGGTGATGTCGTAAAGGAAGAAGCCCGGGCCAGCGGTGATCTGGGCACCCAACGGGCCAGCCGCAGCATTGGCTGCGTTCAATGCCGTGCGGTCGATAACATCCTGCCCCGTCACATACCAGCAGGCGGTCGTGCTCGTGACGGTCGTGGAAGCGGGAATGCTGATGGTGACCTGCGTGGTGCTGATGAAGCTCGTGATGACAGCCCCGTTGATGTCCATCCCGCCCGGACCTGCGCCCGGCACTTTGACAAGGGAGTTGACGTCGGAGGCTGCGAAGAGCCACGGGCCGTTCGAGGCAATGGTGAGGATTGCGCTGCCGCTGCTGATCGAGGCTCCGAGCCTGATGCCGTGTGCCTGACCCACTCCTACGCCGAAGTCCTTGACGTTGAGGATCGGGCCGCCGGATGTGGGCGAAGCAAAGCCCACAAGCTGGTCGGGGAATACCTGCTGGATTTGCCCGTTCCACACGTAGACGACCGTGTAGATGCCATTCGCAAGATAGGCAGCAGCATGCCCGAACCCATCGGTGACCTGAGGGTTGGACAGCGGAGTTACTCCGGTGCTGTCGGTGAAGAGCGAAGCGAGCGGAGACGGGGGATTCGTTGTGCTGACGGCTGGCTGGAGGCACCAGTAGATTTGCGCGTTCGGGATGGAACGCCCGCTGGGGTCTCTTACTATTCTGTCGTCGCGGTACAAAGTGCTCATGTGTTTTCCTTACTGTCCTAGAATCCTGCCGCCGCCGTCATAGGAGTTGCCGTATGGCTGGCGGTGGTAATCGGTGCCCTGCATGCTTCGCACGATTTCGTTTTTCAGGTCGAACATAGCGTCCTCGGCAAGCTTCTTTGATTCTTCCAGCGCAATGGGGCTGGTGCCCACGTTGCCAAGGTCGTAGAGGTATGCGCAGTAGTAAGCCACGGCGTCCTCGCAGTCTTGGATAGGCACAAGGGTGTTGGGATACTGCGCTCCCGTCACGCCGAAGAAGGTGTTGGCCTTCATCAGGTAGCGAACCCTGATGTCCATGTTCACGGTGCTGCCGTTGAACCACAGCGCGTTCTGACGCCATTCGAATTGGCCGAGGCTGGAGGACTGCTTGCCGGGGTTCAAGCCATCGGCAGCCTCGTCGATCCTGCTGAAGCTCATGTTTCCGCCATTGGACGTCCGCTGCCATACTTCGAGCACGCGGAGGCAGTCGGCGGGAAGCAAAAAATTGCCGTTGAACTGGCTGCCGTCATACCAGCCCGTATAAGTCAGACCCACTTGCACTGTGGGGTCCGGCACTCCGATGCCGAACGAAGGCGAGTTCATCGGAGGCAGGTTCAGGAAGATCACGTTGTCGCGGATAAGCTCCGGGCCGCTGATGCCCCGGATTTCCCGGTAGAGCTTCCGCAGGGCGGAGTTCAATATTGGCTGGCAGATCGTAGCCTCGCCGTCCTGTATGATTTCGCCGTTGGGGTCTCCCACCAAGCTGCGCCACAATGTGGTCAGCACGTTTAGGTTCGGAAATCCCGGATCGTTGATTACTGCTTCGCCGCTCATGCGCTCTCCAAAATAAAAACGGAGACCCGAGGCGTGTTTCCACGCCGATCTGAGTCTCCGTTAGGAAAAACAACCAAGGCTAGAGTCGCAACTTTTCAATCGGACTCAGATGAACGACCTATTAGGTCGCTACCCATCACCTTGGAAGATCGTTAAGCCTTGCCGCCCTTTTTCGCCGGACGCTCTGCTTCCGTCACTGCGCCCGATTCGATTGCCGCATCCCAATCCTCTACGCACGGCCTGCCGTTGGGCAGGAAGTGGAACGCTGCTCCACGGGTCTTTTCCAAGCCGCAGTTCCGGCATACCACCGGGGCTGCCTTCTTCAAATGCTTCTTGTGCCAACTGGTCTCAAGGTCGAAATATTCGGCCGCAAGATGGTAGTCGGGGTTCTGCGTGATGCTATCCCGCAGTTCCGCGGGATTGCTGTGCTCAAGTGCTGTAGCCTTGTCGATCAAATCGTTGTAATACTTTTCCTTGCGCTCGACTGCCTTCGCTACTGCGGCAGCGGGCGGGACCGGAAGCTTGACCTTGTGCTTCTTGCCATCGGGGAGTGCCTGCTCTTCGGTGCGGAACGTGCATTGCTCGTCCTTCACCAAGAACAGCCCGCGTGCGATCAGGTCGTCCCCCACTCCGATGTTGACCTTCGGATCGATATACGCATCCATCGTCAGGGTCTTCTGGTTGGGGTTGAGGATGTCCATTGCGGCGCGCTCGCCGTATGCCGTCTCCAGCCTGATTTGGCCGTTGGTCTGGTCCACGTAAGGCAGGGGATAGGGATGGGGCACCTTCATGCAAAGCGAATAAGCCGCCTTGTCGAATTTTGCTTCCGGGCAACCTTTCAGCGTCACCTTGCTGATGTTCAAGCCCGGACGGCTGACATCGAAGTCGCGCTCGCTCACCGAAAAAATGTAAACGAAATAATCCGGCTGGCGAATCATCTGCGGGTCAAGGTTGTAATCGACCAACTGAGAGTTTTCGTTTTCCGCCATAGCACGGCTACGGACGTGGTTTGAAGGATTGGTTACCTTCGATGTTGCGTCTGACATATCTGAGTCTCCTCACTATTGGACTGGGTAGCTTAAAAACTGCCCCCTTGGATCATCCCTGTGCCTGACTTCTTCATGCCGCCCATCGTCTGGGACCAGCTACGGGCAAGCTCAAGCATTTTCTTGTCGATCAGGGAGTTCCTCACGCCCTGACGAGCAAAACTTATTTTTCCGCCATCGAAGGCGGGATGGGCGTTCTTCACAATCGCCTCGATCTTGTTTTCCGATTCCTGCTCCTCGCGTTCGCGGTTGGCGATGCGGGCGGCCATGTCCTTCTCGATGGAGATTTCCTTTGCGCTCACGACCAACGGAATGATCCGGTCGATCAGCATGGGGTTGAGTTCCATGCGATAAATTTTCAACGCCCCGTTCGCCATCTCCCGGTGGATCAGGTTGAACAGAATTTCGTATCTGCCTCGATACGGATACTCGCCCATGGTCTGCAAGCCGCTTTGGTCGTCATGATTGTTGACGTAGTAGGACTCCGGAGTGCCGTATTCCTCCGGGCGGTGCCACTGGAGGATCATCCAACTGGGATCGCCCATGCCCAGAAGCAAATCCCTGTAGCCTGTGTAGCTGGGAAAGTCGTCGCCCGCCCATGTGCCTCCGGCCCGGAATGTCTCTGTCTGCCCCCAAGCGAATTTGAAGTTGGGCTCACGGTTGCGGTTCAAGCCGCCAGCACGGGTAAGCTGCTCCTGATACAACTCGGGGCAACGCCTGCGTTCGACCGATGTCAGATGCCAACTCACGGCTAGGCCTTCAGCCGCTTGACGGCGCGGATGTCGCCGACGAAGATGCTCTCAAGCTCCTCGCCGTCCATGAAAAACTTCTCCGCCCCATACTCGCCGAACAACACGATGTCGCCGGGCTTCAGGGGAATGGGGTGCCACGCCCCGCCGAGATACATGCCTGTGCCCACGTAGACGACTTCGCCCTTGTTGGTTTGCTGGCGGTATTTTTCGGGAATGGCGAAGCTGTGGTCCTTGGGAGCTTCCTTGATCCTGCGCACGACGACGCGGTCGAAGAGAGGCTGGAAAGGCTCGTATTGCTTCTGGTCTGGTTCTGGGGATGCCTCCGCAACGGACGTGCGGCGGTCAATAAAGACGGTATCTGAGTTCATCTGAGTCTCCGGGGGCATGAGCCCCTGTGAATGAATGCCATAGTCCAAAAACAAAAAGCCCCGGCAGCCATGCGGGTTGCCGGGGCGGTTAGGTTTTGATCGGGCTGGATTAGACGCTCGGAACAGCAGCCGATCCGATGTAGAGGCCCAAACGGGGGGCGCTGCATGCCAAGTTCAAGCTCGCATTGTAGGCGAACATGAAGCTGGTGTAATACGTGCCCGTCGAGGTGCTGGTGTCAGGAACCGGGACGACCGTGCCAGCATCGCCGAAGTTGTATAGCTCGGGGGAGACAAGCTCGCCGAGATACCAAGACGGCAGGTGAAGGAGGTCAACACGGTTGGGCTGCGCAGTCCACGAAGTGTGGTATTTGCGGCCAGCGAACTGCTCTTGGAACATCTTGCGGCTCATGTCCAGAGGCTTGTCGTTAGAGTCGCCCGGACGCTGTAGAGCTTGGTTCACGTTGAAGAACAACTGTCCGACAGCGTAAGCCTGCTCAGCGGGGCCGTACCACACGGATTCCTTGATGGAGTCCGCATCCGGCCCGAGCGCACGACCCAACAGCACTTGAGCACGAAGCCCGATGCCGGGGGTTATTGCGCCGCCGTTAAGGTTGATGGTCGGCGTGCTGATACGGCTGGGGAAGTTGGCGCGGTTGATGCCTGCCAAGGTTCCGGTGTTGCCGTTCACATGCCATGCGCGGATGCCCATGATGGAAGAACCCGCCGCACCGCTGGAGCCATTGACCATTAGATAGTCGTTGATTGCGGTGGCTCCGCCCGTGCTCGGAAGCACGGTGGAGAAGAAGAGGGTCTGCGTGACCACGTCCACGTAGGAGATGGTCGCGGTACCACGGGTCGTGCCGCCGATGGACGGGAACACGCTGATGACCTGTTGGTCAACGAACCCTGCGACGGTGTTCAAACCAGAGATAAAGCTGGTCTGTGCGCCGGAGCCGGACGAAGAGGAGACGGTTGCCGTCGAAGGAATCTGGTCGATCTGGCCAGAGCCATCCGAGTTGAACTGTCCTTCGAGGCCGTTAAGGAAGGTCTTGAGGGTGTTCTTGAGTTCCGCAGCCTGCACGGAGAACAGAGCACGGTTCTTGCCCTCGGTAGCCTTCTTCGCAAGGTAGCTGATTTCGCATACGTTGAAGAGGAAGACCGGAGAGAGCACGAAGCCCTGCCAGTTCGACCCGGAGCCCGGTCCCATTGAGGAACGGTCGCCGGAAGCCTGAACGGGCGGTGCGCCTCCCTGCACACGGAACGGAACACGGAACGAGCCGCGAGACGTGCCGCCTGCAAGGGTTTGGTAAGAGATAGGAACAACTGTTGCGTTGTCCTTGAAAAGATTGTAGGCAGTCTCGAAATGGCCGATAAGGTCTGGAATTTCTTTCGCAAACGCTTCGACTTCGATAGCCTCGACTGATGCTTCAAGCAATGCAGCCATAGGTGTAACCTCAAAAGATTGAATTTCAGCCACCAAAATGCGGACGCTGATCGTCTGAGTCGGTCTGAGTCGCTTGCCCGATATGCCTTGGGCTGAGGTTGGAAGCTTTTTGGAGGGTTCTTAGTTTATATCGTCATTTGCGGACGACCCTATGGCAGCTTCTACTAAGGGCACTACGTAGTTGGAATTTTTATTCGCCCATGGGATGCACGATCATGCCTTCGGTCACCAGCATGAGGGATGCGATGGATTCTGCATTGCTCAAGGCACTGCGGACCACCTTGGCAGGATCGATGATGCCCTGATCCTTCAGATCGCCGTATTCCCCGGTTAGGGCATTGAAGCCTGAATTGGGGTGGGCGGTAAAAGACCTAACCTTGGACAACACTTCCAGCGGATCAAATCCCGCATTAGAAGCAATTTTTTGGATGGGCATTAGCATGGCATCCTGCACGATGCGCAATCCGGCCATGAAATCCTTGTGCTTCCCTTCCCACAATTCCTTGGGTTCCAGCGTGAGTGCCACCCTAAGCAGGGCAACTCCCCCGCCCGGCACGATTCCTTCCTCGATTGCGGCGCGGGTAGCGTGCATGGCGTCTTCCACCCGGTAGCAGCGTTCCTCTACCTCAAGCTCCGAGGCACCGCCCACCCTGATGATGGCGAGACCGCCGCTCATCTTGCTGAGCCTGTCCTGAAGCTTCTCCTTGGTCCCTTGGTCCTGCTCCATGTCCACGGCGGAACGAAGCTCGGAGATGCGGGCTTGGATTTTTGCGGGCGAGCCAGCGCCCTCGATGATCGTGGTGAACTCTTTGCCCACAGTGACGCTCGTGGCGTTGCCGAGGTGCTCAAAACCGATCTCTTCGAGCCTCAAGCCCAACGCATCGGTGATTACCGTCGCCCCCGTTAGGATGGCAATGTCTTCAAGCTGCGTACTGCGGTCAACGGCGTATCCCGGTGCCTTCACGGGCACGGTTTGCAACGCCTGTCGGTTGTTGACAAGGATGGAGAGAGCCTCGCCCTCGATATTTTCCGCAATGATGAGGACCGACCGCTTTTGCTTGGCGATTTTCTCGAAAAACGGAAGCATGGGCTGCAAAGCGACCAGCTTCTTGTCAAAAATCAAGATGTAGGGGTTGTCCAACAGGGCTTCCTGCCTCTCCGCGTTGGTGATGAAGTACGGGTTGATCCAGCCTTGCCAGAATCGGCAGCCATCGACCATTTCGAGCTTGGTCTCCGAGGAATGGGACTTGCCTACTACTACGACGCCGTCAGTGCCGACCTTCAGCACGGCCTTGCTGACCAATCCGCCGATGAACCCGTCGCCGTTTGCGCTGATCGTGGCGATCTTGACTACTTCCTCGTCGGTGACTTGGTGGGATAGGTTTTTCAGGGCGACCAATGCGTGCGAGACAGCAAAATCCATGCCCTTTTTCAGGATCACGGGGTTGGCTCCGGCCCTTGTGGCTTTCAAGCCTTCGGAATAGATAGTGCGGGCGAGCAAGGTGGCAGTAGTAGTGCCGTCGCCTGCCTCGTTGCAGGTTTTGGACGCAACGTCTTTCACCATTTGGGCTCCAGCGTCCTCGAACTCGTCCTGTAGGAACACTTCCCGTGCCACTGTCACGCCGTCCTTGGTGAGGAATGGCTTGGACATCGGGCGGTGGATGCAGATGAACCTGCCTCCCGGCCCGAGCGTGGATTCCACGAGGTCCGCGAGGATGTTGACGCCTTTTAGGATGGATTCACGTGAGTCTGCGCCATGGTTGATGCGCTTTGCGAAGGACGGAAATTTGCCGTTCATGTTCTGCGTCTCCAAAATTTATCGGTCGAATCTCGTTAATTGACGTTCGTATCCGGTGGTGCTTGGACAGTGGGCTGCTGAGCCTCGGGCTCCGTCCATTCGCCCCGCGCCTTGGCTTCTTCCTTCAGACGGTTTATCTCTTCGACCTTGGAAGCTTCCCACGCCTTGAACTCTTCGGTAGGCAGGCCGTCGGCACCGATGGCTCCCACTTTTTCAAGCAAGAACCAAAGATGGAGGCGAAGAGTCTGGACGAGGTCCGTGACTCCGTTATGCGCTTCGGTAAACTGGGCGAAGCTCTCGTTATCCTGATTGACCAAGTCTTGCAACGATGCTCGGAGCCCGGCGACTTCCTGCGACAGATAGGTGATGTCCTTGGCGACAGCCTTCATGTTCCGGTAGAGTTCGATTTTCTTAGCGGTGCCCAAGGCATCAGGCACCTTTGCAAGCTCCTCAGGGGTAAGCTCCATCGGACCACTACTTGAAAAATTCTGCGGTATTTTGGGATTCATAATGTCCTCGGTTACTTCTTGGGTGCCCGCCATGTGACCCACTTGCCCTTATACGGGCCAGCTTTCATGAAAGCCTTGCCAGCGATCTCATACAGAGCCTCGGGGTCTTTGGTGGCATCACGATCATTGCGGGCAGGTTTGTCCTTGACGAAGATGGGGCTGTTCATGCTGCCCAATCCTGTTGCCGGGGCATCCGAGCCTTTGCCTGCGCCCTTGCCTGACTTGTCGGCTGCTGCGGACTTCACAGGAGCCTTGCCGCCATAGCGGTTGGCGAAAATTGTCTTCGCCGCCTCGGCGACTACGGAATCGAGCTTTGCATTCTGGAAAGCGACGATGCGCTCCTTGCTGCGGGTCTTGGAGTTGAGCAAAGCATCCTTCTGCTTGTTGTAAACTTTGTCGGCGTTGAGCCTGCGCTGGATTTCGTCGATCACGCCCTGAGCGAAATCACGCTTCTGGTTGTCGTTGAAATTCTTGACGTAAGGCTGCATTTCCTTCCAGATGGCAGTGCTGCTGTGCTCGCGCACGGACTGCTTCCATTCGCCGTGGAAAGCCTGCTCGTCGCGCTCGTTGAGCTTCTTTTCCCGGTCGTCCAATGCAGCAGATTTGGGGTTAGTGAGGCTGTTGCGGACTCCGTCTGCCTGTTGTTTCTGGTTGCCGAACCATGACTGGAGGTTTCCGACGATCTGCTTGATCGTCTTCACATCGGGGCTGCCTTCATCCTTTACAGCGTCGATCAATGCGCTGAGCACGCCCTCGAAGCCTGCGCTGGCAAGATTGTCAACGAGGTGCGGCAGGATGGCGGTCTTGTAGGCTTTTTCGTCCCAGCCCTTGAGCTTCTCAAGATAATGGGGTGCAAGCCCGACGATGCCTGCCTTGTGCTTCTCGCCGAACTTGTCCAGCACTTTCGCGTCGCTGGAGTCCAGCATTGCGTCGGTGGCTTCGATGTCTGCAAGGACTTCCTGAGTGCTGGCGATGCCCTCCGGACCTCCCAATGCGTCCATCTGCGCACGGGCAATGCGGGCTTCCTGCGGGGTCTTGTAGGATTCCTGATAGGCAAGGTCATGGCCGATGGCTTGGCGCAATACCTTGGCGAGCGGGGCGTTCTCCGGGGAGGCGTCGCGGAACTTGGTGAGGGCGTTGTAAATTTCTTTGCTGGTCTTGCGAAGGTCGATGTCATCGTCGCCCTTGCGGCCTTTGCCTTCTTTATCGCCCTCTTTGTCATCCGACTTATCGTCGGACTTGTCATCGCCCTCTTTGCCTTCGACGTCGTCGCCCTTAGGCTTATCCGCAGCATCGGTGTCTTCATGGGACACGTCTTCGTTATCCGTACCACCAGCATCGGCATCGAGGTCGTCGGTATTTTCTACTAGGGGTTCTTCGGGATCGGCGGACAAAACGGAATCCGGATCAAGCATGGAAAAGTCTTCTGGCATCTGAGTCTCCTACGGGCAAAGCTGCCCGTCTACTAACAGGAGTCAGTAGTTGGATTTTTATGAGCCGTAATTTGCAGGCTTGCCTTGCTGGATCAGGACTTCCATCTCGTAGCCGTCGCCGTCCGCATAGATGCCTACGACGCTGCCCGGAGGGGCTACTTCGTCGGTGCCGGGATAGAGGCTTACCTTGCCTCCCAGCAGGTTCTTGAGGCATACGGCTGTGCTGCTATGGGCCACGAACAGGGTGAGCTTCTTCTCCGATTGCTTCAAAGCTGAATCGAAATACCCGCCGACGCGGTCATGCACATTATCTAGGGACTCGCCTCTCGGTATGGCGATCTCGGGGTTGTCCATGAAAAATTGGTAGACGTCCTCGAACTCGTCCTTGTTCTCCCCGGTGAGGAATCCCGTGTGGAAAGGCATGAGGGCGGCTTCCTGCTCGATCTTCAGGTCCAGTTCTTTGGAAAATATTTCGGCGGTCATCAGTGCCCGCTTCATGGGGCTGCTGACGATCCGCTTGATGGGATACTTGGTTAGTTTCTGGGCGGCAAACTTGGCTTCCTTCACGCCCGTGTCATCCAACGCTTCGTCCATCCAGCCCCGGAATATGCCTTGCTTCGGGTCGTTGGCGGGAATCTCGCCGTGGCGGGCGAGCAAGGCAATAAGTTCCTTTGCCATGGTTAGCTCCTCGTCAGCTTGCGGATTACATGCGGGGCGGTACGCTCCGTTACGGTCTTCTTGGTGTCCGCCTCGTCCTTCTGCTCGAAATCTTCCGGAGTGGCGGTGATGCCGATCTTGGCGAGCGCCTGAATTGCGACGTTCGGGGGCATTTTGTCCAGAGGCACGGAGATGCTTTCCCCGGTGCTCTTGAGCGCCTGCGAATCGTCGGCGAGCTTTTCCGCCATGGCGGTGTGCTCCTGCCAATGCACGTAGACGTTCTGGTATGCGGCCCGCTCCTGTTCGCTTCCGTGCTTGTAGCGGCGGCCTTCGCTGCTGTTCATCCAGTCGTAGCAGGCTTGGGCTTCGATGACGTGGTCTTCGCTCTTGTCCTGAGCCACGGGCACGGTGCTGACTTCCTGAGGCAGGGATTCCGCATGCTGCTCCAGTTGGTCGAGCATCGGGGCGGCTTGCTGGACTTCCTGCGGGTTGTGAGCACCTGTGGCAATTTCCTGAGCCATGCCATCGGTTGTCTGCTTGATGAGCGTCTGGATTTTGACGACATCGGGATTGGGCACGGGCCCGGTCTTCAGCAGGATTTCGAACTCGCCTTCCTGCTTCTCGTATTCGGCGGCTCCCACGATTTCTAGGTCGGAGAAGCGCAGGGCATCCTTGGCAATCTTGCGGTTCTTCGCGCTCTTGAGAAGCTCCATGGAAAGCGGGTTCTCGGGAGCGGACTTCCACAGTTCGTAGAAGCGGGATTCACGCTGGCTGTAAGACTCGGGAAAATTTGCGTCGTATTCGGGGTAGCAGGCAACATTGCCGTTCATGTCCGCCACTTGGATCGTGATGCGGCCATGCCCGTCAACCATCTCGTCGATGTTCTGCTTGCGTGCCTCTGCTGCTGCCTTCACGGCTTGGCGGTGAGATTCGGCAAAGCCTTCCTGAATCGCATTCCAAGGCACGCCCAGACGTCCCAATGCTTGGTCCCTCTGGATCGCAGCGCCTTGCGCGGTGTTGATGTCTGTGGCTCCGCCGAAAATAGTGGAGAGAGCACCGGACAAATCATTGTTAAGGTCGGACTCGAACCACTTAATGAACTCCCCCATCTGCGGCTGCGCCTGAGGCGTGGGCTCAAGATGGATAAGCTCGCTCACGGGAGTGCCGGGGCGGCGGATGAACGGGATTGCGCCTCCGGGGACGTTGTTGGTTTCCTTCATCTTCTCGACGGCGAATGTGTTCTGGTCGTAGAAACGCTTGGGCACCGTGCGGACGAAGAAGTCGCCCATCAGGTCCATCCAGTCGTTGAGCCGCTTCTGCACGCTGATGCACGGCGTCAGCAATGCCCTGCGGTTCTGGCCCTTGCCGGGCAATGCGTGCAATACCTTCACCTTGTCGTCGAGGGACTCGTTGCGGCAGAAAGCGAACTCCGGGCCGACCCTGACAACGAGGCAGCCCTTGGGGAACCGTTCCAGCAGCTTCTCCCTGATCTCGCTCCTGACGCTCTGGTCCCAGAAAAACTTGGGGCGCATCCATGTGCGCTGGATCGTCACGTCGCGGTTGTAGGAGTCGCCCGTTACATAGGCTCCCTGCAACGCTAGGTCGGTGTTGATGCGGGCGATGCGGTCAAGCTCGACTTCCCCGGTGCCCGTGCCTCCGGGACGGATTTTTTCGCTGATAAACGGAAAGCTTGCACGGGCCGAGGCACAGTCGTCCTCTTCGTAAAGCTGGAGCCACGGCATTTTGGATTGGTTCTTTGCGCTGACCAGCACCTTGCTGCCGAGCTTGTCGAACACGGACGTGATCTCCATGCCCTTCGGCCGGCGGGCTTCTTTCTTTTCCCCTCCCAGCAACTCGGAAATTCGTTGGACTACTTGGTTCGCGTCATCCTCGGGCATTGCCTCGGCGGTTTCGGGGGAAGCGGGCTCCGGATCGTCCTGAAAGCCGTATTCCGTGGCATCGAGGACATGCCGGGTGTAAAGCACTACCCGGTCCTGAGTGCAAAACTTGTGGGCGATGTCGCGCTGGATGTCCTTGAGGTTGTTATTTTTCGAATAGACCCATTTGTATTTGTTGGCCGTCTCCGCCATGGTGACGTCGGGGTTGGAGTCCGGGCAGATGGGGAAGAACTGGACCTTCGGAAGCTCGCGGCAGATTGCGGAGATCAGGATGTCGCCAGTCTTCGAGTAGATGTTAGTGTTGTAGACCGCTTGGCGGTTAAGCTGCGCCATCGGCCCCCATTTAGTGTCTTCGCCCGGCAACTGGAAGCCGCCGCCACGGCGAGGGAGCAAGTGCTGGTAGCCACGGAAGAACATCTCCGCTTCCCATGCCTGCTCGACTTCGAACCTGCGTGCTGCTTGGTCGCTGCGGGCGGCGATCAGTGTCAAGCCTACGAGGGCACCGCGAACATCTTCCTCAAGGTCGTCCGACAAATAAATTTGTTCCGCAGACCAATCCCACGGCGCGTAGCACCCTAGCTCGTATTTCGCAACGTAGTCCTCAGCCTCGGCTTCGGGCTGGCCTTCGGCGTCCTCGTCGTTCTCTGTTTCCGCGTTTTCGTTGGGCTCTTCGGAAATATCGTGAAGGGTGTCTTCTTCGTTGCCCCGTGTGTCTTCTGCGTAGGTTGCCATTCAGTTCCTCAGTCGGTTACTCGGCGTCGGCGGGCTCTGGCTCGGGCTCGGCATCGACTTTGTCCATGTGGTCGCCCACGTATCTTTTCCACGAGCTAACGCCGTCATCTAAGGAAGCGAAATCGGGTTTTTCAGCCTCCCGTCCGCCCAATGCCTCCACGTAGGCTCCGCCTGCACGGGAACTCAGCGGCATCATGACGGTTTCCATCAAATCGATCTTGCCCCGTGCCTGAGCAAGCTCCTCTCGCAACGAGGCAAGAAGCTTGTCGCGATCGCTGATCATGCGTTCCTTGTCCGCCAGACGCTCAGAAGCGAGCGACATGATTTCCGCGAGGCGCTGCTCGTGCCACTGCCTCGCCGTGTCCGTGCTCTGCTTCAATGCCTCGGTGCGCACGTCGCACTCGCCGTGAACCAGCCTTCTCCAAAATCCAGCCATGCTATTTCTCCTCTTTGCGGTCCTGCCAATACGGCCGGTGCTCCGGCATCTCGTCCACGGCTTTCCTGTCCATGGTCCGCTTCCACATCTCAAGGTGGCGGTTGAAGCTGTCCATCGAGGCAAGCTTTTCCCTCATCTTGATTTCCTCGGGCTTCTCCTCGGGATTGAAGTAGCCGAACAGGCCGTAGGAAAATCCGTCGTAGCAGTCGTCAGCCTTGTTCGCGCCCTTGGGCTTGAAAACATCGTCGAGAATGTCGGGATTGCGCATGAGGTTGGGAATAGCGCGGATGATCTCCGTGCAGGTGTCGAGGATCACGAGTTCCCGGTGGGCAAGCATCTGGTACATAAGCGAGGCACGGGCAATGCGGGAGCCGGGCTTCGAGGCTGCGGGGCTCACGCCGGGCAGGCCCACGACCATAAGCTCTTGGCTCAGCATGTCGGCCGGAGTGTGCTCGCCGACTTGGCGGTCGAATTTTTCGTGCGAAAAATAAATCGCATGGATGGTGCGGATCAGTTCCCCGGTGTCCGGCCACTTCAGGGTTTGCGCTATCCAAGCACTCATCTCCCTGTCGGTCTTGCCCTGCGTCACGTATTCCCGGAAGCAAATAGTCTTGAGCCTGTATTCCCCGCCGATGGAGTTGCGGACCAACGCTTTGGTGAAGAAGTAGCAGGTATTCCAGTGCGTGCCGATAGCCCAGTCCCAGCCGCCCCACACGGGCTGCCAGTGCTGCCAGATGATTGCCTCGGGATCGAGGCGGGTGTCGATGACGTCGGTGGATTGCTCCCAGCACTCGAAGTAGACGCCGCTCGCCTTGTCCATCAAGCCGAGCAAAAATTTGTCCCGCTTTCCTTTAGGAAGCATGTTGAGGCGGGAGATCAAGCCGGGGTCGCGCTTCAAGGCATGTGGGTTGTCGAGAACCGTGCTGTGCACGTAGCCGTAATCGTTGGGATCGAAGATAAGTTGGGGATCGATGCCGTCCTGCACGATCCAATACCTGCCGTTGCGGTCGCGCTTCGCGCCATCCGGCCGGAAGTAAGGCTCTTTCAAAACAAACTGGCTGTGGTAGTAGTCCCAGAAGGGGCCGAAGGGGTTGGTGGCTCCCATGAAGATGGGATCAGGGAGGCAGGGGTAGCCGCACTGCTGGGGATTGCCGCAGCCCCCGCAAGGCTGGGTGCGGTCGGGCTCGCATTCGGGATTGACGGTGTTGCGGGAAAACAAAGTGGTCCAAGCATCGGCGGAAAACTGGGAGCATTCGTCCACGAGGATGAAGGGATAAGCAGTGCCAAGGTACTGCTCGATGTCGCGGTCCTTGCCCGTTTTGCAATGCCCGAACACGAGCTTCGAGCCGTTAACGAAATGGGCAGTGAGGTCGGACTCCTTGAGGGTGTAAAGCTCCTGAGGCACATGCTCGCGGAAGTCTTCGATGGGGCCGGACTTGAGTTCCTTGTAGGTGCGTCGGAGGATCAGGCCGTTGGACTTGGGGTAGCGAAGCAGGATTTTCTGGATGCCGACTTGTTCCGCTCCAGCGGTCTTGCCGGATCGCACGCCCCCTACAGCTAAAATCTGGCGAACGGAGAGGTTGTAGAGGTCAAGCTGCTTGGGATTCCATTCCCACTTCTTCAGGATGTCGAGGGTTCCATCTTCGGACAGGTAGTCCGGGCGCGGCGTGAGGTCGGAAAAGGGGTTTTCCATCTGAGTCTCCTACCAGAGAGACCCGAAGTCAGGTTATGCCCGGAAAATAAAAAATTGAGGCTCATCGCCCCGCCGCGAACCGTGCCCGGCCGAAATTGGGTCATAGGGGGCCGGTTTTAGCCAAAAAGAGACCCTAGTTGCCGCCGCACCTTGCGGTGCGCCCGAGGCACGGAGCCCGAGGCATGTGCCCGACTATCAGCCAAACCCCCCACTCCCTCCCCGATGCCTGTATTGGTCGCCCGCCCTGCGGGCGGGCGTGCTCGCCGCCTTCGGCGGCTGCGCCTCGGGGTGCATGGCTACGCCATGCTACGTCGTATAGTGCCCAGTGCCAGCGTCCACAGCCCGCAGGACAGGCGATCTTCCGTTATGTGCCCTGTGGCGCAATGCCTCGGGGTCTGGCGTGCATTGCGCCTGCGTGTTCGGGGCGCATGGCGTGGCCATGCCTCGTCGCCCGGCGTCCTGTGTTATGGGCGCATTGCCCTCAGGCTTTGATACGGGGCAGCCATTCCCCGAACGTGGGGGTTCGTCCCTTGTACACGCCGACGGCCAGCCCCTTCTTGCGGCGGGCGAGCATTGTTTGGGACACACGGGCGCTGATCTCCTTGCGCCGCGCCTTGGTGGCATAGGACTTGGCGCAGCGTATGGAGCAGAACTCTCCACGGGACTGGTCCCCGCCTGCCTTCTTATACCCGCGTGCAATGCGCCGGGGAGCCATGCCGCAGCCGTTCTTACATGTCTTGGGATTGGGGCTCATCGTCGAACTCGGGGCGCAGCGGCTTGTCAGGCGTCTGGAGCGCAATGCCCACGCGTGTGCCGCTAGGGAGTTCGGGCAATGCGATGTTGATCACCTGCACCCTGCCCTGCAACTCGTCCATGTTAAGGGGCGGAGCCTCGCCATAGGAGTGCTTCAGCAGGAAATCGGCGGCTTTCAATTTGAAGCGGCTCGATTTGCTCGTGACCAAGACCTTCCACGCCATGGCGAATATGGATTCCAGCCGGGTGCGGTTGGGCTCCCCGGACGCAATCTCGCCATCGGGGGCTTCCAGTAGCTCGCGGAACAGCGCCATCTGGCGGAGCTTGTGGGCGCGGGGCATGACGCCCTTGGCTTGTGCGGCGCGGGCCTGCTCGGTGCTCAGGGGGCCGGGCTTCTTTATCTCGTCGCTCATTACTGCGCCTCGGGCTCCGGGGCATTGCACGCCGTACTTATGCCAGTGGGCAAATCGACGGGCTGGAGGTTGGACTCCAACTGTTGCACCAACGCCTCAAGCCGCTGGATGCGGCCTTCGAGCACTGCGGTGATGAACTTGCCCAATGCCTCGGACGTGCTGAGGCCCGACTTCGAGCCAAAGCGGTCGATATGGTCGAGCTTGGCTTCAAGCTGGGCGAGCCGTGCGTCGAACTCCGACTGGCGGTCTACGAATGCGCCGCGCAGGCTGGCAATGCCCTCCAGCACTTGCGCAAACCAGCCACGGGTCTCCGTGTCGATATGCGCCTTGACGCGGTCTTCCGTGGCGCGGATTTCGTTGCTTAGTTCTGATAATTGTGCTTCGTGGTTGTCGAGCGTGGTGCGGACTTCGGGGTGCAAAGGAGCCTCCGGGGCGAATGTGTCGCCTACAGGAGAAGCCCGTAGTTCAAATACAGGCATCGGGGAGGGAGTGGGGGGTTTGATCGAGGCGGGAAAACTTAGCTCGGTCTCTTGCTCTGGGCGAAGCGATAGCCCGCACAGAAATACTTCTTCACCAATCCAACGGTCATGCCCATCCAGTAAGGGACAAGGGTCAAGCCGAATATGGTGACCGCCGTGATGAGAATTATTGCGGCGATGGTGCTCACTAGTTCACCCTCTTTTTCTTTCGCAATGCCTTGGGCTTGTATTGCCCGACGGCCCGCTGCTCCAACGGAGGCAGGCTTTGCTTGCCGTCCAGATACGTAGTCACGATCTCGCTCAGCGCCTTAAGGTCGAGCACGCTTTGCACGGGCATGAGGTGCTGGGGCATCCGGTCGATGTCGTATGTGAGGAACGCCTTCTTGGGATTGTCGTAGACGGGCACCCGGAGCTTGGGCACGAGGTCGCCGTCGCATTTCGGGCAGTTGCGGATTTTGTTTGCGCGGTCGGCTTCCGATAGCTGGTAGCCGCAGGGAATGGTGTTGGGGCTGTCCACGCTCACGGGCAGGCTCCAGTAGCATGCGTTGGGCGGCGTGTAGGTGAGGCGCTGCGTGCCCGCAAGCAGGAGGATGCGCTCCAGCGTGGCGGAATCAAGAGGCAGGCGGTAATTGTCCGGCGTGCCCAGTGCCTCGATGGCTTGCGCCCGGTAGGGAGCCTTCTCGTCCTCGGTCAGCGATTCCCACGGCCGATGATTGCTGTGGACGACACGTTCGGCTCCGCGAGCCCGCTCGATGTTGCCTTCGTTTTGGTGCAGCAGCTTAGCTAGTTTGTCCAGCATGTTTCCTCACTTAGGGACTGCCATCTCTTGGAGCATGAACTCGATGGCTTCGATTTGGTGCTTGCAACGGTCCTGCGGGAAGCGGCTGAAGGCATCCCAGCATTGGCAGGTTGACCTGATGCCGCCAGCCAAGCCGTCGTAGATGTAGTGCACGGCCACGTAATACTTCTCTCCGGGCTTAGTCGTGCTGTCCGCGACGAAGTGGTATAGCTGGTCTCCTGCGGGCAATCCTTGCAGGCTCCTCTTAGCTACTTCTACCTGTCGGATCATTAGTAGCCTGCCTCTTCCCTCTGGCGTTCTGCCTCGGTCATGGGAGTGAACAAATCCTTAAGCAGCCATATCGTAAGCTTCGTGCCTTCCACCAGCAGCATAATGAGCGCAGCAAGCAGGAACAGGCTCTTGATTGTTTCGATGATCGTCATGTCGTATGCCTCTGCTATTTAGATGCATGCCTCGCTCAAAGGGCCGAGGCATTCGTAGGCCCGTGAAGCCTAACCCTTGTCCCAATTGTCCCTGAGAACCCATTTCCCGCTGGAACCTGCGCGACCCGGAGCATCAGGCAGGAACACGTAATCCTTTTGCGTAGGCAGCTTCATTTCCTGTTTTGAGGCGTGGTATCCGGCGAAGTAGCAGGAGTGCGCAAGGTCAAACAAGCACATGTGAGCCAGACGGTCGGTTAGGAACTCCTTCTTCTCTTTGTCGATGAGCCAGTAGTTGTTCACCTTGAACGAAATGTATTCGTCCATGGCTTCAACACGCTGCTCGAATGTTCTGAATTTACCCACGGGCTCCCTCCAGCAATTTGCGGAGGATCGCTACTGCTTCGTTCCATGAACGTGTGGGGTCATAGGGATTGCCGTGCTCGATGAGGTTGTAGACGCTCTGGGCTATTTCACCAAGCCGCTCATCGGTGATGCGGAGCTTAAGTCCGCTATCTGTAGATCGGCGACTCGGGGTGCGCCCCAGCGCGCAGTCGGCGCATGATACGGTGCCAGCATAAGGGCCGCTGGAGAACTCCGTGTAGCACAGGTCGGCTTTAGGGTGCAGCTTGCATCTGATGATCCTGTTGCTTGCGTCCACCACCCGGTCGCATGCCTCGTTCACTTCGTTGCGTTCGGGCATTATTCGTTCTCCTGTGCTGCCAGCCGGGCTTCGAGCCTCGCGATGTCCTGCCTAAGCCCGCTTTCGTATTCCGGGGTCAGCCAGCTTTCGCGGTATTGCTCCATGTGGCCCCCTTCGATCAATTCCAGCGCGATGCGGCTGCTGCACAATTGCTGGCTGTAATTCTTGATTGTGACGGGCTTGAGCGGGCCGCCCTTCGGTCGTCGGAGTCCGAGGTTCTCGGCATGCGGGCCAAGCCTTTTCGTGAGCCATTCCGCCTGCTGCGCATGCCCAGCGGCGATGGCGCTCCGCAGGCGGCATCGGTACTGCTTGATCGTCGCCGGGGCCAACGTTTGCTTTAGCGGCGGCATTACTTCAGCCTCCATGCCTGCGCCTGATGCGTGCCAGTGGGTACGAATCCTGCGGCTTCGATCTCGCCCGCTACCCGGAGCATCTGCACGACCTTGAAGGCCGTGTGGTAGGGCATGCCCGTCTTCTTGCCGAGGCCGCTGACTGTCAGCCCCTTCTTGCTCGCCCGCAATGCCTGCCGGGCGTCTTCCAGTTGTATGTCCAATACGCTCATGTTCGTTAGCCTTAGAAAGCCTTCCTAATTAGATACCCGGTAGTCGGGAAACTTCGGCGTTGGCATAGGCCTATGCCTCGCAATGATGGACGAGGGAGCCGGGGCTCCCTCCCGTTGGCCGTTGTTGTTTGTTTTGGTGTTTGTGGTTGCATTGGTTGACGACCGCTAACCCAGCGGCTCCTTTTCGCCCTTACGGGCGTAACGCTCGCAATGCGAGCGATGAGCATGGCATGAGGGTTTCGGTCTATCCTCGGGTCAGGACTAAAATTCCATGTCCTGAACCTCAAGCTCTTGACGCCGCGCTTGGCGGCGGCCATTGATCTCCTGTCGCATGGAGTCGTGCTGGGCTTCACGTAGCTCGGGGTCGCGGGCCGGAAGCTGGGGCACGTAGCCTTCGCAGACGTGGTTCTCGTTGGGGTGCAGGTTGGCAGAGCAGCGTTTGCACTTGGGCACCCGCATGCCGGGCTTCCAGTCCTTGAAGGCTTCTGGGTAGCAGAGCCTATTGGGCAGGGGCTTACGCTCTTGGGCAACAGACCCCATGGGTTTTTCAGTTTTTGAACTAGACGAGCAACCCGCAGAGCCTTGCCCGTCCCGCCGCACGGCGGCACTAGCTTCTACTCGTGCTGTACTGGACTCGCTAGAAACGAAACCCGCTGAATGCGCAGGGAGCGAAGCGACCGGAGCTACGGGCTGAAATACAACGGGCTTCACGGAACTGTCAGCCGTATCGCTAACGGCTGGGTGTTCCTGTGGCTCACGGCTGACAGTTCCTATGGCATTCGCCTGACCGTTCCTATGGCTATCGGCTGACTGTTCCTGTGGCAACGGCTGACTGTTCCTATGGCTCCGAGCCTTGTTGCCCTTCTTGAACGACCCGGCGTTGGCTTTCTTGTTGCCGCCGCGCTGCGGCCGGTTGCGGCCTTCTTCGAGGTAATCCTTGGGGCGCTGGTGCGCCGTCACCACGTCTTCCTTCACGTGGTATTCCTTGTGCGGGTAGCCCAGATGGTCAACCCAACTGCGGGTCTCGATGACGCCGTCCTGCTCGAAGACCCCTACGCAATCCCTGACCCAGCGTTCCCCGCAGCCCACGCGGCATGCTATGAACTTCTGGCTGGCGTAGCACCAGCCCACGTAGTCGCCCTTATATGGGCTGCCTTCGGGCACCTTGGTCCGTTCGTCGTTGACCTGAAGGAAGGCGATCTCCTTCAGCACCGCACGGCGGGTTTCCTGCCAATCATATAAGTCCGACTGCCCGATGCGGATGAACTCCGACATCACTTCCCGGTTCTTGGCCTTGCGCACGCGCTCAACCAATGCTTTCGTTTCTTCTTTTGTCATTTCCTATCTCTCAGTCTTGCTCTCTTTAACTGTCACGGTTGTCGAGGCCGCCATCCCTGCCGGAGTAAAAGAGTGGGGCGGCGAGATAGGCAACCGCCCCGAAGTCATCTTGCAATGACCCGACACCCTACGTTTGAAAGTCAGATTTTCCCGTTCACTGACATCTGCCCTCGACCTTCGCATGAAAGATTCCGCGAGTTTGATAACTCCCGCAAAAGGCCCAATTCCGAACCCTTAGGTGAGGAAGCTTTAGTAAGGCTTCCCAAACAAGGAGACCCGACGATGAGCGCAACAAAGGAATGGATAGAAGGATTGCAGTGCGAGATAGACGAACGGGAGTCGCCGAGGCGCATGGCGATGCCCCAGCACCAGCCGGCCGTAAGCCTCGCCTACCCGGCAATGAGCGACTGGAAGGCCTACTGGACGAAGCTGTTCGAAGAAACGGGGTCGCTCTAATGGGCCGCCGGGAGATGGCTTGGGTGGAGGAAACGGCGAGGCAGGAGTTGCTCGATGCCGAAAGGGATCAACGGGACTGCGTCGTCAGCAAGGGCGTCATGGAGTCGCTACTCGAATCATTGGTAGAGCTTCGGGCGCTGAAGTTCGAATATTTCTAAGGCATATGGCACCTAAGCGGGGGCGCTCCATGGGCGCTTGGTGCGATCACAGGCTGCGGGGATAACCCGTTACGTGGATGGCAACCGCAGCCGCAAATTTGGAAATAAAAAAGCCCCGGTTACGAGCCGGGGCCAAGGAGCAACGATGATGGAACCAAATACTGCAACAGAAACAATTTTTGAAGATGCGACGGCCCCCGGCAGGGGAAAAGCCGCCAAGCGGCATCCGCTGCCCGACGACATCTGCGCAGCGAAGCACGGGAACGCCTTGGCATCCGTATTGGCATTCGAGAAAGCTAAGCTCGGCCGCCAGCAGATGTACACGACGCTGGTCGATCTATTGCGCCAGCATCCCATGGGCCTCACGAGCCATGAGATCGCCGAGATACTGGGACTGCCTAACCGCAACCAATTTGCGCCCCGGCTCACGGAACTTTGCGGCATGGACGTATGCCGCAAGACGGGCGAACTCCGTGGCGGCTGCCACGTAGTGAAGCTGCTCACGAGGTACTTCTAATGCGCAAGAAATCCAATCCCCGGCGTCAGCCTATCCAGAAAAAAGCGGCCCCCAAGCTTAAGGCCCTAAATCCCATCCAGACAAAGCGTGCGCTGGACGCCGTCAGCAAGCTCTACGAGGACGGCGACTGCGCCATATTCACCTACGAATGGCGGGAGGACCAAGTCCGCCAGATCATGAAGTGCAGCAAGTTGTGGGGGCAGGGATAATGGGAAAGTACCGCAGCATGACAATCGAACAGATGAGGGCGTATAACCGGGAGGCGCAATTGCGCAGCCGGAGCCCGCAGGGATGGGACCGCCATGCGCTGTGGCTCGACCTCGTGAGGCATCCCGGCTCCCTGCCGCCCGAAATCCAAGCCCGCATGCGCTTCAATAAGGACTCTACATACAACCGCCTGAACTCGCTGGAGGACGGTGCCGCTGCCGTCAGGATCGACGGCCGATGGTATGCCCTGCACAGCAAGGCAAGCGCGGAAGTTTTCGGGATCGACGATCCGAGATTTATAACGCCTTAACCGAGGAAGCCGTGGAGCGCCCGCAACCGCAAGGCCGGGCATGCGCACTTCCCGCAGCGAAAACTCCACGGCAGTTTCCTGCATACCTAAAGCATTGGTAACAACGTAAAACCGAACACCGGGGCAGCTACCGCATTCCAACGAAGCGGTCCAAACGCTGCCCCGTTTTTTATGCCTCGGGCTTTTTTGCTTGACGGAGGCCCCCCGGCCCCGCGTTAGCCTCAGAAAGTAACAAGGCTGTTAAATCAAATCCGGCTTCCCTGTCCCCAAGCCCTGAACAGGAGACCCCGGTGAACATCAACAAGTTTTGCAGGCCCATTAGGCTCAGCCTCACGAAGCGAGAGGAAGAAATAGCAGTGCTTCTCGCCCACGGAGGCTGCATCAAGAGCATTGCCTTCACGTTGTTCCTCAGCACCAAGACAGTCGAGACCCACGCCCACAACATTTACTTCAAGCTCGGCATCAACTGCCGCTACGACTTGATTGTCTGGTGCGCAAAAGCCGGGCTCCACCACGAGTTGCAGTACGTCGATCCGACGAAGCGCACGCTCGTTGTCACGGTGCCGAGCAAAAGCATGGTGGGGGCATGAACAAGCGGTTCTTCCTCTACCCCGACATGAAGCTCTACGTCGTGCAGGCGCACGAGCCGCTTGGCCCGAGCATCGTCTTGGGCGTGTGGTCGGACGCCGAGCGGGCGTACCTCGAATGCATCAAGAGCAATGCCCGCAGCATCAGTGTCGTCACCCTGAACGTCTGCATCTTGGACGAGGGGCTGGACATTGAAGCCCGCCACGCTTAGGGAGCGGTGCCCGCACCGCCGGGGCGTCAATCCCCGTTGCAGGCGGTGCGGCATCACATGGAACCAATATCTTGTCTCCGTGGGCTGCTGGCGTGAAGCACGGGGCTGGGTAAAGCTGCGGGGCGGGAGCCTGAATAAAACAGGCAGGTGGAAGCGGCATGCGCGTGGATTAGTCCTATCCAAAATTGGCCCCAAAGTCCTACTGGGCCCGACGCCTCCTGCCGCGTTACTCTCCGGACCAAGGAGGCATTACATGACAAACGCCCTACGTACCCTTCGTTTGGAGCTTCAAGCCGCCGAGACTCAGTTGGCTGCGCATCCCGCCGCCCAGCGTGTCACGAGGCTCAAGAATGCAATCGCAGTCCTCAGCGGTCCCGTTGCGTCCAAGCCCCGCCGCCGCATGTCCGCCGAGACCCGCGAAAAATTGCGCCAAGCTGGCCTCAAAAGATGGCACGGCAACAAGTCCCCGAAGGCCGTGAAGGCGGCGGCGAAGTCCTAATGCCGGACTGCCACACCGTCGTCGATTGCGAATCCCCTCGGGGCGGCTATGCCGTTTGGCTATGCCCCGAGGCTCCGCAGTTCCGCCTCACTATCTACCAGCATCCGCCGCTTCGCTGTCCCTGCTGCGGCGAATGGCGTCCTCTGGATGAACGCCGGACAATCCGCAAGGACGCTGCCCAATGAGCTATATCCTGAGCCGCCTGTTCTTCATCACGCTGTTCCTCGCCTTCTACCCGTTCATCCTCCTGTGGATGGTCTACGGGGCGCATCTCGAATACATGCGGGACAATCCTTGGAACCCGCCCGACTACACGTTCTTCAAGGTCGTTATCGGCGTGCTGGGGCCGTTCGGGTTTTGCATTTGGTTCGCCGCCGTCACACGGTGGCTGGAAATGGGGCGCAACGAGCGCACGGGGCGGGACGACGACGGGACCAATGTGCGTTCGTGCCTCGGCTGGCTGGGCTCGTTGCTCGGCGGCTTCCTCAGCTTGCCTTACTGCGGATACCACGACATCTACGGGGAAGCCAGCGTCTACTTGATGGCGCTCGGGAACATCAGCCCCGCAATTATCTACGTGTTCTGGCGCATGCTCAGGAACGCCTTCACGCAGGACAGCGACTAGCCCTCACTTTACGTGCCCGATTGCCACGAGCTTCAGGAACATCTTCTGGGCTTCTTCCTTGGTGTTGTAAGTGCCGAACCCCTGCTCCCGCCAGCCCCGGCCCTTTTTCAAAATCTGGCATATCGACCAAAAGTCGGCGTTGGGGTTCGCTTGGTATGCGTAATAGCTCCCGGCTGGCAGCGGCGGCTCTGGCGGCAAATGGTCGCTGTATTTCCCGATCACGCTGCCTACAACAGGCATTCCCTTGGCCTTCATGAACTCCCGGTCTAAAATATGCAGCTTAGGGGGAAGCCCACGCCTCAATTCCTCCAGCACCTTCCTCGCCTCCTCCTCCGTGGCGCAATTCTTGAATTGGTGCTCCATCCATCCTCTGCCCACGGAGTCCTGCTTGAGCCTGCAT
>Ga0210400_10000527_pt1 | contig 42573 bp, 28 predicted proteins | sample IncBWH26MmetaG_FD_155456 | JGI IMG/M metagenome (GOLD analysis project Ga0210400, IMG submission 155456) | Forest soil microbial communities from Barre Woods Harvard Forest LTER site, Petersham, Massachusetts, United States - Inc-BW-H-26-M | ecosystem: Environmental > Terrestrial > Soil >... | reverse complement strand
CCTCGGCAAGGTATGGGGCGTGGTCGCGACCGACATCAACAACGACGGCTTGATCGACCTGTGGGTAAGCAACGACACGGTGTCCAATTTTCTCTTCGTCAATCGTGGCAAGGGAAAATTCGATGAAATCGCCACCACTGCCGGCGTGGCGTACAGCGACGCCGGCCGGGCGCGATCCGGCATGGGCGTGGACTCTGCCGATTTCAATGAGGATGGATGGATGGACCTGTTCGTGGCCAACCTCGACCGAGAGTTGTTCGCCATCTACAAGAACAATCATGACGGGACATTTGACGACGTAGCGCTTTCCACCGGCATCGCCAAGGCCACAAAATTCATGAGTGGCTGGGGTTTGAAATTTTTTGATTATGACAACGATGGAGACTTGGATCTGTTTCTCGCCAACGGCAATCCGGATGACCTGATCAGCTCCCTGCACGGCGAGGTCACTTACGAAGAGCCCCTCATGCTGTTTCACAACACGGGGAAATCCTTCCAAGACGTCAGTGCGCGCAGCGGCCCTGTTTTTGCCAAGCCGATGTCCTCCCGTGGACTGGCAATTGGAGATTTCGATAACGATGGCGCTGTCGACGTCCTGATCTCCGTTAATAATGGCGCACCGCTTCTCCTCCGCAATAATGTGGGCAGGCAAAATCACTGGCTGGGAATTCATCTGATTGGGGAAAAGTCCAATCCGGATGCAGTCGGCGCAAAGGTTACTTACCAAGCAGGAGACTTGAAACGGAGCCGAACAAAGGTTGGCGGAGGCAGCTATCTTTCCTCTCACGACCCTCGCATCGTCTTAGGATTGGGGAAGCACGAGAAAATTGATTGGCTGGAAATAAAGTGGCCGCTGCCGAGTGGAGCCACGCAGCGGTTCACGGAGCTTCCTGTCGATCGCTACATTACGCTGGTTGAGGGCGAGAAGACCTGGAAGTAACCCACTGCTCGCGGCCAAACAGATTTTCAGTCGCGTTCTTCCAGGCACAAAGTCTTGCCTTTTTCGATGGAATTGGTGAACACGGCATTCCCAGCGGCTGCCCACTTATCATGGTGCGGGGGCTCCGGCGGGAATCACGGGAAGCAAGAGCGCCGAGGGATGCTCAGCGTCGTGCAGGATCGTGTTGGTGGCCGAGACAAACTCGCGGCTCGTCGCCTGTTCCGCGCCGGTATTCAGGTTTCGATCAAAGCGCGGGAAATTACTGCTGGAAACTTCCAAGCGAATGATGTGGCCCTTCTTAAAGACGTTGCTCGTAGCCCACAGGTCCACCGAGATTTTGTAGAGCTGGTCCGGATTCATCAGCTCGGGCTTCTCCTGCGAATCCCGATAGCGCATGCGGAGAACTCCGTCGGTGAGATTCATGGCGAAGCCGCTGGGTGACACATCCACGAGCTTTGCCGTGAAATCGGTGTCAACTGCGGAAGATCTGGCCCAGAGCTCCAGCGTGACCGGCCCTGTGACTTCCAGATCCTCGGTAAGCGGCTTCGTGGAATAGACGAGTACGTCGTGGCGATTTTCGGCGGCGCGCTGGTCGCGAGGGCCCGGCTCGTAGTGCTCAGCGTCGCAGCAGAGCGAGCCGCCGATGGTGGGCACAGGGTTTGCCGGATCATATGTAAATTTGTCAGGCGTTTCTTTTTTTGGCGGCAGCAGGGAAAGTCCACCGTCGCCGAGCAGCGAATTGGCCGTACCGCCGGAGTGCAGGAAGTAGCGCGTGGGTTTAGCTTCCGGCGGAGGCCAATCCGATTCCTGGTGGTATGCGTTCGCGCCCATCACAAAAATGTGCACGGGTTTGGCCTCGGCAGACGGCCCATCCGTGGCAAATTCGTTCTGCACGCCCTTGAAGAGATAGTCGTACCAATCCACTAAAACATCGGTTGGGGGAAATTTGACCGCTTCGTCTCCGAATTCGACGTCGCCGATGCGGCGCCCGAAGCCCGCGTGCCCGCCGATTTGTATCAGCAGACGCTGGCCGTTGCGCGCCGCGTCCGTGCCCCCGTGCGCCTTGATTCCCATGTAATTCCTGAGAGTCCCGCCCACAAAAATGTCATACCAGCCGCCGATGTGAAGGGCCGGGACTTGAATATCCGAAAAATGCTCCTCGATGGACCACTGCTTCCAATACTGGTCGTAGTTGGGATGCGCGAGCCAATCAAGATAATACGGCGCAAGCTGCGCCGTGGCGTCGGCGCCCGCCGGAAGCGACGGGTAGTTAAACGCGGGATAGTTGGTGAGCGGAAGAACGGGCGCGGCCAGCAGAGCGTCCGTATTTTTCGCAATCAATCGCCATAGCGTGTTCGTGGCCAGTTGGGTCGTCCAATTTTGGTCGAACCACTGTTCCAGTGCTCCGCCCTGATACGTCCAGCCGTCGTGATAGTTGCTGGCCGTCACCACAGGGCAGATTCCTGCAAGATGTGGAGGATGGGCAATTGCGGCGAGCATCTGTGTTGCACCAACGTAGGAGCCACCGGTCATGCCAACTTTTCCGTTCGAGTATGGCCGCGCAGCAGCCCATTCGACTGCATCGTAGCCGTCGTCCGACTCGTGCCGGAACGGGTACCACTCGCCTTCCGATGTGAAGCGCCCACGAACATCTTGCACGATGACGACGTAGCCGTGCGTGGCAACCTGATACGCAGGAGCAACTGCCCAGCCTGCGCTTTTATCGTACGGCGTGCGCATCAGAATGACCGGAAATTTCCCGTCAGCCTTCGGGCGGTAAATGTCCGAATAGAGTGTCACGCCGTCTCGTGTTTTCATTGGGACGCCATTCTGCACGATCACGGCATAACTTTGCTGTGCGCGAACGCAATACGGCGCTAATAGAACTAGGGCACACAACCTGAGGATTGCGCGTACGATTCTTCCCTGGAACAAGCCCGCCTCCCTAAGCAGCATTGAAGTGAAGTACCGCTTCGAACCAAAATCCGCATATTCCATCCCGCGAGTCCGTTCGCAGGTCAGGAAACCTGAGCCGCAAATTCGTCCTGTGTTTTGACGTCAGTTGCCGAACGTTTCGGTGATGCAGGAACTGGCTGTGACTCGCTCCGCCAGTAACGCGGACACAAACCAAATTACCAAATCAATCACAATCACCCGGCCTCGCGAAGCAAGGCGTCGCGTGACAGGGTGCCCGTCTTCGAGCTGCATAAGGCTCCTCTTTTTCTTCCTTCTGATTCATTCTTTTATGTATGCCTGCCGAGGAGCAATTTGCCTTGAACTGTTTCGCACTGACTCTATAACACCCTCCGGAAAAATAAAATGCCTGAAGTCGCGCTGGAAAGTGGTGCCACCAATAGATGGATTATCCCTCGCGATGTGTCCCGGGTGCCGGCGCGCCCGGAATGTATGGTCCGCCGCTTCGAAGCTCGAGGGAAAGGGAGCTATTCCCGCGACGCAACGGTCAGTGGCGAAGTGCAGGAAGGTGGCTCGCCGCACTGGACGATTTCCGCAACTGGCTCATCCGCGAGGCCGCCTGAACCGCCCGCTTACATCCCTTGATGAGGTCATGTCGAAGCCCGTTCGCCATTCAGCTCAAGCTTCTTCCGCAGCGCCGCGACGACGCGGCGAGTCGTGGCGATGTCCTTGATCGCCAGGCCCTCGGAAAGGCCGTTGGCCCACGGCGCTTGCACACGGCTGGCCTCGTCGAACGTCCGGCGCCCGTTATCGGTCAGCACGACGAGTGACGCTCGGCGGTGATGCGGGTTCACCTCGAGTGTCACGAGCCCCATCCTCTGCAAGTCGTTCACGATTCGCTGCACATTCTGGCGATTTCCGCCCATGTCGCGGGCGAGCCACGCAACGGGCTGGGCGCGTTCGGCAAAGGCGATGGCTCCGAGGACCTGCCAGCGGGTGCTCGTCAGCCCGAGGCGCGCCACCATCCGGTCGCCTGCGGTCAAGAGGAGGCCGTTCAACCTGAATACGTCGAGGATGAGGTCGCCCAAGGCGTCAGCGGCCCGCGTGCGTTTGGTCGTCATATGTCACCATACTGTTAAATTGACATCATAATGTCAACCTGATAGGCTCCATCGCACCACGTTGACATCATACAACCAACGTGGCCTGAAAGGAGCCTGTCATGCCGCTACTTCGCCCCCTCGACCCCGCGTTTCCGATTGACCGACAGCTCGCGGTGGATGCCACCCCCGTCGTACTCGTGAACCTGGTCACGCTGGACAAAGCCGATGAGCCACGTTTCCTTGAGGCATGGCAGAACGACGCGGCCTTCATGAAGCGGCAACCGGGGTTCATCTCGACCCAGCTTCACCGCGCCATCGGAGACAGCACGGCCTATGTGAACTACGCAGTCTGGGAGTCGACGGCCCATTATCGCACCGCCTTCACCCATCCAGAGTTCAGGGCCGGCCTAGCCGCGTATCCGTCCTCCGTGGTCGCCACCCCGCACCTCTTTCAGAAGGTCGCAGTGCCAGGCATCTGTGTCGCCTAGTGCAAATGCAAGCAGGTCGGATCTCTGAGGCTGCGGCGTCACGACAAGAAGGAGCACGCATGCGAACCACTGCGAGGGTTGGCCGACATCCAGTCCACATGATGGTTGTCCATTTCCCGATGGCTTTCCTGATGGGGAGTGCCGCCTTTGATGTCGCCGCGGCAGTCGGCCTTGCAGTGCCCGCGGTCGTGGCCGGCTACTTGCTGGTCGCGAGTCTTGCAACCGGCATCCTGCAAGAATGGTCTTTGGAACGCCCTTCTGACGGCACTGGCACCGTTCCGCAATCTGAACAGCCATGAAACGCCGTGCCCGCCAGCAGCCCGCCGCCAAGCCCTCACCGGGCCGGACGGCGGTCATGTACGTTCGTGTCTCATCCAAAGAACAGGAACAGCGCTTCTCGATTCCGGCGCAAAGGCACCTGCTGAGCGATTACGCCCTGCGTGAAGGCATCCACGTCGTCCAAGAATTCGAGGACGTCGAAACGGCAAAGCGCGTCGGCCGTAAGGACACGAAGTTTCGGGCTGACGTTGCCGAGCGGATCGGACTCGGTTTCGAATTGCCTAACACCGAGAAAGTGGAAGTTGTTCCAAATGCTCCAGACAGTCCAGAAACGGAGGTCGCTGCAAGCATTTGAGAAAGATGGAGGATTTGGCTCCCCGGGCTAGATTCGAACTAGCAACCCTTCGGTTAACAGCCAGCAGAGTAACTTAATCAGAATTCGCCGGAGCTAAGCTAAATCGAGGAAAGCTAACGAATTGCAGCAAAATCCAGCGAGTCGCTTCCTCAGTTTTTGTTCACGTTTTATTCGCTTTTAGCCGCCATTCGCCGAAATTGATACTACGTCTATACTACGTTTTCATCGCGGCCATCAGTCAACACTAGCGCGTTTGTCGGTACTAATTCGACGGGCGAACGCACGCTACAGCTCTACTTTGCGGTCTCTCGAGCGGCAAGATCATAATCGGACCGCACGCTTGATCAATGATTCCCTCAGCCTTGTATCACTCCCTATTTCTAGGTAACTTCCGGTTTGAATCTGGGATTGAGACTATAATCCGCCCATGGTATCCACGGGGCGGCCTAGCGGTCGAGTGCCTCGGCCTTTCGCCTTTGCCGCAAAGGCCGGGCCACCGCGGTACTCGTTTCATTTGAAATGGCAAGTGAAGACGAACAAGGAGCTAAGTATGGTCCGCAGAACGTTAGTCGAAATCCCACGCCGTCAGTTTCTCGCTGCGGGAGGTCTGACGGTTGCCGCAGCTTGTCTTGCTCCAAGAGGCCTCTTCGCTCAGGAGGACGACCTTCCTGAGCACGCGTTCAAGGTCGCCGCCACAGCCAAGCTCACGGTCCAATCGCTTCGCCGCAATATCAGCGTTCTTTTGGGTCCGGGCGGAAATATAGCCGTTCTTACCGGTCCCGACGGAAAGCTGCTCGTGGATGCGGAAATCGTCACCGCGCGTCCGAACGTTTCCGCAGCCCTAGCCAGCATCAACGCCGATCCCATCAAGCAATTGATCAACACGCACTGGCACTTCGATCACACCGGCGGCAACGAGTGGCTGCACCAAGCCGGCGCCAGCATCCTGGCGCATGGGAACACGCGCAAGCATCTTTCCAAAGACACACGCGTCGAAGGCTGGAAGCACACGTTCCCAGCCGCGCCGGCCGGTGCGCTTCCTTCAACGGTCTTCGAAGAGGACCACACTCTTCACGTCAACGGCGCCACTCTGGCTCTTAGGCACTACTCGCCTGCTCACACGGATTCCGACATCTCCGTGCACTTCGTGGAAGCGGACGTGTTTCACACGGGCGACACTTTTTGGAATCGCAACTACCCCTTCATCGATTACTCGACCGGCGGTAGCATCGACGGCACCATTCGCGCAGCCGAAACAAACCTCGCAAAAGTAACCGACAAAATGATCGTCATTCCCGGACACGGCGACGTCGGTGCGAAAGCCGACCTGAAACTCTTCCATGACGTCATGGTCGACCTCCGCGAAAAAGTAGCCGCTCTCAAAAAACAGGGCCGATCTTTGGCGGAAGTCATCGCCGACAAGCCCGGCGCTCGCACCGACGACGAATGGGGTAACGGCTTTATGACCCCGGCTCTATTTCTCGAGTGGGTCTATCAGGGCGTTTAGCATCTTCTTGGCCGCCCGAATTCCGATGCCGCGAAAGGGTAATCAGACTTCACATCTCTGCCGGGAATACGACCGGCGCTGGGTTGCAGCGTCATCACGGCGCATGACTCCGCGTGAGTCGCACAGGCGGAAAGGACCAGCTCAACATGGAATTAGTTTCCGTTAACACGGGACTTCCTCGAGAAGTGATGTGGAATGGGAGAAGGGTGACTACTGGGATCTTCAAGGAGCCGGTCGAAGGCCGCGTTGCTTTGCGCAAGCTCAATTTGGACGGTGACCGGCAGGCCGACCTCAGCGCCCACGGGGGCGACCATAAAGCTGTGTACTGTTACCCGTTGACGCATTACGACTACTGGAAGCGAGATCTGCCCGGTCGCGACTTGCCAATGGGAATGTTTGGGGAAAACTTTACTACGGACGGCTTGCTGGAACACTCAATCCATCTTGGCGATCAGCTCTCTGTTGGTTCGGCAGAAGTGGTCGTGACGCAGCCTCGCCTCCCTTGTTACAAACTTGGTCTGCGATTTCAGTCTGACGACATGGTGAAACGTTTTCTCGCAAGCGGGCGGACAGGTTTCTACTTCGCCGTAACGCGCGAGGGAGAAGTCAGCGCCGGTGACGAGATCAAATTGATTGCTCGAGACCCAAACGCGGTCACAGTCTCAGAAATCACTAGGTTGTACATCACGAAAAGGTACGACGATGACGACGTGACTTCTGTGAGGCGAACCCTGCGCGTTGCGGCATTGCCCGAGAGTTGGAAAGAGTACCTCCGAGAGCGGCTACAGAAGATGAATGTTTGAATGCGACCTCCTGCGTGACAGGCAAGCGTTCTAAACCGGCGCGCCGCTGACCTCCAATGGCCTGACTTCTGCTGCACGACTTCGAAGGCCCTTTTAGCAGGTCCTAATCTGCGAACAACCGAGACACATGGCACATCTCGACTAAGCTGACATCCGTTATTGCAACGGGTAATGATATCGGTTGGTGTTTCTCACAAACGAGGCAGGGTTTACCCTCATCCCCTGCTGATCAAGGTAGGCCTCCAGATTGTCGAAGAACTCGCGCCAAAACTTGTCCCCTGCGACAAACACGGCATCTGCACCGGCTGGAATCCCGCGATCAGGGAATCCCAACTCCAAAGCAAGATTGCCAAAATACCCTTGGTCAACGCGGTGACCATTCTCCAACTCGGCGGTGGCCACTTTCGTCTCGCGATCGGCGCCCATTGTATAGAAAGTCCAAGACCCGTCATTGTTGTCACGGATACCGAACCCTCGGTTTCCGTTTACAGGATGAAAACCATCGGCCCGTGTATAGACCGTGGAGAAAATGAACTGCATCGGCGCTGCGCAAGTTACAACCACGTCACCTTGCTCCAAGACTATTTTCATTCCTTTGAGAGTAGCCGCGAACGCCAATGCCGGCGTGTGGTTGTCCAACACAAAGCTCATCACTGCACCTGTCGGTTGCGCAGATTCCCACAAAGATTTGTTCCGTGCCCCCAGGGGATCCGTCACTGTTCCATCCCCACGGTAGGGCAAAAAATATGTGGGAGCTTCCCCTTCGTAAGGCCCTGCCGCACGGTGAGCGAAGAGGTCGAAATGTTTTCGAAGATCCAAGAACATATCGCTCAAGCTTTTCGTAGAGTGCTTCTTGAAGGTGATTGAATAAAAGTCCAGATTGATTGGACCCATCCCGTCCTCGATCGCTTGTACGCGAAGGACCCCTTCTTGATCCGCATGAGGATGGGTCCACTGCACAAGTTGATTCCAATCCTTCGGATCGTTGTCTGAGGGATTGGTCGACGGCTTCGCCTTGGCGCCTGAAAGCGGATCGAAGCAGTGGTCCTGAGCCGCGACGAACGAACTGCTGGCAAACGCGAAAATTATCGCAAGCAACGCTCGACCCATTCTTTCCTCCTTTCGGGCTAACCGGTTTACTGCCGCAAGATGCTTGCTGCTACCGCATAGCCAAAACGTTTCTTGAACAAGCTCCACTCGAAGTTCTTTGATGCAATTACCACCTCAAAATACGTGGCCTTCCCCACTACGTAGCTGTGGAGCACCTGATTTTCCCGCTGCAATCCCATCAAATTTTGGCTAATGCCGTCTCGATATCTTAGTGAGTCGAGTTCGAACGTTACATTCGGATCATAGACAGGTCCAATCGTGATGTGGAGATTGCCATTCTTTTCAACCCACGCAACTGGTTCTCCATAAAGAACCGCAGCATAGACCCAAGCTGATGTATCCGACAATTCGCGTTCTGGCAATGCCCCTGGTTGATGTCTGTAAAGTGCCATCCCGCACCAACCAAAAAAGTCTCCCAGGATCTTTATGTCGGCAAACCAAAGTCGCTGCCGTTCGTCGTAGCGAAGAGCGTAACTCGCAACCGAAAGCCAACGCTTTCCTGCCTTAGGACCAGGCGCGACGAGCTCAAGGTTATCTCGGTAAATCACAGCAGCCTGGCCACCGCGAACGTTTGGTGGATAAAGAACAGCATCGAATTGAGCGCCATCAACATCCCCGTCTTCGGTCGGTGCTCCAAAGTCCGCCGCTCGCGGTACCCGGAGGCTCAAGCTCAGGCTCGCCCTCTCAATGGGGTCTTCGCCCCATTGCGTAACATATTTTTGAAGCTCGGTATTGTCGCTGCCAGCCTTGTCAGTCCCCGCGAAGCAGCCTACTCCCAAGCGCTCGCCGATACCGGACTCGAAAAACGGTTTTCGAACGTATACTCGCAAACCGAACAAAGAGCGCTTAACACCGGACTCTTTGTTGCCAACTGTAGCAGCGCAACGCAGAGGCACAACGTGACTGATTTTAGGAGCACTCATCCTAATTGTGCTTGGCACATCTACCACGACGGGATTTGAACGCAGTTCGGCCGGTCGTGAGTTGGCAGAAAATCTGTCGGCAAACCGGCCTACCGCGACCGCTTCCAGTTTCGCTAACTTTCGTCGCTGATCTTTTCCGTCAAATCGATTGCTCGTCGATTTTGTGGTGGACGATCCGTTTTCGTCTTCACGACCAAAAAATACTTTGTTTTCCACGCACTGCAGCTTGAACTGGTCGGTAAAACCATATTGTGACGCCTCAACTCGGTAGTTCACCAACTCCACAGAAGGCTGACCCACACTACCGGACAAAAACAGCTTATGAAAATTGGCAGCCGAAGGACGAACTGCTTCGAACTCGCGAAATACGATACTTCTCGGGGGCATCGTAGCCGTGCCCGACTCCAAGAAGTATTTCCCCTGATTGGGCGCATCATTTATGTCCATCCAACTCGCTTCAAGTCGAATCTCCTTGGTCGAAGCCGCATCAGCCTCAACTCGACCTACAAAGGTCGTAAATTGGGAATCTAGGTCTCGTTGGGCCGCGCAAACCATTTCTCCGGCCGTTGCGTTCGGTGTGAGCCTCGGGTCCGTGCAGTACAAGGACGGAATTTCTCGTGGAGCGTCAACGGCATGCACGACCTTGATTGTCTCCTCCGCAACCGCAGGTAGCAAAAACGCCTCGGCGCCGGGAACTGCAGAACCATGCTCCAAGAGCTCAGCACTTGATGCGATGTACGAAGCAGTCTTTTTCAACAGGTTAGGATCGAATAAAGGAACGAGAGAAAGTTGCAGCTCCGCTGCACGAGGGACTCTGACTTCGATATGGCGACAATGCCCCCACCAACCTTTTCGCGAAATGTCAGGTTTTGGATTCGTCGAAGTGCGGAACGATATCACGATGGGTTTGAATTGTTTCCAGTCGCCTTCCTCACCGTATTTCTCAGTGACGGCATCCAGTTCTAGGTGCCTAGCGATCCTGCAGTATGTGCCGTCGCTATAGACGAGGTCTTCTGGCTCGCTGCGTTCATCACCATTCAACATCTTCGTCCGGATAACCACGCCAAACACGTCGGGGTCATAAAAGTAGTTCAAGTCGGAAGGAGGGACCTCCGTAAAGAATTTTCCCAAGTCAGAAACATGCTTTCGGCCTTGTAGCGTTTTAGGCTCTTCTTTTGTGACGAACAGCATGCCGGAAAATCGCGATGTATCAAGATCGATCGGCGACGGTACCAGCGTGACCACCGCGTGGGGATGCTCGGACGTCAGATAAATTGTCCTGCCGTTCTTATCATTTTCTTGTAGCCGGTCAGGCACCGAAATAAGGACTTCTCCAGCACGGAGGGCCCGTGCCCGGAAAAAAGGAAACTGCTGGCGATACGCTGCAGAAAAGCGATCGCTGTCCAGCTCCCGATCGGAACAATCGCAACTGATTCCACCTAGTAGCACCAACCTATAGCGATAGTTGTATAGGTTCTGAAACACGAGGCGTTCCGTCTTGCCATAAGCCTTTGTAATCGCTCGAAACAGTTGTTTTGGATCGACGACAGCTGGCCGATCAACCCCAAGAAGCTTTTGATAATCCTTCATCTGGCCGGCACTCAACCCATTGTAGGCAGTCAAGTCTGTGCTGGAGTGCTCCAGTGACGGATCATCGAGCTGTTCCCTTTCGACATAGTCTTCCGTCCATCCCGAAAGCGTTTCGCCAGACTGGACGAGAGTAACTTCCTGTTCCTGAAGATGTGTGCTAGTGAAGTGCTCTTGTTTCTCTCCCTTCAAGTCCAACCGAAATCCAACCCACAAGTCCTCGAGAAAGAGGCACGGCATCGCGGCACGACGCTTTTCATCCGAGGGGAAACGAAGCCCTGTCGGGACCATAAGATCATCGGCTGGTGCCGAAAACACGACGCCGGACGTCTCAGGTTCGGGAGTCCCAAATTGCTCGTGCTTCAGAACTTGCGGCGGCCGTTCATCGAGTGGAAGATCGAACTGACCAAAATTATCTTCCGCATTCGGCGCCGGCCCACCTAACGAATTCTTCATTTGGAGAATCGTCTGTTTAACGAGCCCAGCCTCCGCGTTCACGCAGCTGGCTCGATAGCGGGGCTGATCCGACTTATCATTCAAGTAGGCCAGCAAGCAGTTTTGAGTATCCGTGCTGCCGATATCCACATAGGAAACTGGATGCGTGTGCCCCGCGCGACGAAAGGCTGTAGGAGTCGCTTGTTGCACCTCAATTTTTGTATTGTCGTAAACGAGCGAGGACGTATCCAGCTGAATGACATAGTCTCGTTTGCCGTAGATCGGTTCCGGACACTGGATCGACCACCGGGTAACGAAACCACAAGACTCTGCCATCAACGAATTCTTTATCGCAGAGTGTACAGCGACATTCGGATCGCCCATCTCAACCTTCTGCGTTTCCCCGGTCGCTCCAACTGCGGAGAGATGCTTGGTCTCATTCAGAGGACATGATGGCGGGTTGTCGACCTTGAGTCTTCGAACGATTTTATCAACGGCATCGCTGACACTCTGCAACTGGGACGCATGTGAATCGAAAACTCTGAAAAGCCTTTCACGCTCTGCCGGTACCGTTTCGTGAAACAGCTCCAGCAGTGAGGAATGCATGGCAGCATCCAACCACTTTGCAAGTCGGAAGGACGCCTTCTCGAGATTAAGTTGCGAGACATTTTCATTGGCAGAAGATGTCTGCGGGCCGCGCGTTGACGACTGAGCCCTCAGGGCATTTGCGGCGTCGACGCTCCGCAGCGCAGAGAGCCTCAATGAGTGAGCCACACTCCTCAGATGGTCGGCCGCCTTGTTGACATCCACGAAATGGTCGTTCTTCAGCAGCTCGTGCCTCGCAGCATGGCCCAGTTTTGCCGTCACGACGGCCTCGGTTGACGTTCCCAAGTAGTTGTGAAGATTGGTCAAAAGACGATCAACTGGAATGCTGCCAGAATACTGAATAGCAGCTTTGATGGCTAAGCCCGGATTCATCGAGTGACTGTTGGCGCTCCAACTTGCGAAATCCCAGATCAGGACTTTGACAGGCGACACTGCAGGTTGTCTTAACAATGGATGTCGGTTTAGAGCCTCACTAATAGCCGAGGGACTGTGGCTCACTCCCGTTTCAAATCGTATTTCCGATACAATTCTCAACGCGAAGTCGCTCTTTGCGTTCTCGGGATTTCTGGTATCAATCGGTACGCAAATGAAATTATAGGAAGCCGTCATGGTAATCCTTCCCTACTAGCTCACATACCCCTCGACAATGCTCTCGAACGCCTTCACTCGACGTTCATCCATGTTTGAGCCGAACAACTGAACATCCGAGCCTCTCGCTGCGGGAACTGTCGATGCGCAAGTCCCTCCCGTGCTTTGGTCTGCCCCCGCGAATATGTACTCCTCGCCAAGCGCGTTGGGACCTCCACGGGTCTGGCCCATTTCCCCCACGAACAACCTTGCCACGCTGTTGTCTCCCTGAGCTTCCTCGACATGAGTGGCAGTGAATGAGTAGGAAAAGCGAACAAAACCAATCTTTATCGAGACACTTACTGTGGCTTCCCCGACGATAAGCTTGCGGGTGCCTTCCAACCGATAGCTCAACGCGATGAATACCAACCCACAAAAGTGGATTATCCCAGCCACATCTAAATTTGCCGTGGCCTTAACAAATGCCATAAAGATTACTTCGCCGGATTTACCGTCGTCGGTCCGTTTCATCATGTAGAACACGCCGGCGGTCAGACTGGCTTCCCCTGTTGCAATGCCCCACTGTATTGGAATGACCGCGCCGTACTCCATTGACACTTCGAGTAGCCTGAGCCCTCGTGTCGTCACTTCCATCAGCACGTGAGCTTTGCCCCCATACCAGGGCGGTACAAAAATCGTGAGAGGCTTTTCGCGCGAGGACAACGCGAAGCTCACGCTCAACACATCTCGTCCTATCAGCGGGATCATGACGGCCCAGCCGAACGCAAGATTGGTTACCTGCGCCGGCCCGATGAACAGGGGCTGTCCTTCTTTCGCGGGGAATTTGAGTGTTTGACTTATTCGAACGCGTGCAGGGGAGATATCGACGTCCATACCCGAATCTCCGCCCAGACCTCCGAGAATCTTCGATAATTGATTGATGAATTCGAGACTGCCCTTCAGTCGTACATCTCTGATGTTTACCGAGAGATTTTTGCGGCCGTCAGGAGACAGTGTGAAAGTAACACTGCTGAATTCAATTTCGACCGCGCCAAAAACGACAACAATGAAATCCCGCAGTTCTGCGCTAGCAGAAATTTGTGCCTTGCTGGGGTCTAACTTGATTTCCGAAAGACTCTCGGGCAAAGCCGCTAATCCCAGAGCCATCTTCGCTTGAGCATTGATTTCGATATGCGTCTTGTCGGGGATTCGGTTGAAATCCACTGGGCCTATCGTCACGTCGTTGAAAGCGTCATTGGACCAATGCAGGGCGGCCTCTATCCCGAAATCTACCGGAATTGATGAAATCGCCGATTGCCCCTGCGTCTTCGCAATCGTAAGGATGTCGTCAAACGAGAACTGGCCCGGCCCGTTGCCGATCAACTGCAGCAGCCAGTCGATACCAGTCACACGAAAGTGCCACTGAAGAGGATCTGCACCCTTCGGTACTGCCGCGTTCGATGTGACATCTCTCGGGGACGAAGTGTCCCTCATCGGGACACTTTGGAACACGTCCTTGAATGACAAACCGGGCAACAACTGAGCACCACTCCCGAATAGATCCCCAAGGTTTAAGTTACCGCCTACCGCCGGCGACGATGCTGACGCCAAGTGCATTGTTACGGCCGCAACGTGCAGCGGCGCTGAACCGAATCCCATAAGGCTCGCTGCAGACGTTTGCAATGAATCAATATCGGATTGCTTTTGAGATTTATCGAATGGCTCGTCGTTTATATGAGATCGATACGCCATCCTGAATGCCGCATAGTCCACCCTACTTGCAGCCGCTAGCGTCGGCTTCTTGTTTTGGTACCCCTCCCAACGTTGTGCATTGAAGGTCGCATCTCCGACCGGGCCATATCTCCTCGTAAGCGTGCTTACATGTGTGTCGGGGACCGACAAACCGCCGGTCGTTTCCGAGGAGCCTGATACGCCGAATTTAATTTCATTGTCGATCGAGGCAAACAATGCGTCTGGAATCTGGCTGGCCGCACCGGAAGTCCCGTAGTAAATAGTCCGAATTCTGTTTCGCGTTGTCGCCTCATCATCAATCGATGGCCTGCTGTTCTCATGCAGCAAGTCTCTGGTTTCTAAAACAAAGAGATAGGGAGACGACTCATTACCAGGATCTGACGGTAGATTGGCGCCGTAGATTAACGCTGGAGCATTGGGTTCCGGGTCAAGGACTGGATATTTCGTGAAGCGCGTGTCTCGGTAGGTCACGAGCGAAAATTTATTTTCCCCAGACAATTGGGACATCCCATGGAGTTGAACCTTCATCGTGCGCACGCGCGGCTGAAACGGCCGCTCGGCCACTTCGCCTGGTTTCAGGTCCGGTAATTTGCCTCTGCCCCATTCGACCCATTCAACCTTCTGTGTCGTATCACCCTTCTTCGACGGATTGGCCACGGCAATTAACGATCCATAATGTGCGAAGCGGTAAGGTTGAAGATTCCATTCTTTGTCAACTATTCGAAGACCATCTCCGTTCGTTGGAATGGGATGCATTGTGGATGGCTGTCTGCCGGAAGTATCAGCAGCGTCCCCGGCTTCCCAAATCAATCCGTTCGATTTCGATCGCACGGCGTTACTTACGAAAAACATCGGCATCTTCGATGTATGTTGATCCCCGGCCCAGTCAATTCCGACGTGTTCAAACTCGAAGGGAACGCCGTCAACGGTTGGCAGAAAAAAATCGTAGTGCCGATAGTCATCTGGGTCACCGCTTGCCGGCAAGTCCAACGGCGGAGTTTTTGTTGTGGTGACCGATACCGCGCGGAACATGGTTTCCATGTGTTCAATATGGATGGAATTGGGCTGCGGAATTTGGAGAAATGTCTGTTTCATCAATACCGCGACAAAATGGCCCTTCTCGTCCTTGATGAATACACGCTCCGTCCGCGTTGTCACTTCAGCTTCCACGCCGAATGGAAAAAGAAAGCCTTCGTTCACCAATTGCGCTTCGTCATCGCGCCCTTCGGTCGCAATGTGCTTCCAACCCTTCAATCCACATCCTGGAAATGGATTCCATTTCGTGTCTAGCTGTAGCGATCCGCCTCTGGCGCTGAGTCGAAACTCATTGACGCTAACAGCGCGGCCATCTTCGGAGCATGCGTTGAGCGTAATTTTTTGTGGATTGAACCGCGATTCGTACCCAAAAACGGTCCCAGAATTGAATCTCTCACGGAATCTCCGGGAGAGACTCAACGCCAGTTCGATGCGATCAAGGTTGCAAACCGACGTGGTTCCTGCGGAGTTCCCGGCACAGCCAAGCCAATCTGGCAGTTTTTGATACGGGTCGTCAGAGTATGTAACAATTGTGGTAACAGGTTCGTGAAGGTTTCCGGGATTGGCCTTAAATGACACGGACCGTTTGAAACCCTTCACACCAAGAATCTCGAACTGGTTGGCGAGGTTCCCGTCGCCGGTGTTCTCGAGTGCGGTACTCCATAGCTCAGTCCAATTGCCCGACCGTACCGGATCGATTGAGTGCTCCCACGCGAAATATCGATCTGCCGCGCCTTCAATCCCCGGCTTCACCTTCGGCGGCACGCCGTAGGAACCTAGAGGGGTCAAATAAACGCCCCATGGCATTTCTATCTGTGTGAACGCTTGTCCGCTGATAAATTGAATATAGCCGTCGTGGGGACCCTCTTCAGGGTTTTGCACTTCGAGGTCGATTCCACTCTCCAGTTGCAAGCGATCCAAGTCGGGAAGGGCCAATTCAAATGTCCGCCAATTAAGTAACTCCTCCACAGTCAACTTGATTCGCCTGCGATGAGGATCGCGAAAAACAAGCTTGCTTGTGCCGCTGGGGAAAAGACCTATCTTTGCCAGATCTTGCTCCAACACCGTCGCAGGCAAATTCTTGACGCCTAAGGCCGTTTCCGCAAAATGCTGCGGAGGAAATCTAAATATTAGGTGGGGGTACAAGAACCCCTTGACGGGTTCTAGATAGCGGGAACCCCAATGTTCCCGCTCTTCATATCCAATCGCCGCCAATTCAAAGAATAGCTCATCGACTTCACGGCTCAGAATGTATCTAGGAAATGGTGGGATCAGGTTATTTTTTTCCCAGCATCCGACGAGACTCACCGTAAGAGGAAGCGTTCCGGCGAATGTGATGCCCGATTTCAGAAATGTTCGACGTGAGATAGGCAGGCAGCGCGGCGAGCCGCCCTTATTCTTGGGTAGACGCATGCTACTCCTCAGCCTTTAACTTCCAGCCACGTCCCAAAGGTTGTGTTATAAATTTAGTGAGTATCTACTGGAGCAATACCTTCTGTCAAGACCCGAGGCGATTTGAGAGTGAGTTCTTAAAGCATCCCAAGATTAATCTGTCAGGCAGAATAGCGGGGACCGACCAGGCGCGCCAATCGGCCTTCTTAATTCTCCGATGCAACTGAGCGGTGTGGGGCGATCCTACTCGCCTACCCGCCTCCAATTGACCGACTCCAGTAAAGGAGACTTACCGTCGAATAAGTCGAGAAACTCAGACTTCACGGCACGGCATCGTCGTCATCCGCCGTACGGCTGCCATCGACCTCAACGACCTGCCGCAGGTCGGCAATGTGCATCTTGGTGAAGTAAATGGTGGCACTTTCCTGAGCAAGAAACACCTCAAGCCGCTGGCCTGCCATCCTGACAAACAACTCTTTCAGCTCATTTCGCGAACCATTCACGTGCTGGAACATCGCACTGTGATTCGGGCAAAGAGCTACATAGTTCTGGTAGTAGCGGTTTTTCAGATCTTCAAGGAACTCGACTTTTTCAAAATAGTGTCTCCCATCGTCGAGTTTGAACGGGAGCACGCTCTTACAAATCTGGCAGATCATCTCGCCGTCAGTCGTGTACTGTTCGCGAAGGTATTCCGCGGCCTGCTGTTTGACTTTGTCCAAGTCGATCGACACCGACCGCACCCGCTCTTCGGCAATTTTCCTGGGCGCGTTGCTAGCTTCTTTTGCTACGCGTGCCGCTCGCAGCACCGGGTTTTGGGGTTCATGCTCCGGTAGTTCCACATTTCGTTTGCTTTTGAATTCAGCAAGAATTCGTTCTTGGTCCGCAAGAGGCAGAGCGGCGAATTGTTGAGCCCGTTCGAGTGTCTCTGAATCCCGAAACCCCATCTCTTTTGCAGTATTTTGCTTTTTCTTGTCTTCCTCGACCCGATGCTGCTCTTGTTCGCCGAACTGGATCGCCTTCAGCCAGGGCCAGCCAGCGTCGAATGGGAAACCCTCGGGCAGCAGGTCACGGGATGCCTCGACCGGTAGTTCAAATGAATCCTTCCCTTGAGGTACCCATCTAACGACTCTCAAGAGATGCACGATTTGTGAATTGGAGTAGTGAGCCCCAGCGGACTGGCTCTTTTGATATTGAGCGCGCAAGTAATTAGGCTGCTGCGGAAGGGAGCTCATCGTTTGCCAAACTAGCTTTGAAACAGCCAAGGAGGGCTTTGACAAAACCTCTTGGAGCCCTGGAATCATGTAGTCCCGATCGACTTGCGATCTATACCTGTCGCCACGGACTGTCTGGAGATAAGCCCAATCCGGGTTCGCGGAGCAGGACACTGCAAGAACCTCCAATCGTGTTTGCGCGCCTACAGCCCTGGCGAAACTTGCGAGTTTGCTCATGGGTATTCCGGAATCGCGATAGCTTGCAGCCAATTGTACGCGCTTAGCATTCTTCCCGAGCGCGTCGTAGTACGCAGTTAAACCGGTATCCACAAAGGGATCATCGAGGAAAATTCCCCCAGGGGTCCTCCACTTGCCGTCGTTACCTTCGAATATGAAATATTCACCAAAGAGTTTTGCCTGGGTTGAATCTTTTTCGAACAACCCAATGAAACGCCGTAAGTCCTGTTTTCTTGGCCTAAAGTTAGCGCCACTCCTGTACCGCTGTTTCAGAATTGCTTCAATTTGTTCGCACTCACCGACTTCACGAACGCCGATCTCCGCAAGAAACTTTCTGGCATTTTCCTGCTGGAATTTGCTTTTGCCGGATGTATACACGCCGGCATCTACGCGCGGTAGTCCATCATCGTGCTCCACCTTTTCGCCGGGCAGGAAGGAGTTGCGGCCACTGCTGTAGTTCCCGCCAGCCAAACGCACGATTCTTAACTCGTTCAAAGCTTTGCTGCCGCCACGTGGGCTGAGCTCTGTATAAAGCAACGAATAGAGTCTTTGATGCCAATCCACGGACTTGGCTGAAAGCCAGGACATGAACTTTTCATCTGGACCTGTCAGATACCGAGGTGGCGATGATACATAGCGTGTCCGCTCGGATGCGTTCTCAGAGACACATGCAACGAACTCATCGATGTCCCATTCTGTGATCGCCAGCGCGGAAAGCAAGCGGTCAGCGTTGGTATTCTTTTGCGTCGCACCTGTCGCCCATTGCGGCGGTTCATCCTTGTAATCTACTAGGAACTCGATGTCCTCAACCGAGAGCAAGTCTTTAAGAGAAGCTTTTGCTTGGAGAAGGTACTTGGCAGGAGCATGCGCTTTGGAGTAGGTGGGCGTAAGCGACTGACTGTTCATCTCATCGATGATGCCGTCTCGGATGGCCTGGTATCTATCGGGAATCTGATCTTGAGGGTTGGGCAAAACCGAAAGGACATCGGATGTGAGCAACCCCAGGTCGCGAATGCGATGTAATGAAGCAGCGGTCAAACTTGCGAGCTGCTGGAACAGAGGCTGATTGGCTGGTGTCTCCTTGATGCTGGCACGGCTTAGTTCCGGGACGAAGGGCGCGTGTAGGTGAAATCGCAATCCAGATACTTCTTTCTCGGCCGGAAAGAAAACTGCCACTATCCCAGGGTTCGCCGGGATAATCTTCATCTGTTTAACCAACGGATCGCTCGGGTCGAACTTTTTCACATCGGCAAGCACATCAAGAGCGAACGCAACGGCGACCCGTTGCTTTTGCAGCCCGTCCACAGATTGATCGAACTTCAAATAGTGCGAGCTTGCTCTGGTCTTACCACCGGTATTTGTCAGCACCTCGAAGTGATTGTCGGAATGTTGAACTCGTAGCACCTGCCCATATTCTGCGTCATCTATCCGCCAGCTAATTGACTTTAGATGGCTTAGAAACAGCAGTGTGGTCTCGGCCAGTTCACTGAGACCTGCCCGCACCTCGGTGAACGCATCGTCGGGATTCTTCTTTGGATTGTTGAACTGAAATTCGAAGGAAGTCGTTTTGTTCAAGCCCGGTTTTGGACTGAGCGCGGTTGGCAATACGAGATCCGTGATTGTGAAGGAAAATGTAGGCGACCAGATTCTTGGCGTTTCGCAGTAAGCAAAAACCGCTTTGAAGCCAACTCCAAATCTCCCAATCTTGTCTTCTTCACCGAGCTTCGTTCCTTCTCCAATATCCGTAATGCCCCAGATGTCGGACTCGCTGAACGGTGCACCATCATGCTCGAACCTTAGTGAACCATTCGTGAGAGCGAAGCTGGCTTCCGTAGCCCCTTTGTCTTCGGCGTTTTGAAGAAGCTCATAAATGAAGTGCGCTCGATCAGGATAAAGGTCCTCGACGATTTTGCGTATGCCACGATGCCTTTTCAGCACCGAGGCAAGCGCCTGCCTATCGGCCCGAACATCGTCGAGGAAACTCATTTTATCCAGACTTTCTTACGCTGATCGTCCCGAACAAGATTGCGGTTGCATGGATGTCTCCGCTGCTCGCAGCCTGTTGCAATTCCTCCAAATGCTGTTTGAAATCGCCTTCTGCGCGCGCCAATTCACTTTGTTTCATTAACCTAATCTTGTCGTTGCTTGCGCGAGTAATTTGCGCCTCAATCGCATTGCATCGTGCTCGATGGCTGACTCTAAGGCTCTGGATACGATGCTCAACCAGTTGGCGGTTTTCGGCAATGTGATTTGCCTGCGCGGCAATCCATTTCGCATGATGCTGCGCATCGAGCCTCTCCATGCTCGCCTCGGAAGGCTGCATGGCTTCGCCCTCGTCCGTTGCCGATTGCAGCAATGTAAGGAGCGCGTTCTCAATCTCCGGAGAAGAAGCAACGGGCACGAGAAGTTCATCCGCCCGGACGCCATGTTTTTTCCAGCGAAACAGCCCAAAATCATAATTACCGGCCGGAGCGTCAGCGCTCTGCACCGCGAGCGAAGCCTGTATCGGTTCATCGAGTTGTAGAAACCGCGCTGCCTGCCGCACCAGCGGATGCATGACTGACAGGTAGACAACCTTTGGATTCTCGGTTGCTGTTTCTTGCTCAAACGTGACCGCCACTGTTGGCTGACTACCCTTGAGCCACTTTTCCCAATCGCGCGCAACGGGTTCGATCGAGCGCGGTAGGCGCTTATAGTCGTCCAAGACGATGGCCCTGGCTTCCTGACTGAGGCGTAGCGTCTTGAGTGGCTTTTCTCCAAGCAGGTATGCGGTTTCAGGGCCGAGCCTCGCCGACAAATAAGAGCTCACGCAAAGCTGAAGTGCGATTGGTGAAAGCCAATAACTTTCGGCCGCCTCGATCTCTTTCTGCCATGTTTGATTCGGGATATTTAGACCGAACAATTCCGCCTGTCTCGATTCGAGTTCCTGTTCCTCACGCAGCAGTCGAATGCTGTTGTCTGCGAGCTGGCGAAGCCGTCGCTCCCGTTCCTCGTCGGTCAATGTGAAACTCTCCGCGATGTCATGGAGTTCCTTGGTGATATCCCCAAGGATTTCTTCGTTGCCTCCAATCGAATGCTGAAAAACTCCAATACGCCACAGGCATCGTTCGTAGATGTCGGCATCCACTGTGCCGGGGGTCACGAAATTGACGATGGCAACAGTCCCGCTTTTTTGCCCATATCGGTCAATACGGCCGATGCGTTGTTCGATTCGCATAGGGTTCCAGGGCAGATCATAGTTAATCAAGAGGTCGCAAAACTGAAAGTCGAGCCCTTCGCAACCCACCTCGGACGAGAGCAAAACATCAATTGCGTCAACCTCTTCTTTGGGCAAAGCAAACCGACCTCTTAAACTTGCACGTTCTTCATCCGGTACACCTCCGTGAATCACCCCGTACCGTAACTTGGTGCGCGACGTTCGATCTGCCAGGTAAGCCAGCGTATGACGGAAGGTGCTGAAAACGAGTGCCTTGTTATTTGGTAATTTATTCTTGTCCTCAAGCACTTTGACAAATGCCTCGACCTTAGGATCGCGAGGATCAAGATTCCGGGCCAAGCCGATTAGATCGGTTATGTCGCTCCGCACCTGATCGACAAAGCTGAGGTCCACATTCTCCTCACCGCTGTCGCTTGCCTCCATCAGTTCAAGCTGGCTGAGTTTTCCTGTCAGGATGTCTCCGAGAAGTGGCGTTAGACCGAAGAGGCAGCTTGCCGCTTGTCGCCGAATGGTGGTCATCATGAATTTAACGTTTTGCTGTCCATGGCAAAACGCCAGAATCCGTGCAATCACGTCCAGGAGACCGTCGTGGATTTTCTTTTGTGCTGGCGTGAAGTCGATAGTGAGAGTTTCAGGCTTTCGCGTCGTGAACTCGCCTATATCTCGCCGACGCGTGCGGTTTATTAAGGGGCTGAATGTATATAGTTCTTCAAGAGCCCGAATCAGCCCCACCCGCTCCGTATCGGAAATGGCATCCACTTGTAAACGGCTTTGGATCGTCTGGAAAGCAGGCGATGATCTCAGAAACAGGCGTCCCCATTCCGTCTGGGCAACCTCATCAAGACTGCCTCGTGCCTCGCGCTGCCAGCCTTCCCGAGCGGCACGGCAATGCTGGATTGCCGAGTTGACGTACCGATTCGGTTCGGCCATCTGTTCAAAGCTAGCGTGGTCGATGATCAGGTCGGGCCGTAACACATTAAGGAGTGTATATAGGTCCTCGCTCGCCAACTGAACGGGCGTAGCGGAAAGAAAGACCACCGCATCTGCGTTGTCGCAGAAATAGCGTACCCCTTGGTGCAGGAAGGTTTCCGAGTTCCGGATGTGATGCGCCTCATCCACGATCACCAAATCAAACTTCGGTGGCGGATCGAGGCCGATGAGACTCTGCTCCTTGCTGCCGGGATCTCCTTCACGCCCGACTAGCAGATCGGAATCAAACAAGGAAAAAGGAAGAATGGCCTTTGCATACTGTTGTGGCCATTGCCCTTCAAGATGTGTTTCCTGCATGCAGTGCCGCAGTAACCGGCCGTCAAGCGCGGTAAACGTTTCGTCAAAGCGCTTCAATTCCAAGTACCATTTGCGCTCAGCAACCAGCGCCTTCGGACAAATGATCAGCACGGAAGCAAGGTCGGTCCGGGCCCGCAGCTCCTTCATGATCAGTCCGGCTTCGATAGTCTTCCCAACACCCACCTCGTCGGCAATGAGCAGGCGAGGACGATCAGAGCGGATAAGCTTCAATACCGGCCGATACTGGTAGGGCACAAACTGAACTCGGCCCGACCGCAAAGAAAAAAGAGTGGCCGTTGAAGGAGACAGAATCTGCACACTTGTGAGGTGCGCTTGCAAATCCTGCGCGCTAACTGTCCTGCGATCAGCCGACACCGCAGGTGGGGTTTGAAGCTGGGTTTCGTAATAGGTCGTTTTCGTATTATTTTGAAATACTCGATAGCGATACTCGCCGGCGCCGGGGATTACTTCGAGTACAGGGACAATCACTGCTGGGTTTGAACGAAGTGCGACAAGATCCCCTGTTTGAAACAATGGGGCAGTGACGGGAAAACTAGAGGCTCGATCTTCCGTAAACCCCGCTTTTTCTGCGATGTTGAGCCCTTCCGCATTCGCCGACTGCATCAACATGGCCCACTGTTCCGCAATTTCTGGATCATTCAGAGCCAATTTATTCCTTGCCTTTTGAATCGCTTCGGGCAGAGCGTCTAACTGCTTAATGAATTTGAGGATGTCGATTATTAAGAATGGAAAATCTCGGAACTCATCCAATCTTTCGGTCAATAGCTTTTGGATTCTCGCTTGAGTGCCGATGTCGATTTGACCGTTCGAGAATTGAAACGCATAGATGAGTGCATCTCCGACTTTTGCCCAATGCTTGTGATTGTGCTGGGTAATGATCTTTTCTGAGGCCACGGTGCACGGAGAAAACCGTAAAACCAACCCGTCACCCTTGCCGTCTTGAATCCAAAGATCTGGAAGACTTCCAAAAATCGGCACCACAAACGCCGGGAGTCGTTCGCGCGGGTTCGCGAAGCCAAAGAGTGGAAGTCCCGAAGGACTCGTCATAGTAGCCCCGATTGGCGATAGAACTGGCGGACCAAAACTCGAATCGCACCGTGCAATTCGAGAGGCCGCATACCTACATCTGCGTCGTAAGTTAGAGGAACCGCCCCCCACACTTTCAGAAGCGAGCTTGCCAAATTCGCATCCTCCAAGAAGCAGGTTGGTAGCGCAACAGCGATGACCCCCTGACGGATATCCAGGCACTCGGCGATTTGAATTTCCACCGCAGAACATCGATCGTCGCAGCTAGGATCCCCTCCCCCACTGATAAGGTGATAATAGGATTCCACGTCACTTTCGTCCGACGCAAAACGCAGACCGTGTTTAGGTTTGTGGGATAGATATTGTTCGTCGGTATCGAAAAAGGAACTGACGATCTTTCTGGCATTCTCGAGGATCTCTAGAACTCGATAGCTGGCCAATGCTTCGGTTCGTTTAACGTCAGGCTCGTACAACCCGTACTGAGAGGCGCCGGTGTCGAATGGATATAACCGTTTTGCTTTCTTGCATATCGTCGCCGGCCGAAAAACGAAACAAATTGGGTAAAAACCAACATCTCGTGTTGGCATCGTTTTAGAAGAATCTCGGTACGCCGGCCGGCCGTAGAAGAAATACAGCAGAGGTTCTTTGAAAATCGCGCAGTCACTGGGCTGGAGCATGTTGCTTGCCTGGATGGAGGCCAGGCGGAAATACTCCGTTGTGTGCACCAACGGGAGCTCGCGCGAACGCATCGACTGTTTCTGGATGTAGTCAGAAAAGGACGTCATGCCAACATCCCCAAGACCGTCGCATATAGCTGAAACGTGATCTTCCCACGTCTCTCTTCTTTCACGCCAACTTCCTCAGATGCTCGGCGCGTGGCAGCTTTCGACGATTAGCTCAACTTGAATTTCACGAGGTACCGCGATACGCAACCACAGTTTAAATATTAGATACGTCAACAATCATAACCTATTGTGGAGTAAATGACGCTTGTTCTTTTTCAAGGAAATCAGTCAGATCCAGTCCCGGGTCAGCCGCCATGCGTGCTCCTATCAAAGCTAGGCCCGCATTGATCAGGTGTTCGGTCAATCGGTACGGGAGAACCACATCGGGAAACAGGTTCCCGACCAACGACCTTATCTCACCTTCGGGATCCAGGCTTCCGACATTCCAGATCGTGTTCGCACCCTCACAATTTCCGGCGGGAACACCTTGGTTTATCGCATACGCCATCGCAAAGAGAGCGGCGTCCTTTTGCTCTCGAAAGAACTCCTTCTCCATGATTCGATCCATGACAGAACGATTCTCAGGTGTCAGCCCAATCGTTTTCTTATCGTCGATCATTTTCAGACCACCTTTTCCACCTTCGAGTATCTGGCGGATTGTCGCTCGATCCGATATTCCCGTCGCAAAGCGCCTTTCAGTTCATTGCGGGCTAGTTTGGGTTCAAGCTCTGACTCGTACACAAAAAGAAGTACTTGCCCCGCCATATTGGGGAGCGTATGAATCACTTTCCTTGTATGCACGCTATCCAAGCGTCCAAAAGGTGAGTCCATGATAATCGGACCGCGCAGTGGCGCATTTTTTTGAAGAGACCCCATCAAAGAAAGAGCGACCACGTGCTCTGCGCCCGCCGATCGCACGGGAATACTGGTTCCATCCTTATGCACGATGGTCAATCCGTAGTTGCTGTTGATGCTGAGGCTGGCGTACTCGGGCTCACTCGTTAGATCCAAAAACAATGTCGTTGCGTCTTTCTCTACTTTGGTTCGCAAATGGTCGCGATAGACCTTCACACCTTCCTCAAATAGGCTTCGCAACCCTTCGGCCATTTCGCGTCGTTTCCTCTCCTTCTGCAGGTCACTTCCGCCTTTCTTACCTAACTCCGACTCAATCCGACTGATGTTACCGTCGATCTCCGCCAGTGCCGCGTCATGTACCTTCAGTCCGTTTTCAACAATGACAATTTCTTGCACTGCCTTCTCATACTCCGCGTAGGTTCGACGCACCTCACTTTCGTCAAGACCCGCGGTCTGTTCCTTTAGTTCTCGAAGGCGGTCCTCGCTCGTCGCCTTCGTCACTCGAAAATCGTTGATTGCCCCAGATATCTCATGAAGTACAGCAATCGAACTGTCCGTTTGGTATCTACGAAGCTCTGAAACCTGTCTTTCCAAAGAAGGGATTCGATCATCCGAAGCAGCCGTTTGTGGCGTGCCTTCAAACTCGCCCAACCGATTCTGTAGACGCTCCTTTGTCTCTCCAGCGATCGGCTGCTCGCAGAGCGAACAACTTCCCGTGGACAATGCCTTCCGTATTGCCTCCGTCGTCTCCGCATGGATAACGCGGCGTGTGGTTTCCTCGCGCGCCACGCGCAACTGTTCCTCAATATGCTCTCGGAAGGCTTTGATTCGCGGGACGAGAAGACTGCGCCACGCGGTCGTAAGCAGGGTCTTTCTCTTGTCTTGTTTCTCTGAAATCTTTCTATCGAGAGAATTTATTTCCTCCTGGAGACGCTCACGCAGCGTTAACAGACCTCGAAGCATCTCCTGCTTCTTTGCCTGCTCTTCTTTCGCGGTCTTGGTCCCCCTCAGCCGATCAAGGTCTTGACGCAGTCGAGCGCTTTCCTGCTGCATGGCCTCACGTTGGCCAAGCAGCTCTGCGTGAAGGTTCCCGAGTTGTTGCGTTTTCTGGTTACGTTGCGCCGCTTTAGCCTCCTGGTGCTGAGCTTGCTTATGCACCTGTGCTAAATCAGCCCTGCCATTTGTCAGGACGGGGACTCCCAAAATCCGTTCGATTGCCTCTTTGATTTGACGGCCCATCTCACTTTCGTTTCGCAGCAGCTCTTCGTATTGTTGAAGAAGCTCTCCGTCGAAGAGGAAGAAGCGAGACACTGTCTCCGGCATAATGCGGCCTAGCTCCAGAACCGCCTCCTGCGGCCCCATCGCCGATCCGTTCTTCGTGAGAAAGGATTCCTCGATATAGTCAGCGTTTGAAGCTGGCTTCGAAACTCCGGACCTCACCCGACATTCTCGTGTCAGTTCGTAGGTGTCGCCATTCTGTTCAAACGCAAGAACTACATGAAATCCATATTTCCCGTCTGCAGCACTCTCCCAGTTTCCCAGTTGGTGCAGTTGGACCTCAACGGAACCACGGGTTAAAACCCTGCCGAACAACGCATAGCGAATGGCGTTCAGGAGCGTCGTCTTACCGCGCATATTTTCGCCATAGACGATGACAACGCCATCTTCTTTGGGCAGATCTATGCGCTGCTCCCCTTTGAAAGGTCCGAAATCACACAAGTGCACACTGCGGATTCTCAGCACGTCTTGTTCTCCGGCAGGCTATTGAGATACCGTTCCAGCGCTTGCTCGACTCGCTTCAAGGCTTCCGTGCGGTCCTCAGCGTAGTCGATCTCAATCCTGACAATGTCCTTGACCAGGTCTTCGGGGAGATGCGCGAATTGCTTCTGGCGCAGGTCCAAGATTGTCGACAGGAGGTCCATGTGTCCTTTCAATCCTCTTCGTATCCAGATCCGGCGAGTTGCTCGAAGTCCATACCGAATCGGAGCGCCAGCCTCTCCAATTCCGTTACTGAGGACGGATTAAGAGCGTTCTTCCCAAACTCTATAGCCCTTGTCATTTCCCCAGCAAGGATATCTACACCAAAATCTTCATTACGTGTCACTAAAGGTACTACAATCGCATCGTGAATGAAGGCGACACTCTTCCCCTCGGCTTTTCTGAGCACCCGACCACGCCTCTGGATGAATTCCCGCGGATTCCTTGAGGAAGCAAGGATTAAGGCATGGCTGACCGACGGAATATCAACTCCCTCGTCTAAGCAGCGAATCGAAACGAGAATGCCGCCGTGATGGTCAAAAAGCCGAAGAGTCTGGCTTCGGTCGCCGGTCATTGCGGAATGGTACTCGCTCGCCTTGATGCCGCTGGATCGAAGCTCACCCAACACTCTTTGTAACTGATCTACGTTGTCGCAATACACAATCCAACGCTGGCCCTCCTCGTACCGATCGCGCAAAATGTTCAGACTCAGTGGGATCTTTCCTGCTGCTCCCTTCAGAATTCGGCCGCGCTCAATTAAAAGCCGTTTGCGATACTCGCTCCCTTGGTCTTCGGGTTTCCTCGCATTCCTAGCGGCGTCTTGCTTGATCCTTTGGGTCAGGGCATGCCATTCCTTTTGTTCCTCATCAGACAGTTCCACAGGGTGAACGTAGTACAGGTAGGGAGTAAGCGCATTTGATTCGATGGCGTCTTTGAGTGTGAATGGCGGTGGGACAACGCCTTGAAAATAATCGAAGATTGTTTGGGTTCCGGCTGGATCGCCTGCGCGTCGCGGCGTCGCGCTGAGGCCTAGGCGGGGTCCACTGTCGAGACTCAAAATCTTTAGATGTTCTGTGCTCCCCAGGCGATGAACTTCATCGGCAACGAGGAACACTTGCGGCCCACCTCTCATCAATTTGCGGAAGTCCTCTGAGGCCGCAGTTTGCATCGTGGAGAGAATAATGTGGGGTTGAGTTCCCCTCCGAGACCACGGCGCCAGCAAGCTCTCGTCTCGCCACCTCACGTGCCCAGCTCCGCACAACAGAACCTGCGGTTGCTGATCCGCGAGCGTTCCCGAGATCTCCTCCCTCCATTGCGTGAGCAGGAGTTCACTCGGTACAAGAATCAGAACAACCTCCTGCCGTTTCAACGCCTCTCGGACAGCGCACAGGGCCGTGAATGTCTTCCCACTACCCGTGGCGTGTTCCAAGATCCCACGCCGGCCGCGCTTTTCCCACTCTTCCAATGCATAACTCTGGTGCGGCCTCAGTCTCCGGCTCGTTCCGCTCCTAGCCTCGTTGAACCGCTGTGCCGCTTCAATTTCACGGCAAATTTCATCGACAAGGTCTGGCCAATTCTTTATGTCGGCGGCGCTGACCAATTCTTCGCGAGCAATCTCCGGAAATGCCCGCACCACGACTCCGCCAAATTCATTCTTCCACAGATCCTCGAAATAGGCCGTTTCTTGCTTGACGCGTTGCGCCTCACGAGCATGTTCCCAGGATACAAAGACATCGATTGACTCCAAGTTGCCGTCGGCCGATAGTCCAGCCCAGGTTTCATTCATCGATCCTTTGAAAGCCACTGTATTGCCAACTTCATCCCGAAATACGCCCAGTTTTTCATGAAAGATCCGTTCGTGGTTCGGTACTCGCTGCATGAACGCAATGCGAACCTCAATGACCCCCAAGGAAATGAGCGATGCCAACACCTTGGTCGGTTTAGTCAGATAAGGAGTTGCGAGCATCGTCTGTATCTGTTCCCGAAGGCGTGTCCCGTTCGCCGACTCGACCCGATCACTGTATCCCTCGCTAATCGCTTCGATATCGTTCGGCGCGAGCACCGGCGAACAAACGAGCCGCATTTTCGCGCCGCGACTTACAAAATCGCGCAACGTAGGCCAGGAAATGACATAGATTGCGCTGTTGAAGAAACCCACGGCCCGGTCATACGCTGTTGCCTGGGACATGCAAGGCATATAGAAGTCCGCAGCGATGTCATCCAAACCCTTCCGATAGCCAGTCTTCAGTTGGAGGTCTCCTAAGCTCATCGAGCATTCCCTGCCAAGCGCGTCAATATCAGGTTGTACCGTTCGATGAGAAGTTGCCCCAACTGTGGGGACCTGGCTGCCAGAACAATTTCCGTCTGGTCGTTCCCAAGATGGCGGGTCTGTTTGCCAATCTTACCGGCAAAGGCCTCGAAAATGGTTTCTGCCTTGACTTGCACGTTACGCGAGTAAGCAAAATCCTCGTAAAGGAAGGCATCCCACACCACGAAAACGTCCATTTCATTCTGGTAGCCGATCAGAAGGGGCATCCGGCCGCCCGAATGGTCGAAGTTGCCGCGTTCTCCCCGTGCCTGTCCGGGGACAATCAGCTGGATCTTGTGCTCACCTGTCGCCCGGCCACCCGGAGGCACCGTTGCATTGTAAACATACGCCCGAAGTTTCGAAGGTAAAGGGAACCGAAGGTCCAATTCCAGCGGTTTCTGTGCAAGATCTGAGTGGCGAACGACCGACGCTCCAAGAGCTTGTACGACATGCCGGTGGAGCTCATCCGTGCTATCCCGGCTGCTCTGGGAGGTGGTTAGAAGCGTCATTCAAAGAGTGCTTCCATTTGTGCGGGTCCCGCCGGTCCCTTCAGTACTCTCTCCCAAATCGTACGGACCTCTGAATAATCCACAAAAATTGAAGTACCCGTTGAAGCCAGACGTCTCATAACCTCGGCGTGAATTCCTTGCAGCCCACGCGCGCGGATGCCTCTTTCGCTCGCAACAGTCGCCACCAAGTTTTCGAGATCGATCTCTAGAGATTCCATCCACGGTTTGTGCGTTTTCATCTTGGACACGGGCTTCCGCAGATTGAAGACAACGTCAAAATGGGCCACATCTTCCTGGCCGGCGCGCCCCTTGTAACCTTTGTGGCTCTGCTGCCGCCGGTCCAGAGATGTTGCTTCATGAAATTCGAACCCTGCTTTCCCCGCCGAATCCCGAATCGCCTCCCAAATCTTGCTATCCGTGCTATGAAAAACTATCGTGGCCCAACCACCGGGTTTCAAGACTCGAACCAGTTCTTGCATCGCGCCGGTCATAAGCGATTTATAGACCTCTACCGATTTCCCTCCCTCGGCAATGGAAAGCGACCGATTGACGACTGCCTCCTTCGCGGGATCTGTCAGTCTTCCAAGCCACGATTCCCAGACTAAGTTGCAGTCGGCATAAAAGATATTCGATCCGAATGGTGGATCGGTAAAAACATAGTCGATGGAAGAATCTCCAATCGTCGACAACTCAGTCGCGCTTCCGAGCAGGATGGCTGGCAATTCCGTTGAATCCGGTCTGAAGTTCCGGTAGTAGCGCTGCAATTGTCTTACCTTGTTCCGCAAGACTTCCAGAACGTTCACTTCCGACGACAGCTGCGGAATGTAGAGCGTCCCTGTCAATGGGCGCTGGCCCCCGCGAGCGTTGAAGCGCCGCATCCGCGTCCCGTGCCAAGCTGTATTGGTAAAACCAAAGGCCAGAGCCTGTCTCACCCGCTCATCTGGAACGGCCACGATTTCTTGCCAAAGCAGCGCAAGTGCGTCCAAATTTCGTGCGGTATAGAGATCCGCAACGGAACTCACTCCCTTCCGGTGCAACGCGCACCGCAAATACATCTCACGGTCGCGTCCTAAAGGTACGCAGGGAAACCAAGCCGAAATCGATTCGCGAGTAAACTTAAGGGAACGCCGCACGTCATCCGCAGAGGCGGCTTTTTCACAGCGCCCTCCAGAACTTAGCTCGTAAGAAATCCAAGCCGGCACGGAACCAAGCGTCTTCAACCCGAACCGGCTCAACTCCTTTGAACAATTTGGGCACTGGATTGTGCGCCCTAGCCGCCCTGACTTTCGATCGATGGCATCCCACAACAAAAAATCCCTCGAACACTCAGCGCACCTATGTTGGGTGCTCCACAGAGTCCAGTGAATTATCCCCTTGGAGCCGTCCTTGTGTCGGGTTCCATACAAATCATCGAAACGATCCCTTACGCGCTCTTCCAGTTTTTCGAATGCACGCCCCAGCGCCTCGGGGTCGCAGGGCCGCGTATGATTCCAGGAAAGATGCACTGCAGCAGGGGATAGATCATTTAGGATTGCTCGCCTACCGCTAAGCGCCGCTGCAACGCCCGTCATTCCAGAACCGCAGAATGGGTCAAGGACCACGTCCCCTGTTTTCGTATAATATTCGAGGAACGGCGTAATGGCCTCAGGAGGTACCTTTGTGTGGTAACTATGCGCCATGTAAAAAGTGCTGTTCCGCCCTCCCGGAATCCGCATCGTCGGGATCGCCGTCTTAGAACTCGCCTTTGATTTTGAATGCGGCAGAATGTTTCGCGATCGCAAATAGCCTTCCATGAGCTTCACGGCGGCATTCTCAGTTTTGTTAACATCTGATTCCTGACTCGGAAATCCTTCACCGCGCCTAGTCAACAGATCTCTTGAACGAGCCTCAATCGTTGGCATAGTAATCCCGGAAACCGAATAATCGGCCTGAACCACTGATCGGATCACAGCCGAGTAAATTTCGTCGTTTCGTCGAAGTCCACTTGAAAACGCTTCCCGTATCGCCCCATCAACGAATCCTCCTGGCGGGGGAAACGGTACCGCGGCCGTCAAACCTTTCCTGTTGTGCTTCAAGCAAAGAACCAAATCCAGACAAGTGACATTTTCTTTTCCTGTAACGCCCTTCACTCCTTTAATGGACGGCTGTCCTTTGTTCAGGACATGGACGCTCAACGTCGAAAATCCTGCCGCGACTAGAGCCTTCTGAATCGCATGCCAAACTCGGTCGTCCGAATTCGAGAATGCGAGAACCGCGCGGCCTCCAGGCTTCAAAATGCGCGCGGCATGAACAAACGCATCCTTCATCAACCCCGAATAATCCTCCAACGTTTTCCCGCCCGTTGCCGAAGAACGATGTTTGTTCACCACAATTTCGGCGCTTTCGTCCGTCAGAGTCCCCAGCCATGCTTCCCACAACAGCGACGAGTCCGCATAAAAAATGTTTGACCCAAACGGCGGGTCCATGAAGACCATATCCGCACAGCCGTCCGGCAAACATGAAAGGTCCGTCGCCGAACGCTGGAATACCTCCACCTGCCCTGGTGTTTTCGGGAAGTCCCGGTAATAGCGCAACACGCCTGACGCTTTGCGTTTGAAGAGGCTCCATACGTTCCATTCGTACCGAAGCGACGATATGTATAGCGTCCCGGTCATGACGTTGGTTGGTCGCTTCGCATTCCATTGATACCGCCGAGAGGCACGATTCACACAAGCCGTGAAGGCAAAAAGCAATGCCTCCCGCACTCGTCCCACAGACGTGCACGCAATCGCATGACGGAGTGCCGCGAGGGCATGCAAATTCCGACGCGTAAAAAATGCGGACACATCGGAAATACCCATTGCACGATGTCCAGCCCGCCACATCTCACGTTCTGGCCCAAACGAAATTGTCGGAATCCAATACGGGATCGGAGCCGTTGCCGCTCCGTCGATAAGAGCCAGCTCCTCAGGAGTTGGCGTGTGCGAATTTATCCGTTTGCCAAGCGATGACGTATGGCTGACCACCGGGATTTCACCAACCCACTCCAGGTCTGCTTTTCGGAAACGCTGGTCACACGATGTGCAATTCAGTCCATCGCCATCCGGACTTCCTGTTTTTTTGACCGCCTCCCAATACACGATCCGGTTACGACATGCCGGACACCGAAACACATCGCTCCATGTCGTATATTCGACCTGGGAATCAGAACGCACCGGCCGGTAGAGCCATCCAATGGTCGGGTCGACCATTTCCTCTACCCGAATGAGTGCCTCCTCAAACTCGTCCGGGTCGCAAGCTGTCGTATAGTTCCTCGAAATGTGAACTGCAGCTGGGGAGAGGTCTGACAGCAACGCGTTGCGACCTTCCGTCAATGCGGCTACTCCCGTCATTCCGGACCCGCAGAATGGATCAACAATAGTCTCTCCGGGCCGGGTAAACGCACGAATGAATGGAACTATAGCGTCAGGAGGAACCTTCGTGTGGTAGCTATGCGCTCGATAGGAAGTCGAGGTCTTGGTTACATCAATCCGTTCCGGCAAATGCACAGATCCATTTTCGCAACGCACCCCGGTCTTCGGTGATGGCAATCGCTCGGGAATCCTCGGACAGGGAATAACATTTCCTTCACTCCGCTGACGAACCGCTGCGACACCCATAGCGGCGTCAGCCTCAAAGAAATCACGGACGTCTTCCGGTAAACGGTCAGCACTCAGTGATAGAAGATCCGGGGGTAATTGTAGAGCCTTGGCCAACTTCCCAATTTGCTCCTGCGTGGGTTGCCGTTTACCTGCCTCAATATGACTCAACAGCGATTTCGTCACACCAAGCTGCTCGGCTAAGTCTGTTTGAGAAATTCCGAGTTGTTCTCGGCGAAGACGAATCGCGGAATGTATGGACCATGCCATCGGTTCCACAAGATATTGTATCCGTTGACAGGTTTTGTCAACTGGTTGTGCAGCGGTTTCTCTTCGCCTGATATTCGCCCGATTACTGTCAGGCAGTACATAGATTTGCGCGATTGTGCTCGAACATGAAACTCGTTAGTCTTTCCACTGCTTCGGTCGGACAAGGCCCGACCATGTCCGATTCCCCGCTTCGATTCTGACGCAGAACGGTGGAAAAGTTGCCAGCCACACAACCAGAGGTCCTCGTTGACGCGATCTTGGAAGCGATCCAGGAGTCTGGAAACTCCGCGGTCCTGATATCGGCCATCCGACAACACCCCCGGAAGTTCTTGATTACAACGCAAGATGGAGCCGAGATATACCTTTTCGTCTTCGCTTGGACGCTGACTCACGGCGGCAGAACTCGATTGCCTGACGAGTATCGAATACAAATGACATCCGTCGACTCACCCCTGCAAATCTCAGCCGAAGGCCACACAATTCTAATTGGTTACGAACCGAACCTGAAGATGTTTGCCGGATTCGACCTCAATCGCCACAGCACTTTCACAACAGGCTCACCATCTGTTCAGATTGATATTCGTACCGTTAGAAAAGCCCTAGACGATGGAATCGCTTTCGATCGAAAGAGCAATGATGAAATCGCAATCGGCATCAGACCCGACCAACTTCTCAATTACGCATTGAACGTAGACCATCTCCACAAATATGGTAAGGAAACTGCGACGCTTCGCCTGCTAACAAAAGCATCTTCGCTGCAAAACATTCCCTCGGCGGATCTCGAGGCTCTATCCCAGCCTCGTCAGCGGATCGTCCAAACCCTTAGCCGGCTAGCGCGGGCGGCAAACTTTCGACTGCAAGTTCTCAACGCCTATGGGAATCGATGCGCCGTCACGCGCGCCCAACTACGACTAGTGGACGCAGCCCATATACTGCCAGTGGGCGCTCCCGGTAGCGCCGACCACGTTCGAAACGGACTTGCGTTATCACCTACCTTACACCGGGCATACGATGCTGCCCTAATTTACCTGACCGAAGATCTTGAAATGAAATTAAACACCAAGCGAGCAGGCGAGTTACGCGGATCGCGTCTTGACACGGGATTGGACGATTTTACCAAACTACTCGGAAAGATCCATCTTCCGGCTGATCGCCGCCAGTGGCCTGAGGCGTCGTTTATTTCGAAGGCGAATCGATATCGACTCATTCCACGTTCCTAACTTCCACAATTCCATTCGATAATCTGACCTTCTTTGGATAGCGTTCGACCATCTGGCGGACATGGCCTTTTTTTTCGCCATCACGTCAATGATTTGAAATGGCTTCACCAGCGTCTTCGTGCCCAGATCTTTGCTCAGAATCCTGTCGATGCCTGACGCATCTCCATCGAGAGTCTACCCAGCCAGCGCTCGCAAATCACGAGAATGACAACGCACTTCTGTGACTTCCCACTGGAACTGTCTGTTTTCCTACCTGCCCTTCCTGCGGAAACCCTGCGCCTGATCCGCCCGCTTCTCCTGTCAAGGGTCGCCGCTTCGCTCCGATGAACGCCACACTCCGGCGCCCTTGACAGCGCGGCCGGACAGTCGCCTTCCCCCGCCACGAAGGGCATTTGCTTTTCATGCACCGCTCCGCGTTGCACGAAGGGCAAAAGCCAAAAAAAAACGAAGGAGCGAACAAATGCAAACTGAACGAACAGATCTGTATTTCCGGCAAGGCAGTTCCGACAAGGTGTACCACTTGCAGTTGGAGAACACACAAGACCAGTGGTCAGTCGAAGCCCAATGGGGTCGGCGCGGCTCCGCCTTGCAAAGCGACGTGAAAGCGAATGGCGTGCCCTACGAGGAAGCGAAGCGTGTGTACGACCGCATCCTGCGAGAGAAGACAGGCAAGGGTTATCAAATCGCTCAGGCAACTGCCAACGGCAACACGCCGATTTCCGTTGGATTGCCAGCCAGCAAGGAACAGTCCGGCCATGTGCCGGAATTGCTGACGCCCATCGAAGAGCCGGAGGCGTTGCTTCTAGCCCAGGACGCGTCTTGGTGGTTCCAGCAGAAATTTGATGGGCGGCGACTCGCCGTGCAAAAAGCCGATGGGAAGTATTCCGGCATCAACAAACTCGGCCAAGTCATTCCCTTTGACTCGCGCCTTTCTGAGCCGCTGGACCTTGTCCAAGCGAAGGCTTTTCTAGCGGACGGGGAAATCACCGATTCCCATTTCTATATTTGGGACCTCCTCGGTGTGAACGACACCGATCTGCGCACCGAACCCTACGAAATCCGCTACGTCCACCTGACCCGACTCTTTCGCGGCGTCCACCAGACTCTTGGCGTCTGTGAAACGGCCATGACGCCAAAAGCCAAACGCGCCTTTGTGAAAGCCATGCACGACGCGAATGCCGAGGGCTTTGTCTGCAAGAACAGGTACGCCGCCTATGCAGGTGGCCGAGCGGGACAGCACTTCAAGTGCAAATTTGTCGCCACGGCATCCTTCATCGTTGGCCCCAAACCCGACAAGAAGGCGGACGACGGCCATCGCTCCATCGCCGTGTATCTTTTGGACGGCAAGCAGCCGCGCTTCATGGGCACGGTGGGAGTGCCCGACCGCTACCCACTCCCGCGCGTGGAGCAAGTTGTAGAAGTGCGTTACCTCTATTGCCATCCCGGACCCGAAGGAAAACTCATTCAGGCGAAATACTTTGGCAAAGTGCGCGATGACGTTCAGCTCGCTGAATGCACAGTGAGTCAGTTAAAGCTGAAAGCCGGTGAAAGCGAACCGACAGAATCCTGAAGATTTGCTTAGACTTGTTTCCGGAAAGCGTCAGCCCGATGGAGTGCCTATATAGGTTCCATCGGGCTGCAATTATTTTTTGGAGCTGTTCAGGAGGAAAAGCCTCCTGTCGCAATTACGAATCGAACAGAGATGGCTGCCTTTCAACCGACGCCGGTAGTCCCTCGTCTCCCCAGAGATGGCGAAATAGAGCAAGAGTTCCTGGCCCGAACCCTGCGTAATGATTGTTCGCAAAAGCCAGAATCATGATGCGCCGTTCGCGAGCTTTCTTTAGCTCCTTGACCCACTCGAAAAGTTCCTCTTGGCGATCAACAATGACCTTGTCCCAGGTCGTCGTGTGTTCCTCAATTGCTTTCCTGTCGCCAAGCCAGCGCACGTAAGTGAAGTCCGCTGTGATGAGATCCAAACCGTTTTTCATCTCCCAGGGCCGCGGCATCCAATTGTGATCCGTGAGAGCGAAAGCGACGCCATGCTCCCGCAGCAGCTCAAGAAAGGACGCGTCGAGCCACTCCTTGTTCCGAATCTCAAGAGCGAATCTGTATCCCTTGGGGAGCTTTTCGAGGAATGGTTTCAGTCGCGCGACAAACTCTCTGCCGCTCTTGAATTTCGACGTGTTGAAGTATCCAAATTGAAGCAGGAGCGGGCCTAGCTTCTCGCCGAGCGCATCCATTGTCTTTAAGAATTCAGTGAACTCTTTGTCGCAATTCAAAAGGACTTTTTCATGCGTTATGCCCTGCGGGACTTTGGCGGCGAAGAGAAAGCCGGGTGGTGTCTTCTTGTACCACCCTTGGACTGTGGAAAGGGTCGGAGTTCCGTAATAGGTGCTGTCAATCTCGACCGCGTCGAATTTGGTGGCGTAATACGAGAGGCGTTCGGCTGCTTTCATGCCGCGAGGATAGAACGGGCCGTCCCATCCTTTGGCCGTGAAGGACGATGTTCCAATCCTTATCTCCGCCATAGCCTCGCCATTCTACATCTCATGGATTTGCGTCCGCTTGCATTGGGACTGAGTGGACCACTCTCTGGCGAGCCGGTCATGCTAGCCAGGACATTGCTTCTAAGTACGCCGTCATCCATCCAGAATCAACTGGACGCGACAGGGGAGAAACTTCCCCATGGGGGCCAGTCGATAACACAGTATCTTTAAGCTAAGATGCGACCAGCATGCCGACCAATGACTCTCTGAATTTCTTTGATCCCAACAAGGACATCCCTGCTCATCACGAAAATCAATTGACGCGCGCATTCCTCGTTGTGTTGCGCATCAGCCCTGCGGCCCATCAGGTGTGGCTGTCGCTTGCAGCCCCTGACCGCAAACTTTATGAGCTCCAGCGACCATGGAGCTTCGATACACAGCGCTGGCAAATGTTTGAGAAAGCACCCGAAGTCTCCGAGCCGATTGAAGGAATGAGTATACTTCTGGCGCCCGATGTCGAGGCGGTTGACGGAGCGGTGCAGGTCACAGATCGTTCACAGGTGCTGGACGGAATAGTCCGGTATGGGGATGAGTTACTAATTGTCATAGAAACAAAGTTACGCGAGGGCGAGGGTACGGACCAAGCAAAATACTTGAACGTACATGGGGCACAGGTCCATTTCGATGGGGTTGTAAAAACCGTCGACTGGCGCGACCTACTGGCCGGGTGGTCCGATCTGGTTGAAAGCGAGGTCGTAGCCGGCGCGGAACGGACGCTCATTGTAGATTTCCTGGATTTTGTTGATCGGCATTTTCCACACCTCGGACCCTTCACAACACTCGGTCGATGCAAAGACAATGGATTCCGGTTGGGCCGAAGACTGAAAGTCCTACGGGATGAGATCGCCGGCTTTCCCACAGAGAGTTGGTTGGAATTGCCCGGTCGATCCACCTTAAGCCGTGCGTACTTGGAATTTGACCAAGAGCCGCAGAGGATTCAACTTGTAGTCTATCCGGCTGACACACTCACCCAGGCAAAAGCCTTCTATACGCGCAAGGGAGCTCCTTCAAAGGTGCTCTCGCTTCGTGGTGGAGGTTGGACCGTCGAGCCGAACTTTCACTTCGGCCACATGGCAACTGGCTTCGTGTGGACCACAGTCGACGCACCACTTGAAGAATATGTCGCTTATTGGCGTGAGCAGATCGCGAACACGGGGCAATACACCCGCGAACACTGGGAAACCTTCTGGAGTGAACTCGTTCAACAACGGTTCGCCAGACCCGACGAAAAGACGCAGTTTGATCAATCGTTTACTAATACCAAACGCATGTCGGCAACCCCTCGGCCGGGCCTGAAGTGCATATACTCATGGAATCTGTCAGAGGCAAAAGTTCTTGATGACAAAAAGCATTTGGTTAAAGTCATCTCCGACCAACTGGGCATTGTGTTGCAAGCACTCGAGGAGAATCCGTCGATATCAATAAAACATGGCAAGCTTAGAGAATGACCAGGGGTTGGCAATCTGGGCGAGCGACGGCCAAAGCGGATACTGACCCACTACCCAAAAAGGCCTCTCCTTGACTTTTCGCCTTTTATTCGCCTACCATCCAATCAGCATCTCAGGGCTGAGGGACACGTCGTCATGGGCTTACCTATTGCAGCAACGAAAACGGAACACCCGGCGACGCCGAACTCTTGGGTCTTGCCCGACTGCGCACTCACGGTCCTCTACGGATGCCCAGAAATCCAGCGCGTCTCGCACTACTTTCTTCCGAGGATCCTCCTCCGCCAGAAACGTGTTTTGTATCTCGATGGCGCCAATCAGATCAGCCCGCTCCTCATCGCACGGTTTGCGAGGGAGCGCGCGCTTGAACCTTCCGCGCTGAACGCTCTCATCCGAGTCGCGCGCGCCTTTACTTGCTTTCAACTAACAGAACTCATCCGCCGAGTCCCGAAAGTGCTTACGACGTTTCAAGCCGACGTGCTGATCGTCACGGCTTTGCCGGATTTATTTTTCGACGAGGATGTTCAGGACCGTCCGGCGCGAGCCTCGTTTGAGCACGCGCTCGAAGGCTTGCGAGAGCTTGCGCCGCTTTCTCTCTCCATTGCAGTTTTTTCCGATGCCACTTCCTTCAAAACAAAACGACGCGACTTCTTTCAGAAACTCCGCAACCAGGCAGATCACATCGTGAAAGTCGAACCCGGTCCCGAATCCTCCCTTTCCTTTACCCGCGAGAAAAATACACCACTCCTATCTGTTTGAACGGAAAGTGCGAGGTACACCATGGGCAGGACCGTCCCTACATTTGTCCAATTGATTGAGCAAAACGCGGAGCGATGGAAGAAGTTCCGGCGCGCGTTGCGGCGGGAGGACCAGCCGCATTTCGACCGCCTCTTCGTGCGCGTACGCTGCTACACCCAAGCGGCCACGTATCAAGCCCACGATAATCCAATGGAAGCCATTCTTCTCTCCATCGCTCTCGATCAGGAAAAGCGCCTGGATGCGGTCGAGAAGGTTCTTCAGAACGCAGGGGTGCTTTGTGAAATTGCTCGAAGGATGGATTCTCGACCTCTACCCGACCCGGCAGGGGATGACCCTGTGGCTGATCGACCGGAACCAGTCGCACTTCCGTTTGACCGATAGTTTCGCCCCGGCCTTCTATGTTTCGGGAACCGAGGAACGGCTCGTCCAGTTGCGAGATGCCGCCGAGCGAAAAACCACGGAACTGCTTGCGCGATTCACCGAGCGGATTGACTTGTGGTTGAATGCACCCCGCCAGGTTCTCGAAATCTCCGTTCTTTGTCCTTCGGATTTTCTTGGCTGGGGACGATGGGTGCACAAACTCGACTCGAAACTACAGCTCTACAACAGCGACCTTATGGTCGCTTCTCTTTATTGCTGGGAGAAGCGGATCTTCCCGCTGGCGTTTGTCGAAGTCGAAGCGGACGAGGATGGCAAAATCCAATCGATCGTGTGTCGCGATGACGAATGGACCCTCGACTACGAAATGCCGCCGCTCAAACTCATGCAGATTCGCCTCTCAGGCCTTTCACGAATCGACCCCACGCACGGCCGCCGTGCAGCGCTCGAAATCGAAGTGGATGGGAGATGCTGGGAACTCGACGAAACTGGCGAGCCTCCGGCGATCCAATTTGCGCACATACTCAAACGCGAAGACCCGGACGTCATTCTTTCGGAATGGGGCGATTCGACGATTCTTCCTCTGCTCCGGCAGCAGGCCGAGCGCTTGAAGTGTTCCCTACCTCTGAATCGTGATGAGACCGCGGCCGTTCAGCAATCCCGAGGACGCAGCTACACGAGCTACGGACGGATTCTTTTCAAAGCGAGCTCCATTACTCTCTTCGGCCGCATCCATGTGGACAAACAGAACTCCTTTATCTCCGAGAAGTGCGACTTCGCCGGTCTCTGGGAGCTTGCCCGTATCACCAAACTTCCGATTCAATACGCGGCGCGGACGACCACCGGAACCGGCATTTCCTACATGCAGATGGAACTCGCCCACCGCGATGGCGTGCTAATCCCCGAACAGAAAGCGGAACCGGAAGATCCGAAGCGCCCGGACGAACTTCTCGCCGCGGACCGCGGAGGTCTCGTCTTCGTGCCCAAGCTTGGTTTCACGCCCAACGTGGCCGAACTCGACTTCGTCAGCCAGTTTCCAAGCATCATGGCGCGCTTTAACATCTCTCCCGAAACCGTGAATTGCCCATGCTGCCCCGAAGCTCCCCGGATTCCCGAACTCGGCTACCGCATCTGCCAAAAACGGCGCGGCATCACGAGCCGCGTGGTTGAAGGTCTGATTGCCAAGCGCTCTTCGCTCAAAAAGCTCCAGAAAACCGCGCCTCCCGAACTGGCGCAGAGATACAAATTGCAGCGCGACTCCATGAAATGGCTGCTCGTCTGCTGCTTCGGTTATACCGGGTACAAGAACGCGCGCTTCGGAAAAATCGAGGCGCATGAAGCGATTAACGCCGTCGCGCGCGAAACCCTGCTCGTCGCCAAAGAGCTTGCCGAAGGGCAAGGCTATGAATTGATTCACGCGCTGGTGGACTCGCTCTACGTCTGGAAGGAAGGCGCTACCCATGCCGATTATGAGCGCCTCGCGAAAGAGATTGAAGATAAGACGCGCCTTCCACTCGCGATCGAATCCGTCTATCGCTACGTCGTTTTCCTTCCTTCCAAGCAATACGCGGACGTGCCCGTGCCAAATCGCTTCTTTGCAGTCGGAGAAGGCGGCGAGGTGAAAGTGCGCGGGCTCGAATGCCGGCGGCATGACACGCCTCCGTTGCTCGGTCGGATGCAGTATGAAGTCCTCGCCATCCTCGCGGAAGCGCACGACTATGAATCGTACTTGCAGAAACTCGAGGTCGCTCGTGGGGTATTTGCGAATTACCAAGACCGTTTGGCGAACGGCGAGGTAGACATCCGCGACCTTGTTGTGAGCAAACGCATCACGCGAGAACCTCGCGACTATCAGAAAGCGGGCGTTACCGCGATTGCCGCGCAGCAGCTATTTGGGAGCGGCGTCAAACTCCGTCCTGGGCAAAACATCGAGTACGTCATCACGGATGCCGAAGCCCATGTTCCGAACGATCGCGTCCGGGCTTACGCTTTGTGGGAAGGATGGTTTGGCTACGACCGGAAGAAATACTCTGCGATGCTGCGCGAAGCGTTTGAACCGTTTGTGCTGTGCATAGCCAAGCGAGGTGAGCCTGTTCTTCTCGACAATTCCATTTCCGAGGAAGAATTGAAACGGTTTCCCCTGTTTGCTCCTTTGGCGCTTCTCCGTCCCTAAGGAGACCCACAAATCCGCAACTCTCGTCTGTAAGTTCCCACCCGAACTGTTCTTTCTCCTTAATGCCCTTCATGCCGCAAGAGTGCGCCTAGACGCCCGCTTCTTCTGTCAAGGGTCTCCGCTTCGCTGCGATGAACGCACACCCCGCGCCCTTGACAGCGCGGACGGCTAGTCGCCGGGGACCGCCATGAAGGGCATTTGTTTTTCATGCGCGG
>Ga0210400_10000526_pt1 | contig 42605 bp, 34 predicted proteins | sample IncBWH26MmetaG_FD_155456 | JGI IMG/M metagenome (GOLD analysis project Ga0210400, IMG submission 155456) | Forest soil microbial communities from Barre Woods Harvard Forest LTER site, Petersham, Massachusetts, United States - Inc-BW-H-26-M | ecosystem: Environmental > Terrestrial > Soil >... | reverse complement strand
GAAACTTTCGAGTTGAATCTTCGCACGAAAAAACAATCCATGCTCCAAACTAACTTTTCGCAGAACCAAGGGAGCGGCGGCCCGGAATGGCAGTCCCAAGCCGCCGCGCCACGCGTTCGCCGACTTTGCTCAATTGAGCCGTGCTGCTACGCCGCAGACGATTACCGGCCCAAAACTGCCGTACGGGGCACCACCAGGTCCGGTGATGTATCCGTCTCTCGCCAGTTTTAAGATGCGGAATTCCTCGGTCAGGAGACCGCGATAGCCCTTTTCGATGGCTTCTTCGGTCCACTCATAAACGTTCGCGTCCCAAACTGGGCTGTAATCGGTGGCCGTGGTGGGAATGCCACCGAATGTGTTGTTGGGACGATGTCCGTCCAAGAGAGCGGCGCCCAAACCCTGACGCTGCGGATTTTGGCAACCGCCTTTGGTCTCACCGTTCGTGGCGATGAAGATCCGTTCTACGGCGCTACGACTGATGTCATCGACCCCGGTTTCGATTCTGCGCAAACGCGGAGCGAAGGTATTCCCCTCAATCGCTGACACAGTGGGATCACTGGACTCGGTGGAGATGTAGAAGACGGGCTTGCCAAAGCTATATCCGTTGATCAGAGAGAGAGTGACGGTCCGCTTCGCCGGATCAATAGCGACTACCTGATCATGCACGAGGCCGTAGTTGGGATTTCCGTTCGGAAAATTTATAAGTGCATCGTCTACGGCAGCGGCGACGACGGGCGCGTCGTAAATGATGCCGTCGACGAGCACCAGTGGGCTATAGTCCTCATCGCCGACCGAGCCAGGCTGCGCGACACTCGGTGGGAAGGGCTTCTCTTGAGAGCCGGCCACAACTTCGCGGTTCGGACGGAAGTCCACGAGGCCAGAGTCAAAGAGAAACGTCCCGTCGGCGCGGCGCGTGGCGGTGCGAGCGGCATCGCCTGCGTTATGCAGTTTCTTGGAGAAGTTCACGCCAAGGCGCTCCGCTTCTGCTTGATCGCCTGCGTCAAGGATGATGTACCACGCGGGTTTCAGGCCAGACGGTGTGTTCACCGCACCTTTGTAGAGGGGCAGGGTGACCGTTCCCCTGGGGTTGCCAGCGGGAACATTGATTGATGTCAACTGCTCGATGGGAATGTCGAACTTACCGGATTTCAGGAGCTGCACAGGCCCTGCCAAAGCCGGATTCGTGAGCGAGTCGGGCGGCGGAAACTGTGAAATGTCGACCTTCGTTCCGATCGAGGCCAGAGGTGGAATGATGTTGCATCCGGGACCAGGCCCGTTCGCTGCAGGCCCGGGACCATTCCCAGCGCGCAGCAGCCTGCCGTCTCCCCCCTCTTCCCTCTCCTGCGCCGATGCCGCGGCGGGCAGAAGCATCAGTGATGCCAGCGTCATGGCGGAGACACACGCCATGGTTTTCCGCAATAGACTTCCTCCGGGACGTGCACGCTCCCCAAACACACCTCTAGCTTCTACTTTTTCTATAAACACTTTCTTTTCCCCCTTTTTTCGTTTGAACCGCCGCTGCCACACGGTAAGAGTTTTCTGGTCGCAAAAGGTTTCAAGAAATTCGGCGGGTGGAGCCAGATCGACCCGCGAAAGGATTCTCGGGTGCCCCACCCTTTCGTCTTTGGTTCTTGAAAGGGGGGGCCTTCTGCAATTCGAACTTGTCCCTTGGTCTTGTCACTCACCACCGCCCTGGCTTTTATCGCCCAACGCACATTGTTGATGGCCACGTTGATATCTGCCAGCGGACCGCCTTCGACGGCAACCATGTGTGCAAGAATAGCCGCGAGCCACCCGCGCGGCGTGCTAATGTAGCGGGCCGCGACACCACTCCCGTTTCGGAGGTTTAAATGGACATCCAGGATGCGCAACGCGAAAGCCGGTCTGTCTACATTGGCGGCTTTTGGGGACAGCTTGTCTCGTCCGTAATTTGGCTGGTGTCCGCGGCGCTGGGCACCTGGGTCACTCCCAAAGCGTCTATTCTGGCCGCTGTCATCGGGGGATTTTTCATCTTTCCGCTCACTCAATTGATGCTGCGTTTGTCGGGCCGCCGCGCGTCCCTGAGCAGGGAGAATCCGTTCCACTGGCTGGGGATGCAGGTCGCGTTTGTGCTGCCGTTTTCCATGCTGCTTCTTGTGCCCGTAGGTCTCTACAACTTGAACTGGTTTTTTCCGGCTTTGATGGTCCTTCTGGGCGCGCACTATTTGCCGTTCGCTACTCTCTACGGGATGCGCATGTTCCTGTTTCTTGCCGGAATCCTGATCGCGGCGGGCGTGGTGATCGCCCAATATTTTTCGGGAACGTTCAGTCTAGGCGCATGGGTCGGCGGACTGGCGCTATTCGTCTTCGCATGGATTGGGCGCTCCATCGCGACCAGCGAAGCTTCCGCGGCTTCCACTCCCTAATTTGCCTGAGGGCTCGCGGGAGTTGGCAGGGTGGAACCCGCAGACTCGGCACTGACCCGTGAACGGGTATAGAATGATCGAAGGGAGAATCGTCAGGTGGCAGCGCTGGATTGGTCACAATGTCCTGCGGTGGAAAGCATCCCGGGAAAGGTAAGCGGCGCGTGGGTGCTCAAGGGCACGCGCATGCCCGTTTCCGTCATCTTTGAAAATCTGAAAGCCGGCGCCAACATTGACGAGATTATGGAATGGTTCGAAGGTCTGGACCGCGAACAAGTCGAAGCCGTCATCGAATTTGCCGCCCGCAGCCTTGACGTGACTCCATCATCGCCTGTTACCCGCTGATGCTGGTTCTTTTCGACCAGAGTACCCCGGTGCCTATCCGTCCGTTCCTTAAGGGACATACGGTTGAAACAGCCTGGCAGCGAGGGTGGGACACGCTCAAGAACGGCGACTTGCTAAGAGCCGCGCAGGAAGCCGGGTTCGAAGTGTTGGTCACTCCCGACAAAAACATCCGTTACCAGCAGAATCTAAGGAATTACAAGATTGCGATCGTCGTCCTGGGAGATCCGCAGTGGCCGGTGTTGCGTCATCATGTGGATCGAGTCGTGGCCGCTGTAAATGCTGCGAAGGCTGGCACTTACTGTGAGGTTGAAATTCCGGAACCGTGAAGGATGCTTAGTGTGCTCGATCTTTGATCTTATCCGCCACGACTGCGCCGCCCTTCATCACCCAGCGCACATTGTTTATGGCTACGTTGATGTTCGCCAGCGGGTCGCCTTCGACGGCGATTAGATCCGCGAAATAGCCGGGGGCGACGGCGCCGAGTTCCTTCTCCTTGCCCAATAATTCCGCGGCATTGGTGGTAGCGGTGCGCAGTGCTTGCTCCGGCGTCATCCCCGCTTTCACGAACCATCCCAGCTCTCGCGTGTTCTGACCAAACATTGTGTAAATCGCGTCGGAGCCCATGGCGAATTTCACTCCGGCTTTGTGCGCCTTGCGCGCCGTCTCCAGATTGCGCTCGATGAACGCCTTGGTCTTCTCCTGAAAACCGTTCGCATAGCCAATCTTCTGCCAGTTGTCCAGGTAATAGCGATTGTGATCGATGGTGGGCACATAAAACGTTCCGCGCTTCGCCATCTCCTGGATCGTGGCATCGTCCATGTCCGTCGCGTGTTCCAGCGAATCCGTCCCGGCCCGCACCGCATCGCGCGCCCCATCGGGGCCGTAGGAATGGATGGCGATTTTTTTTTCGAACTTATGCGCGGCATCCACCGCCGCCTTGATCTCTTCGTAGTTGTAGGTCTGAAAGCCCGTCACATCGTCGTCTGTCCCCGTCGAAGCATACATCTTGATCAAATCCGCGCCGGCCGCAATCTGCTGGCGCACCGCTCGCAAGACTTCAGGCACGCCATCGGCGATCCCGCCCGCCGGCGGATTTATCCCTGGCTTGTACGGCGCGTTGGTGACGTAAAGTCCATAGCCTACAACGAACATTCGCGGTCCTATCATTTCCCCGCGGTTGATCAAGTCGCGCATCGCGATGTCCATGTACTGATCCGCCCCGAGGTCGCGCACAGTAGTCACTCCTGCCTCCAGCGTGCGCATGGCTCCTTTGCGCGCGAGAAATACTTCCACCGCAGGAGGATTGTTGGTGATCTGTTTCAGCATCGGCTCGCCCGGAGTTTCGTCGGTATACATCGTCATGTGCGTATGCACGTCGATCAGTCCCGGCAAGCCCGTGTATTTCGAGAGATCGATTGTCTCCGCGCCGGCGGCGATCGCCGAAGCATCGCCAGTCACATTTCGAATGCGGTCGCCTTCCACGATCACGATTGCATTGGTCCACAGCTTCCCCTTCCCATCCCAGAGCTTCCCAAATCGCACAGCCTTGACAGTTTTGGCGCCAGGTTTCTCCTGCGCGCAAATCCCGCCCGCACACAGCGCGCCGACAACCGCGACGGCCGCCAGAATTTTCACCTGCTTCATGGCACACCCACCCCTTTGTCTCCACGCCTGCACACAGCACAGGGCCTGTTTTCTAATTCAGTTTTCGATGGAAAGCAATCGGGATTACGGCTGGCGGTGGGCGGCTTGAGGAGGTGTTGCTTTCTGCAGCGAAGAAGAGCTCACCGGAGGCATGGGCGCCGCAACACCGGCGGTCTGCGACCCCAGCCCCAATTGCTGGAGAGTTTTCGCATCGAGCTTCCCGGACGGATTCAGCCCGTGCGCCTCTTGGAATTTCCTGGTCGCTTCAATGGTCGAAGCGTCCCATTTCCCGTTTGGCTTTCCCGCGAACGAACCGTCTTTCGCGAGCGCCTGCTGAATCTCAGAAATGCGGTCGGGAGTGGGAGCCTTTTGCCCACGCTCCCGCCGGCTGGATTTTCTCGATTTTCTTTTTCCGTGAGCTGCGCTCCCAGCTTTGGAGGAAGCGGTCTTTTTCGGCGTAGCGCTTTGCGCCCCCGCCAAACTCGCAAACAAACCCAGCCCCGCCGCAAGAAGCAGCGTCAGGGCCGGGCAGGTCGCTTTTCGGAGTCGCATAGTGGATGGTGTTGGGTTTAGCTCAGTCGTTGCTGCCGGCGCTATTGCTGGCCGTCGGCCGGAACTTTGCCCGACAGGTAGAGCGTCAGGATCCGGTCGCTATCCTGCCGGCGAAGAACCTTGAATACCACATCCTCGCCCTTCTTCAGTTTCGACACGGTCTTGCGGTAATCGGCAACGGAGCTCACCGTTTCGCCGTTTACCTGCGCAATCACGTCGCCGCGCCCGAATCCTAAATCATCGGCAAACGAAGCCGGCTCGACTTCGACCACCAGCACGCCCTTCTGTCCTTCGAGCCCTACGCGGTGCCCGCGGTCCGGCGTCAATTCTTCCACGTGCAATCCGAACTCGGTCGGCGCAGTTTCGCCCGGTTGATCGCCCAGGCGGCCCGCCGAATTCGGGAATACTCGAGTACGGTCTCCCACCTCTGCAGTTGCTTCTTTCTGCTGGCGGTCGCGAATGTAGGTCAGCTTCACCTTGCTCCCAATCGGTGCCTGCGCAATCGGGTTTACCAGGTCATTTCCGTTCTTGACAGGTTGCCCGTTCACGCTGGTGATTACGTCTCCGCCCTTCAATCCGGCCTTCTCCGCGGGGCTTCCCGGCTCCACGCCTTCAATCACCACGCCATAAGGAGCGCCCAACGATTTCAGCGTGATCGCGTTCGTGCTCAGCTCTTCCTGAAAGCTGACGCCGATGGACCCGCGCGTCACGCGGCCCTGCTTGATAATCTGGTCGTACACGTTGATCGCCGTGGTCGAAGGCAGCGCAAAGCCCACGCCTTCATACCCCCGGCTGCCCGTGATAATCGCGGTATTGATTCCAATAACTTCGCCAGCCAGGTCCACCAGCGGCCCGCCGGAATTTCCCGGGTTGATCGCCGCATCGGTTTGCAAGAATCTCTGGAACTGCTGCCCGATTCCGCCACGGTCCTTCGCGCTGATTATTCCCGCCGTTACCGTAGCCTGCAACCCAAAGGGACTGCCGATGGCAAGTACCCAGTCTCCCACCTGAACGCCGTCGGAATTGCCCAGCTTGGCGATGGGCAGGTCTTTCCCTGCATCAATTTTGATGACCGCCAGGTCCGTAGGCTCGTCCACGCCGACCACCTTGGCCGTGTACCGCGTCGCATCCCCGTTCAGTTGAACCTGGATTTTCGTGGCCTGCTCGACAACGTGATTGTTCGTGAGAATGTACCCGCGCTTGTCCACGATCACACCCGAACCCAGGCTGCGCTCCGCTTGCGGCGGCCCTTCCTGCCGTCCATCAAAGAACCGGTCGAAGAAATCCTGCATCGGATCTTCCTGGTCGTACGGCTGCGCGCGGCGCCTCTTCGAGCTCTGCTTGCGCTCCAGCACTTGCGTGGTGGCGATGTTCACCACCGCTGGCTCCACGCGATTGACGATCGACGCAAAACTGCTAGACGATGGAATGACCTCAGGCACGGCCAGCGGCGTCGCCGTAGTCCCCGCAAACCCGAAGCCCTTCGTCGCCGAAACTCGCCCGGATACAACCGAGCCGATCAATATCCCCACTACAAGCGTGAGCGCGACAAACACCCCCGCCAGTATCTTCCGGCGGCGCGCCCAATCCATAAGTTCTTTCACTTGCTCTCCCATGTCTACTTCTCCTCTATCTTGGCCCCCATAGCCCTGCTTTCGCCAGCGGCCGAATTCGGCCTGGTGCCAAAGTATAACACCGCTAATTCCTTGGAGTTGCCGTCGAAATTTTCGACGCGCCAGAGCGATCACTGCCCGAAAGGCCGGGGTGCCTTGCGATTTTTGTTCTCCATACTATTGGACGCATGAACGGGTAAATTTGTTGTCAAGCCAGGGTAAGTTTTTTCCCATGCCGCGTAACCGCCTGCAATCGAAGGGCTAAGCGCCCGCCCAGCGGCTCTCCATCCTCACCATAGTGTGTTAACAGTTGCCCGCCACCCGCGTCTTGCACTACGACCGGATCTTGGCTCTCGATGGCTTAACCGTGGAATACAGCATTGACTTTCGAACCTCCAGCATGGAACGTCAGACTGTGACTGCTTGGGCCGTAGCCGAACCGCGCGAGGATGACGCGCTCGTCAGCGCCGCTCGCGGCGGTGACCGCGCGGCTTTCGGGCGGCTTTACGACCGCTATGCGCGGATGGTCCATGGCATCCTTCTTGCGCGCGTTCCCCCGCGCGAAGTGGATGACCTGGTCCAGGAGGTTTTTCTTTCGGCGCTTCGTCAATTGCACGCCTTGCGCGAGATTTCCCGCTTTGGCGCCTGGCTCGCCACCATCACCCGCAATCGCGCCAATGACTACTTCCGCCGCGCGATTCCTGACGAGAAAGTCACCGAGCCGCTGGTCGAAAATCAACCCGAGAGCCGCTCAACGGACCACGCCGCCGAGCAGGAGTCCGCGATGATTCTGGCCGTGGTACGCGCCCTTCCGGAGACTTACCGCGAGCCGCTGATCCTCCGCCTAGTCGAAGGGATGACTGGCCCGGAAATCGCCGCCCGCACGGGGCTCACTCACGGCTCCGTCCGCGTCAATCTGTACCGCGGCATGCAATTGCTGCGCGAGAAGCTGGGAGAATCAGGCAAAGGTGCATCTTGAGCCAAAGAATCGTGTTTTGTGGCGAACTTTTCGGCGTGCATGGTTCTTGCGCGGCTGACTGCTCGATAGGTGGGGCGCAGCAATGCTGCGCCCCTACCGGCAGCATCGCTCGCAGGAATAGGAAAAAACTATGAAAGACGGTTATTTGTGGGACGGCTCCGGCGAGCCCGACCCCGAAATCCAAAAACTCGAAGCCGCCTTAGGGCGCTATCGCCACAATCAACCCGCGCCGGCATTCGATGATGTGGCGGATATTCCTGCGATGAAAGCGCCCAAGCGATTCTTGAATCTCCGTTTCTCCTTGCAACTCGCCGTCGTCGCGGCAACGCTTCTGATCGCCGCGGCGCTGTTTTACTTCCTGTACCGCCCGAATAGCGCAGTCGATTCAGGGCCGTCCTGGGAAGTCGCCCGTTTGCAAGGCACGCCCCGCATTGGATGGCGTTCCCTGGGTGAAAAGTCAGCACCGGGAAAGCTGGGAATCGGGCAAACTCTTGTGACCGACAATTCTTCGCGAGCCAGCATCTCGCTCGATGAAACCGGCCGCGTCGAGGTCGACGCCGGCTCCCGTCTCCGCCTGGTCACCAACGGCCCGGGCCGCAAGCGGCTCTCTCTCGAGCGCGGCACCATTCACGCCACCATCTGGGCGCCTCCCGGCGAATTTGTCGTCGATACGCCCTCTGCCGTCGCCGTCGATCTCGGCTGCGTGTACACCCTGCACGTCGACGACTCTGGCGCCGGACTCTTGCGCACCACCATGGGCTGGGTCGGCTTCAAGCTCAACGGCCATGAATCCTTCATCCCCGCCGGAGCCATCTGCCAGACGCGCCCCAAGATCGGCCCGGGCACACCCTACATGGAAGACGCTTCTATGTCGTTCCGCGACACACTGTCCCGCTTTGACTTTGAATCCCACACCGCCGCGGAGCGCAACGCCCTCCTCGGCATCCTCCTCGCTAGCGCTCGCGAGCAGGACGCTCTCACTCTCTGGCACTTGCTCTCCCGCGTCAGTGACGCGGATCGTCCCGGCGTCTACGACCGCCTAGCTGTGCTCGCCCCGCCTCCCACTGGAGTAACCCGCGAAGGCATCCTCCGCCTTGATCGTCCCATGCTCGACACCTGGTGGAGCTCCTTCGGCTTCGGCGACATCTACCTCTGGCGCACCTACGAACGCGACTGGTCTCAGCCCCCGCCCAATCCTAAGTGACTTGTTAACAGCCGTCTGCTAAGGGCCGTCTAGTCTCTTGAAGTTGAAACAATTCGGAAGGAGATTAGAAAATCCATGAAACTCAAAGACGTTCTCTTAACTCGGTTTGCCGTCGCGTTGATTTCAGCCTTGCTGTGTTTAGCAACCGTCGCCCAGGCAGGACCGCCTCTCATTTGCCACACCATCGAAATCGGACAGGCAAAGTCTTTGCCCTGGACCACCCACAACTGGAACCTCAGCGGCAGCGAAAGTTATGACACGAAAAACCTCCTTCGGGACACGCTGGAAATCCTGGCACCGGACACTCCTGTCCTCGTTCGCATGGAGACGCTTCGCCGCGCGGCGCTCTACGCGCGCCAAGACCCCGTCGCTGCCAAAGAACTCCTCACCCGGCTCCATGCTCGTGCAACTTTTGCAGAATCCTCCGGCCACCCCGATGCACTGGCCTGGTTCGACGTCGGTTATCTCGCGGAAACCTACAAGCAGTGGCTTGGACAGAATCTCCCACACATGACGGACGGTATGCGGATGGATCCGAATCCAGCCGCAGGTGTTGACGGCTATGCCCTGGTAAAGAAGGCGCTCGCCCTCCGCAGCTTAGCCCGCCACGGGGATGACCCCCAAATGGAGTTCGCCGCTGCCCTCATCACCCTCTCTGGCCCGCAAGCTGAACACCACGAGCACGCCCAGAAGGCCATCGTTGGGGCAAAAGCTGATCCCCTGCTGGCTCAGAATCTCGCCACTCATTTCATCGGCCCGCAAACCGAGACCATGTCTCAGCTCCTCGCCAAAAAGTAGCACACCAAACCGACTGACTAGCGGGCTTACCGCCCGCTCGCGCCTGGGGAAGGCGTCCGCCGTGGGTCGGTTGTGGTTAAACTAGACCGCCTTCCTCGCTAAAATCCTGCTTGCCTGCGGACGCACCGCATTGCCGGTCTGGAGTTCGCCCGACTCGCGCCGAGGAGGCGGGCCGCTGGTCGGAAATATGGGCCAACGCACGGTTGCAGACCTGCTGCACCTCCTCTACACTCAATTTTTGCCTAAATTGCGTGGGAGCGGACTTGCGAACCATTCTTCGGACCTTCTTCTGGATCTTCGCCATTCTCGTGATTGTCATCGCCGCCTCGGCCTGGTGGTTCGTTTACCGCCCGCTGCCGCAGCTCGATGGCAGCGCCTCCCTGCCCGGTCTCCAGCAAGAAGTCACCGTCGAACGGGACCGCTGGGGCGTACCTCACATCCGCGCCGCCTCGGTGGAAGATCTAGCCGAAGCGCAGGGCTACGTCGTGGCGCAGGACCGCCTCTGGCAGATGGATTTGCTCCGCCGCGTTGCCCGCGGGCAGCTCTCTGAAATTCTGGGGCCCAGGACTCTCCTTATCGACAAAGAGTTTCGCACCAACGGCTTCGCCCGCGCGGCCGATCGCGACGCCACGCTCCTCGATCCCGAATCCCGCAAGGTGATGGAAGCCTACGCTCGGGGCGTCAACCAGTTCATCGCCCAGCACAAGAAAAATCTCCCCCTTGAATTTTCGCTCCTTAGCTACGAACCCAGTCCTTGGCAGCCTTCCGACACCCTGGCGATTTCCGCCTACATGTATCGAACGCTGACGGATACTTGGCAAAAAAAGTTGAATCGCGCCAAAGTTACGGAACGCGCCGGCGCCGCCCGCGCCAAGGATCTATTTTCCGAAGAGTCCTCGATGGATCATTTCGTCGTGGGCGACCCCAAGGTCATCGATGATGGCTCGCAGCGTTCCGCGGCGGACTCCGACGATGAAGACGATGATGACGACGACATGCAACCGGACACGGTGTTGAAAGCAAGAGGCACTGTTTCAACCGGCGGCCAGACAGCAGAAAGCGCGCCTGACCTTACCACTGCCTTGTCACAGTCCGTCCTAGAATTTCTCCGCGAATCCCAAAGCGAAATTCGCCAGGGTCTGGGAAGCAACAATTGGGTTGTGAGTGGCGCCCATACGGCCACGGGAAAGCCGTTGCTCGCCAACGACACCCATCTCGAGCTTTCCATCCCGCCCATCTGGTACGAAATTCATCTCACCGCGCCCGGTTGGAACGTGAAAGGGTTCACGCTGCCCGGCGCGCCGATGGTCATCATCGGGCACAACGACCGCATCGCCTGGGGTTTCACCAACAATGGCGCCGATGTTCAGGATCTTTACGTCGAATCGTTCATTCCCCCGGACGACAACTACAGGGTCAATGCCAAGGGTGGGTGGGCTAAAGCGCAACACTTCGACGAAGTTATTCACGTCAAAGATCACCGTGACGAACATCTCGAAGTCGTCGTCACACGCCACGGCCCGATCGTTCATCGCGAGGGAGAAAAAGAATACGCGCTGCGGTGGACTGCAACGGAACCCGGCGGGCTCGCCAACAGTTACAACTGGCTCGGCAAAGCCCGCAATTGGAAAGAATTCCGCGAGATCATGAAGCGCGTCTGGGGCCCCGGGCAAAACGCGGTTTACGCCGATGTCGACGGCAACATTGGATACACGATGGCTGCCCGCGTGCCGGTCCGAAAAAAAGGCCATGGCGAAGTTCCCGTTCCCGGAGACACTGACGATTACGAATGGACCGGCTACATTCCTTTTGACCAGCTTCCCCAGGCGCTCAATCCGGAAAACGGCCTGATTGTCACCGCCAATGCCCGGGTCGTTGGGCCGAATTACAAACCGTATCTCACCGATCACTGGGAAGAGCCCTACCGCACCGCACGCATCTACGACCTATTGCACGACCGCCACGATCTGCGGCCCGAGGACATGCTGAAAGTCCAAACCGACACCTACAGCTATCCCCACGTCTTCCTCGCGGACCAATTATTGGCAGCCGCGAAAACCGCGAAGCCCAAGGATGCGCGCGCTCAGAAGCTCATCGACGGACTAAAGGATTGGAACGGAATCGCTGACGCCGATTCCCCGGAAGTATCCTTTCTTCATACCGCGCGCCGCGCGGCGCTCGACCTCCTCCTTGAGCCCTTTCTGGGAAAAGACACCAATCTTTACCAGTGGAGGAGCACCACCTTTCTGCAAAAAATCCTGACCGATCGGCCCGCGAAGTGGTTGCCCCCTGCCTACAAGAACTATGACGAGCTGCTCGCCGCCGCTGCCGACGCGGCCGTAACCAGGTTGTCCGAACAGAGCAAGAGTGATCGCATCGAAGATTGGCAATGGAAGCGATTCAACTCCCTGGACATGTTCCATCCCATTGGGCGCGAAGGCTTGTTGAAGCGATTCTTGAGCATCACAGACAAGCCGCAATCGGGAACGCTCTATAGCGTTCGTGCGGCCTCAGAGACCCACGGCCCGGCCATGCGCTTTGTCGGCAACCCAGGAAACTGGGATGAGTCCATTCTGCTTATTCCCGCTGGACAATCCGGCCAGCCGGGCAGCAGCCACTACTCTGATCAATTCTCCTACTGGTATGAAGGCAAACCCATTTTCGCTCCGTTCAGCGATGCAGCAGAAGCAAAGACGCGAAAGCACACGCTCACTCTCAAACCGGGCTCCTGATTCCGTCCAACGCTCATGCCTGAACTCCCGGAAGTGGAAGCTGTGGTACGCACCCTCCGCCCCTTGGTGCAGGGTCGGCGAATCCGCTGCGTTCACGTTTTTCATCCCATTGCCACGAAGCTACAAACCGCTGCGTATCTCGCCCGTCGGGCACAAGGTCATCACATTCGCGGCGTCGAGCGCCGAGGCAAATACGTGCTGCTCGTCCTGGACAGTGGCCTGCTGACCATGCATTTCAAGCTCGATGGCCAACTCCTGTGGTTCACAAATGGCAAAGAATTGCTGCAACGCGCCAACCAGGGTGAAAAAAGCGTGCACGTCGATGTCGCTCTCGAACTGGATAAGGGCGTCCTCGGCTTCGCCGATCGGCGCCACTTTGGCCGCGTTCACGCCTGGGAATCGGTTGAGGCTTGCCCTGGGCTTAGGGTGCTGGGCATCGATGCCCTCTCGCGTGACTTTACTTCTGGACGTTTTGCCGAATTGCTTGCCGCGTCCAGGCGCCCCTTGAAGGATTTCTTGCTGGATCAATCGCGCGTGGCCGGCCTCGGCAACATCTACTCTTGCGAATCGCTCTGGCACGCTCGCCTCGATCCACGCCGCCGCGCCAACACCTTGAAACCGCAGGAAGCGCGCCGCTTGCACAAAGCAATTGTGTCCGTTCTCGCGCGTGCCTTAGAATGCTGTCTGCATCCGGCGCCGGACTTTCGCGATCCGGAGTGGTGGTTTCAGGGATTGGAAACGATTCTTCGCGTCTATGGCCGCGAGGGAAAACCCTGCCGCCGCTGCGGTGAGCCGATCCAGCGCATCGCGCAAGGCGGCCGGTCAACTTACTATTGCCAGCGCTGCCAGAACTAAGCGTCTATAAAGGATAAGGGCCTATCGCGTGATTTCACCTGCTCCTAAAAAACCCGAGCCGCCGAAAAAGCCTGATTTTGAGCGCTCTCTCGCCCGCCTCGAGGAAGTCGTCCGCCGGTTGGAAAGCCCGCAACTCTCCCTGGACGACGCCATGAAACTGTTTGAAGAAGGCGTCGCGCTCTCGCGCGAATGCCAGAAGCAATTGGAAGAGGCGGAAGGCCGGGTGGAAATCCTCCTCAAGAAAGCGGATGGCAAGCTGGTGGCCGAGCCGTTCGATCCCGAGCGGGAGCCAGAATCGTGACGAGCTCACGCAGCTTGTTGCACGCCAATTCCCTGTCGCGATGAAACTTCCCCCATTTTTCGAGGAAGACCGGCTGGCCGTCGACGCCGCTCTCGAACGCCTCCTACCCGCCGCGACCGCGCAGCCTCCCTCGATTCACACCGCTATGCGCTACAGCGTCTTCGCGGGAGGAAAGCGCATTCGCCCGATTCTCTGTCTCGAGACAGCGCGCATTTTCGGCAGCGATATCACGCCGGCGCTTCATCCTGCTTGCGCCATCGAATTCATCCACACCTATTCCTTGATCCACGATGATTTGCCCGCGCTGGACAACGATGACCTCCGCCGCGGCAAACCGACTTGCCACAAGAAATTCGGCGAAGCCATCGCTATTCTCGCCGGCGACGCGCTGCTGACCCTGGCGTTTGAAACCATCGGCGCTACGCCCGCTGTCGCGGAGCGCCGCGCCGCCATGCTCACGGAAATTGCTGCCGCCGCCGGGACCATCAATGGCATGGTCGGCGGCCAGGTCGCCGACATCGAAGCCGAAGGCAAGCCCATCGATCCGCAAATGCTCGAGTACATCCACCGCTCAAAAACCGCAGCGCTGATTCGTGCTTCCATAACCGCCGGCGCTTTGTGTTCGGGCGCCGGTTCCGAAGACGTCGCGCGCTTGCGGCGATTCGGCGAAACCATCGGCTGGGCTTTTCAGGTCACAGACGACATTCTTGACGTCGAGGAGTCCTCCGCCGCGCTCGGCAAGACGGCGGGAAAAGACATGGCGCAGAAAAAAGCAACTTACCCAGCCGTTTACGGACTGGAGCGCTCTCATCAGATTGCCAACGATCTGGCAACCAAAGCGATTGCGGAACTCGCGCCATACGCGGAGCGCGCCGCGCGCTTGCGCGAGATTGCGGAATTCCTTGTGCTGCGCCGCGCTTGATTGTTCGTGCTCCCAATGAAACCAAAGACAGCTCGCAAACGGCTCGATCTTCTTCTCGTCGAGCGAGCTTTCGCCGATTCAGCTCAGAAAGCCTCAGCCATGATTCTCGCCGGTGAAGTTCAGGTGGATGGCCAACGAGTGGAAAAACCAGGCACGCTTATCGCAGAAAATGCGCGCATCGAAGTCATCAGCCGTATGCAGAAGTTCGTCAGCCGCGGGGGAACGAAGCTCGAAGGAGCCGTGCAAGACTTTGCAATCAATCCCGCGCAATGCGTTTGCCTGGATATTGGCTCATCGAATGGCGGCTTCACGGATTGCCTGCTCCAGCACGGGGCCGCGCGCGTTTACGCGGTTGACGTAAATGTCGAACAACTCGACTGGAAGCTACGGAAGAATCCTTGCGTTATTCCCATCCGGCGAAACGCGCGCGAACTGCGCGCGGAAGACCTTCCCGAAAGCGTCGACATCGTAGTGATTGATGTTTCGTTCATTTCGGTTCGGAAGGTCATTTCGCCCGCACAGGCAGTGGCAAAACCGGGCGCCGCTTTTCTCATCCTCATCAAGCCGCAATTTGAATTGGGCCGCGAGGAAATTAGCGCTGGAGGGATAGTAAAAGACCAAAAGCTCCACGATCAGGCAATCCAAACTGTGCGCGAATGCGTGGAATCCATTGGCCTGGAATGCCTCGGAGTCCGCCCGAGTCATCTTCTTGGCGCTGAAGGCAATCAAGAGTATTTTCTCCACGCACGCAAAAAGACGCTGGAGTAGAATCGCAGACGCACATGCAACCTGGTCAAACTTTTCAAACCATTGGCATCATTTCTCGCCCGCGCCGTTCGCACCTCGCCACCGTTGTTCCGCCATTGCTGAAATGGCTGGAAGCGCGCGGCGTGCAAACTCTCGTTGACGAAGAGACAGCTAACTGTTTGCCGGACGGCTCGAAAGGCCAGACGCGCCAGCGCGTGGCGGACGCGTCGCAACTTCTGCTGGTGCTGGGCGGCGACGGCACCATGCTCGCGGCCGCCCGCTTGGCCGCGCCGCGCGGGATTCCCATCCTGCCCATCAATATGGGCAGCCTCGGCTTTCTTACCAGTTTCACGCTGGAAGAATTGCATCCCGCGCTCGACGACACACTGGAAGGCCGTTTTTCACTCAGCGAGCGCGTGATGATCCGCGTGGAACTCGAGCGCGCAGGCAAAGTAATCGATCATCAGCAAGTGTTGAACGAAGCGGTGATCAACAAAGGCGCGCTCGCGCGCATGATCGAGTTGGAACTCGCCATTGACGGTGACTTCGTCTGCCGGTATCGCGCCGACGGCTTGATCGTGGCCAGCCCCACCGGCTCCACGGCCTATTCTCTTTCCGCCGGCGGACCTATTGTTCACCCCGCCGTGGAATCCTTCGTGATCACTCCCATCTGCCCGCACACTTTGAGCGACCGCCCCCTGGTCGTTCGCGATTCCTCTTCCATCGAGATGAAACTTTCCGGCGACACCGAGTCCGTTTTTCTGACGCTTGACGGCCAGCGCGGCATTCCTTTGCAACCAACGGATCGCGTCCGCGTGTCGCGCGCGAAGGAACTGCTGAAACTCATCCAGCCGCCTAAGAAACCTTATTTTGAGATTCTACGCAGCAAGCTAAAATGGGGCGAAGCGTAAGCTGCTTCTCTCACGAGAATTACAGGCTGCCTCCAAAAGCCGGACAAAACTGCCCCAATTGGCGCGGTGTTGCCGAGCAGGGGCGCAGCTTGCTGCGCCCCTACAACCGAGCAACGAACCATTCACTACGCTCGTGCTGCGATGTCAATTCTAAATTGAAGATGAATCAACGAGCCAGAACATCCGTGCGGAGCAAGTCTTCCTGAGTTTCGCGCCTGCGAATTAGCCGGAAGCGATTCCCTTCCACGAGGACTTCCGCGGGCCTGCACCGCGCATTATAGTTCGAAGCCTGCGTCATGCCATACGCCCCGGCAGCCCAAATCGCCAGCAGGTCGCCCGCCTGCACTTTCCCAAGCGGCCAATCCCGCAGAAAACAGTCTCCGGTCTCGCAAACCGGCCCCACAATGTCGACTCGCTTGCGACCGGAATTCTTTTCCGCGCCTTCGCGCACAACTTTCGTAATCGGGTGGATGGCTCCGTAAAGCGCGGGCCGCATCAAATCATTCATCGCCGAGTCCAGCACCACAAACGTCTTGCCCCGATTCGTTTTGGTATAAATAACGCGCGTCAACAAAACTCCCGCCGGAGCGATGATCGATCGTCCCGGCTCCAGCAACAAATGCACGCCCAGTTTGCGCACCATGCGCGATACCAGCCGCGCATATTGCGTTCGCGTCGGCGGCCTCTGATTCGAATAGCGGACTCCGAGCCCACCACCAACATCCAGGTAACGCGGATCGATTCCCGCGCGCCGCAACTCGCCGACAAATCCAGCGAGCCGCTCCAGCGCGCGGCGGAATGGAACGAGCGTCGTAATCTGCGAACCGATATGTGCGCTGATGCCCTGCCAGCGAATCCATTTCGCATCGCGATGCGCAAGGTACAGCCGTTTTGCCTCCAGCCAGTCCAAGCCGAACTTGTGTTCGCTGCGCCCAGTGGCGATGTGCGGGTGGCCACCCGCTTGCACGTCCGGATTCACGCGAATCGCCGCCGCGGGCGCGCGGCCTCCGCGTGCGGCCAGCCGCGCCGCCTCTTCGATCAACATTTCCAATTCCGCTTCGGATTCGACGTTGAACAAGAGAATTCCCGTGCGGCCGGCGCGCCCGCGCCCCCGATAATTCAGCGCTTCACGAATTTCGTGACGGTCCTTCCCGACTCCGGAAAAAACAATGCGGTCGCCGCTCACCCCGATGCGCTGCAAGTAGTGAAGTTCCCCGCCGGACACAATGTCAAAGCTGCTTCCCAGCTTGGCAAGATGATTCAGGATGGACAGATTTCCGTTGGACTTCACCGCGAAACACAAAGTATGCGGCAACGCTCCCAGCCCCGCGTGCAGTTCCTGGTAGGCATCTTCAATGGCTCCGCGGCTGTATATATATGTTGGCGTGCCAAACTTTCGCGCGACCGCCGACAGCGGCACTCGCTCGCAGAGGACTTCCTCGGGGCTTCCGCCCCGCGCCTCATTTTTCTTCCATGCAAAATGTGGGGTGAAAGTGGCCGGATCCACATATTCAAGTTTCCGTGAAGACGGATCTTTCGAATGGCTCATCGGACCTTCGCGACCACCAGGGTCCGGTCGTCGGAAAGCGGCGCGCTGTGGGTGAACCAATCCACCTCGCGGAGAATCACGTCGGCAATTTCCGTCGCGGAGGCATCGTGGTGCTGTTCAATCAGCTTCATCAGGCGAGTGGTGCCAAAAAACTGGCTTTCGCTGTTCATGGTCTCAGCGATTCCGTCCGAGTGAAATACCAGAATATTTCCGGTATCGAGAGTGACCGACCATTCGTCATAAGTCACTTCCTCAAAAATTCCCAAAGGAAAACCGGTCAATTCGATTTTCCCGCAGCGTCCGTCCTTATAAAGGAGCGGCTGCGATTGCCCAGCGTTTGCCACTCGCAGTTTCTGCCGGCCTTTTTGCCAGGTGGCAAAGCACGCGGTCATAAATCGCCCCTCGATGCGGCGTTCGCCCACGAGCTGATTCATTTGCTTCAGCATTTCGGCGGGCTGCAGCTTTTGCGGCGCCAGGCTGCGCATGATTCCGATGGCCACCGCTCCATAAAGCGCCGCCGCCGTGCCCTTGCCGCTCACGTCTCCCAGCGCAATTCCCAGTTGTTGCGGCCCGTAGCGCAGAAATTCGTAAAGGTCGCCGCAAACTTCGCGCGCCGAAAGGTAGCGCGCCGCCATCTCCAATCCATAATCCTCGGTTGGCACCGGCCGCAAAAGCGCGCCCTGAATTCTTTTCGCGGCTTGCAAGTCGCGCTCAAGCCGGGCTTCGTCGCGGGCCAATTGTTCGTAGAGCCGCGCGTTTTCCAGCGAGACTGCGAGGTTCGCCGCCAAGATGGAAAGCGTCTGCACGTGGTCCTCGGTAAAATAATTCAGTTGCGGGCTTTCCAAATCCAGGACGCCGATCACTTTTCCCTTGTGCATCATGGGAATAGCCAGCTCGGAACGCGTCTCCGGGTTCACCATGATGTAGCGCGGATCGACAGTCACATCCGGAACGAGAACTGGCTCCTTCAATGTGGCCGCCGCTCCGACAATGCCATCGGTAGCGTTGGCGCGCAGCTTTCCTTGCACGTGGTGGCCATGCTTCACGTCCACCCGGTGACGAAAAATCTTTTGTTCTTCGTCATAAAGCATGATGCTCAGGATCTGGTAATCAATCACGCGCTTGGTCTGTTCCGCCGCGCGCCGCAGAAGTTCCTCGACCTCCAGGATCGCCCCGGTTTCGCGCCCCACCTCGCTTAGCAATAAAAGCGTGTCCGCCTGCGTCCGCACTTTCTGAAACAACCGCGCGTTTTCAATAGCCACCGCCAGCCGGCTGGCCAGCAGCGTCAGAATATTTTGCTGCGCGCGCGTGAAGTAATCGAGGCGCTGGCTTTGAATATCCAGCACGCCGACGCATTTCCCCTGCAACATCAACGGCACGGCAAGTTCCGAGCGCACGCTGTCGATGGCATTGATGTACCGCGGGTCCTTCGAAGTATCGCTGACCCGCACGGAGTGGCCCGTCGCCGCCGCGGTTCCTGTGATTCCCTGCCCCACGGGAATCCGCAGATTGTTCGCCAGTTCGCGCGGATAGCCTATAGCAAAACGGTGCCGCAGGTAACTTCCGTCGCCCTCCATCATGAGCACGCCAAAGATTTCGTAGTCGATGTGGCGTTTGATCAAAGCCGCGGTGCGCGCCAGAACTTCGTCCAAATCCAGCGAGGCGTTCACTTCCTCGCCGATTTCCGCGAGCGTGGAAAGCACTTCGGCGGACACTTCCGCGCCACCGTTGAAGGCCGTTGCTGTCGTTTGTTCGTCCGTGGGATTCATGTCGTCTGGAATATTATAGCAGGCGGCCAAGCGGCGGCCCTGCGGCGGTCGCCTATCCTAAGGTAATTCTAACTATTCTCTAATGTAGAGCTGATTCCCGCGGGCCAGAGAAGTTGGATGCGGCCTAAAGGATGGTTGGTTCAACGAGCTATTAATCTTCGGCCGGTTTTTTCTTCAAGCCCGGGCCAAGCAATAAGACGCCAACATAGGGCAAGTTTCTGTAACGCTCGGCATAATCCAGCCCATAACCCACCACAAATTCATTGGGAATGGAAAAGCCGACGTAGTCGGCGTGAACGGCGGCGATGCGCCGCTCCGGCTTGTCCAGCAGCACGGCCACGCGCAAATGCTTGGGCTTGCGCTGCTCGAACAGCCGCAGCAAGTATTGCAGCGTCATGCCCGTATCCAGAATGTCTTCGACGACGATGACGGTTTTGCCCTCGATGCTGGAGTCGAGGTCGCGCGTCAACCGCACTTGCCCTGAGGAGTGGGTTTTTTGCCCGTAGCTGGACACCGCAATGAAGTCAAACGAGACTTCGCCTGGAATATTCCTCGCCAGGTCGGTCAGAAAAAAAACTCCGCCCTTCAAGACGCTCACCAAGTGCAGCGGTTCGCCGGGAAAATCTTTCCGGATTTCCCTGGCGAGCGCGTGAATGCGCCGCTGAATCCGGCCGCCCGTGATCAAAACTCGTACGCGCTCCTGCGGCATTCTGCTGTCCCGCTGTGCGTCTTTCTTCCGCTTCGGCATCATCTCCCTCGAACGTGGCCCCGAAACTCTAACGCAGGCGCGTCTCGGGGAGCAAGGCACACTTGTAACGGGCTATTCTTCGAGCGTTCATGCGGTCTCAATCTGCGTTTCTTACTCTCAGGCCACTACTTGCGTTGCATTTCATTCTTGGTGCAGGCGTGCATTGAAATTATTGTTTCGAGCCCGCCAAAGTTTTCCACAGGCCTTCGCTTCAAATGCGCCTGATTCCTGTGGTAAACGTTAACAACTTAATTCGAGTGGACTTGCTTCGATTTTTTGCTTATGGGGGGGTGTGTGCGTAGCGGGTCACATGACCTCCCCAAACCCGGGGCTTCAAGGGCGACGCATCACCAGAGCGAGTATGCAAATTTCAGTCAGGAGGACTTTCTATGAAGCCGAACCGCAGGTGGAGCTGGCGGTCGCTGTGTTGCTTGGCAGTCATTGGATTGTTGGCAATGGGTGGGTTCGCGCGGGCTTGGGCACAGGCGGGCACTGGGACGATAACGGGTACGCTTTCAGACACGCAGAAGGCAAGCATCCCCAGTGCGACTGTCGTTGTGCGAAACGTTGACACGGGCATTGACCGTACTTTGACGACCAACGAGGCCGGCATTTACGTAGCGGCCTTTCTGCAACCTGGCCGGTATGAAATTCGTGCGTCAAAGACCGGCTTTGCCACTGTTGTTCGGCAAGGCCTGGATCTTCAGGTTGGCGAGACACTCGCGATCGATTTCGAATTGCCCATCAAAACGGCGCAGGATACGGTAACCGTAACCGGCGAATCGCCCGTCCTCGATATTGAGAAGACCGAAACCTCGGAAGTCGTGAGTCAGACACTCGTGGAGAATCTGCCCATCAACGGACGCCGCTGGGACAGCTTCGTGCTTCTCACCCCGGGCGTGACCAACGACGGCGGATTTGGGCTGGTCAGCTACCGCGGGATCTCGGGCCTTTATAACGAGAATTCGGTCGATGGCGCGAACAACAATCAGGCCTTCTTCTCCGAAGCACGCGGTCGCACCCGCATTGCCTATGTCTACAGCATGGACACGATCAAGGAATTTCAGGTCAGCGCGAGCAATTACAGCGCGGAGTTCGGGCAAGCCGCCGGCGGCGTCGTAAACGCCGTCACCAAGTCCGGCACGAACACCATCCATGGCGATCTGTTCTACTTCTTGCGCTATCCCGATCTCAACGCGCTTGACCCCATCAATAAGGCCAACAGCATTGCGAGAAACTTGCCCTTCACTCAGCCCGTCCATCAGCAGCAGCAGTTCGGGGGTAGCGTCGGCGGGCCGATCATCAAGGACAAGTTTTTCTATTTTCTGACCTACGACGGTTCGCGCAAGATCTTCCCAATCACCTACACAACCAGCACTGGGTCAGCGCTGGTTGCGACGAATTGCCCCACTGGCGCTTCCGCCGCGCAGTGCTCCGCGGCACTCAGTTTCGTAAACTCGCTCTTGGGCAACTTCCCTCGCACGGGAAACCAGGACGTTTATTTCGCCAAACTAGACTACCAGTTGAATCAAACCAATCGCCTGAGTGCCAACTTCAACTTCCAGAACTGGCGTTCGCCAAACGGAATCAACACTGCGCCCACGCGCTCCAACGATTCTTTGACAACCAACGGGAACGACCTGGTACACAGCCGGTTCCTCGTCGCGGACTGGAACTCCGCTATCTCTTCCTCCTTAATCAATGACTTCCGTTTCCAGTGGGCCCGCGACCTTGAATTTGAAAGCCCCAATTTCTCCGGGCCGTCGGTCAGCATTCCCGGCATCACCACGTATGGCATGCCCAATTTTCTGCCTCGTCCCGCGTTCCCCGATGAGCATCGCTGGCAGTTTACCGACACCGCCTCCTACTTGCGCGGCCACCACGCTCTCAAAGCCGGCATTGACGTCAGCCCAATTCACGAAGTCCTCGTCAATCTCTTCCAGGGCGGGGGAGTATATGGTTATTCTGGCAACTCACAGACAGCCCTTAGGAATTGGATCGCGGACGCTTACGGCGTGCAAGCCATTCCAGCTGATCCAGTGGCGATCGGAAAACACTACAACAGCTTCACACAGGCGACGGATCCGATCACCGGCGTCGGCAAAGACGATTTCTGGAACACCGATGTCGCATGGTTTGTCGAGGATACCTGGAAGTTTCGTCCGAATCTCACCTTGAATCTTGGGATCCGCTATGATTTGCAGCTGATCCCTCAGCCTCCAAAACCGAACACCGCAACACCTCTGTTGACGCTCTACACTTCGAAGATCAACACTGACAAGAACAATTTCGCGCCGCGAATTGGCATCTCCTGGTCGCCCCTCAAAGACACCGTCGTTCGGGCTGGCTACGGCATATTTTACGCCAAGACTACCAATAGCACGTTTTACACAACGCGCGTGGAAAACGGTGTTTTTCAGCAAACAGCCAGCTGTAGATCGACTGACCCGTGTGCACCGACCTTCCCCAATGTCATCTTCGCTGCGCCCGGCCCGGCTTTGCAGGCCCCCTTTCCTGGTGCCCTGGTTCCCAAGGTCGTGAACACGAATCCGACAGCGGGATCCTCGGTCAACCGCGGGCTCAGCCCGGATTTTGTAAACCCTCTCGTCCACGAAGGGGAACTTGGCATCGAGCGCCAGTTGCCCGGGAACATGAGTGTATCCGCAACCTATCTATTCAGCCGAGGTCTGCGCTTGCCGGTTTTCATTGATACTAATCTGGCTCCCGCCGCGACCACCAAGACGTACGATGTCACGAATGCGACCGGCACTACACTGCAGCAAGTGACCGTTCCCTTTTACACCTCTCGGCTGGATACCCAATCGGGAACCGTCCTCACGGGATTCAGCACCCTCAATTCCTGGTACCACGGGCTGGTGGTTTCCGTTCGCAAACCCTTCAGCAATGGCATCGAGTTGCTCGCAAACTACACACTGAGCAAGGCCATCGATAACGGAGAGGTGATCGGTACGAACGGTACGTTCAACGGGACAGACACGCCCCTCGATCCAAGAAACCAGAAGCTGGAGAACTCCCTCTCCGATCTTGACCAGCGACATCGTTTCGTCACCAGCTTGTATTGGGTCCCGCCGTTCAGCAAGATTTCCAACAGGCCCTCTCGTCTTCTTCTGAACGGCTTTTCGTTCGGCGGCATCGTCACGATTGCCTCAGCCAACCCCGTCACGGGAATGGTCAACGGCGGTCCCTTCGGCGTGCCGGACGGCGGAGTTACGGGAGGGGAGGTCAGCAGCTTCGGCGGCTTCACCGGCGGCCGCGTTCCCTACACCGGCCGCAATACGTTCAAGGCTCCGACGACGCTGCGCACCGTGGATTTCCGCATCTCCAGGGACATCCCCATCCATGAGCGTTTCAAGCTGCAACTCAACGGCGAGGCGTTCAACCTCTTCAACCACACAAACTTCACCAGCGTTGGCACGACGGCGGTGAACTTTACGGCGCTCTCAACGTCGGCCACTTCAAATTGCCTATCCACCACGAAAGGGGGGTCTCACACGAACGACTGCCTCGTTGCGAGACCGGATTTCTTGGTCCCCACAGCCTCGGGAAGCAGCATTTACGGAGCGCGTCAGCTGCAGGTCTCGGCGAAGCTGATTTTCTAACTCCGCTTCGGCTAGGATTCGGCGGGGAAAGCCACGGCGGCTTGTGAAAACAAGCCGCCGTCTTTCTTGAGGACCCATGGTCGCGCCATTGGGCGGCAGAGATGCGTCTCGGCTATACTCTCCCCTCCGGAGGAGTTCCATTGCTGGAAGTCTCCAAAAGCGCCTTGCTGATCCTCACTGCTCTCTTTCCCATCGTGAATCCGCTTGGCGGCAGCCCGGTGTTTTTCGCGCTGACGCGCGAGTATCCCAACTCCGCGCGCAGAATCCTTGCACGACACGTGGCAATGAACAGTTTCGTGCTTCTGGTTGCTTCGTTCCTGATCGGTTCGCATATCCTGGAATTTTTTGGGATTTCCATTCCGGTGGTGCAAGTCGGCGGCGGCCTCATCGTCATTTCCAATGGCTGGGCCATGCTGAAGAGCAAGGAGGAAGTGGATCGCGGCCCGTCCGTTCAGAAAAAAGTGAACATGCAGGACATTTCCCGAAGCGCCTTTTATCCGCTGACCTTGCCGCTTACGGTCGGCCCCGGCTCGATTTCCATGGCCATTACGCTCGGGGCCAACGAGCCGCGCCACATCGGCCCGAATCTTCTTGGCATTCTTGCCGCAGTGATCGCCTCGGTGCTCGTGGCCGTGAGCATTTATCTTTGCTACGGCTTCGCTCATCGCCTCGCCGCCATTGTCGGCGAGAACGGGATGAGCATCATCCTGCGACTGTCCTCCTTCCTGCTCGTTTGCATCGGCGTGCAGATTCTTTGGAACGGCGTCAAGGCCTTGCTTCGCACTTTGCCCGGTCTGGCCGGCTAGTGTCGCGCTGCCGCGGCTGAGGGTGTGCGCGAAACTGCTTCACATTCCTATCGCCTGCCGGGGCGGTGCTACAATGCTTTGAAGGACAATTTATCGTTGAACGCCGCCAAAATATTATTTCGCGTTATTCCCTGCTCGCCGGCCGCGATCTCCAATCGCTTACTAGCCTCTCCTGCGTTATGAAGAACCAGCGTCGCTCGCCATGCCAACCTCACCGGACCGGTTGCGGCAGTGAACATGCTACGAGAGTTGTGAGTTATCGTGCCGCCAACTAGCGTCCCGGCCGGTAAAGACCTCGCTCGTTCGCAAACCTCCCTGCGCCACGTGGCGTTTACCGCCGCACGGCTGGCTGCGGGCGTAGCCATCCTGGTGTACTTGGCAAAATCCGGCGTCATTTCTTTTGGCGTTTTATCGAAGCTGCTTGTCGAGTGGCCCATTACCGCGGCGGCTATGGCCATATTTCTGGTGGATATTTTTTTGATGGCGTTAAGAACCACCTGGCTGTTCCGGCCGCTCGGAATGAAACTCACCGTTGGAAAGTCCGTGCAACTGACATTAGTAAGCATTTTTTTTTCCACCTTTCTGCCCGGAGCCGGAGGCGGCGACGTCGTCAAGCTCTACTACGCCACAAAAACGAATACCGTCCGCCGCACCGAAGTTGCAACGGTTTTGCTATTCGACCGAGCCATCGGATTCTTCGCAATGTTGATTCTGCCCTTTTTTTTCCTGCCCTTATTTCTGCCCCTTCTCAAAGCGGTGCCGCTGCTTGGCACCATCCTCTTCCTGATCGCTGGTATATCCGTCGCGATACTGGCGGTTTTTCTGTTCTCTGCGTTCCACCAGGGGCCTATCCGGTTTCTCGCGCGGGAATCCCTTCCCTTACCAAAATGGAGAAAGCTGGCAACGCGAGCTTTGGAGACCCTCGGCAGTTATCGGCGGAGTCCGGGTACGCTCCTCGGCGCTCTGCTCCTTTCCTTAGTTGCTAACCTTTCGGTCATCGCCATTACCGTGCTGGCCGTTCTGGCCTTGGATCCGAGGGGCCTCTCGTTCAAAATGTTTCTGGTCGTTCCCATCGCTCAGGCGGTGAACGGACTTCCCCTGACGCCGGGGGGCTTGGGCGTGGGGGAGACTTCTCTCCATGCGCTTTTCACGCTGGCCGGGCTGCAGGGTGGAGCGGAGATCTTCCTCTGCTGGCGAGTGTGGAAGGCCATGGTAGGCCTGTTGGGTCTGATCATTTACGTGCGCGGCATGGGCGGCGTTGTTTTTGTTTCGGAATCTGACTCTGAGGAGCACTGCGCGACTTAGCGGGCAAACATGGCAACGCAGGTTGAAAATCGGATGGCGGAAAGCGGAACGGAGATGTTCCGAACCAAGCGTGCTTTCGCCATTCTCTTGATTGCATGTATCGCTGTGGGAATTTACATCGGCAACGCCGCGTACCCCGGCTTGTTGGACGATGCGGACGCCTCGCACGCCACCGTCTCGCGCGAAATGCTGCAGCGCGGCGATGGAATCATCCTGTACATGAACGGCATCCGCTACCTGATGAAAGCGCCGCTGCATTACTGGGCAGTCGCTCTGAGCTACGCTTTGCTCGGCGCCAACGCTTTCTCCACGCGGCTGCCCGTGGCGCTTTCGATGGCCGGTCTGGCCCTCCTGGCCTATGCTTTTGCGCGGCGGTATTTCGGGGAGCGGGCCGGTTTGTACAGCGGTCTGGTGGTTTGCACGGGCGCGGGGTTTTTTCTTTTTACCCGCATCATGATCCCGGAAGCGATTTATGCGCTGGAATTCACGGCTATTTTTTATCTTTTCCTGCGTGGCTGGACCGGCACGCTCGAACCGCGCCGCGCCTATTGGGGTGCGGCGGCGCTGACAGCGCTAGCCATGCTCACGCGCGGCCTTATTGGGGTTATTTTTCCGGTAGCAATCATCGCTTTGTTCATCGTGCTGACACAGGGCTGGAAGCGCTGGCGCGAGTTGCGCTTGTTTTCGAGCGCGCTGATTTTCCTGGCGATTGCCGCGCCCTGGCATATCCTGGCGAGCCTCCGCGCCAGCACGTTTTTCTGGTCCTACTTTATCAACGAACATTTTCGGCGCGCCGTAGGAGCGCGTTACCCGCCGGACTACGAGGCCGTACCGCTATGGCTGTGGTTGGGCGCCCATTTGATCTGGTTCTTTCCGTGGAGCGTGTTCCTTCCGGGGCTGCTGAGCGGCTTTCCCAGGCCGAGCACCTGGAAAACTCTTTCGCCGCCACAGCAGGCGCGTCTGCTGCTCGTTATTTGGATGGCGTTTGTTCTCTTCTTTTTCTCGATGACGTTTGGTTCGCGCATGGAGTATTACAGTTTCGGCGCCTGGCCAGCGATTGCGATATTGCTAGGCTCCGGGCTGGCGCAAGCGGAAGAGGCAGGCAAGCGGTGGGTCGCGCGAATGCAAGCCGCGCTTGCCGTCCTGGGCGCAGCTATCGCCGGCGTTTTGGGAGTCATGTTGTGGATTTCCGCGAAGGTCCAAGTGAAAGGAGATATTTCCTCGCTTTTGCAGGGGCGGCAGAACGACGATTATCGCGTCTCCATGGCGCACATTTTGGACCTGACGCCGCAGGCGTTTGCGGCGCTGCGGCTGCCGTCCGCGCTGGCGGCGGTAACATTCTTATTCGGATTTGGGGCGGCGTGGTGGTTGCGGCGCAGGCAACGCGCCGTGGCAGCTACGGTCGCCGTTGCGATTTCGATGGCCGTCTTTTTTCTTGCGGCGAATATCGCATTGGGTGTGTTTGGTCCGTACCTCTCCACGCAAACGCTGGCGCAAAAACTGCTTCCGCAACTCCAGCCAGAAGACGCCGTGGCGATCTATGGCGAATATGACGCGTCCTCGAGCGTGGCCTTCTACACGCATCGCCGCTTGCTGATCTGGAACGGGCGGAAAGACAATCTCGAACCCGGCTCGTATTATCCGGACGCGCCGCGAATTTTCCTGACCGACGCGGAATTTGCCAAATTGTGGGGCGGCAGCCAGCGCGTATTCCTCTTTGTGCCGGAGGATCAGCGCGCAGAAGCACAGAAACGGCTGCCCGCCGCGGGGACTTACCTTCTGGCGGAAAGCGGCGGAAAAGCACTTTACTCGAATCAGCCACCAGCGCAAGCGTCTTTACCATGAAGCAACAGACTTTTGCGGCTGCGCGCTGAGCGGCTGAAGTGGGTGCAGGCTGAGGCGCGCTAAACGAACTTGATTCGGCGCATGGCCAGAAAGGCCATTCGAAGTAGTATCACGCCATGCCGCCAGCGCTGGATGTTTGTGTCGCCATAGGTGCGTTCGGCATAGCGAATGGGCAAGTCCACAATCTTGAGGTTGTGTTTGGCTGCGCCGAACAGCAAGTCAAAATCTCCAAAGGGGTCAAATTCTCCGAAATACGAGCGATTCGCCGCGATTAATTCATAATTGCGCTTGCTCAATACCTTCGTCCCACAAAGTGTGTCTTGGATGTTTTGGTTTAGCAGCCACGTGAACAGCAGACTGAAGAAACGGTTTCCGAGGAGGTTGAAGAAGCGCATCGCGCGATTCTCCATCGGATACACAAGGCGCACGCCGTTCACAAAATCGGCTTTGCCCGATTGCCATGCTTCGTAGAACCGGGGAAGGTCCTCGGGCGGGACGGTCATGTCGGCGTCAAGAATCATCAGCAGTTCACCGGTGGCCTGCTGGAAGCCGGTCCGAACTGCATCTCCCTTTCCCTTTCCCGGTTGTTGGTAGAGCCTTGCATCCACTCCTGGGCGCCGCGCCATTTCGGATTTGATCACTTCAAGAGTGTTGTCGGTCGAATTGCCTTCGACAAAGATGAGTTCCGTCCCTGATCCCATCTCGGGAACGCGGTCAAAAATGGCGGGGATATTCCCGGCCTCGTTGCGGGCGGGCACCACGACACTGACCTTGACTTTCTCGCTGCCTTGTTTGGGCATGGGGCGGGCAACCAGGATGCTGGTCAACGCGAATAGGTCAAATGGCCAAAGCTTGACGACGAATTTGTTGAAGAAAGTGCTGACCAAAGGAGTGGGAACCGGCCAGAGAATTTCGCGGCCGAGCCGGATCATCTCAAAATCGGCCAGATATAGCAGGTTCTCAACGTCGGACGCCATTAGCCAGTTTTGTGTCAGGGTCTTCTTGACCAGGCCCAGTTTTTCTGCGAGCCGGCGAGGCAACTCCCACACCCGGCTATAAGTGTTCAGAATGATCCGGGTCGACGGCAAACAGTGGCGCGCGAGATTCTTGAAGAGCGTCTCGACATCCCAGACATCGTTGACCAGGTCCGAACAAATAATGTAATCGAACTCAGCACCAAGATCGATCGTATGGGCGTCTCCTTCCATGAAATGCAGTTCCGGGTGCTGCGCTTTTGCCGCGGCAATCATCACAGGGGACAAATCGACTCCCACGCCATAGCTGGGTCGGACCGCCGCGAGGAGATCTCCGCGGGAACAACCCACCTCAAGCACGCGCATGCCCGGCGGTATCAGGAATCGATAAATTTCGGCGAGTCTTTCCTGATAGAACGCACGCAGCGGCTGCCATCCGCTGGACTCTCGACAGAACTCGTCCCAATAGCGTCGCCGGTTCTCGTTGTAGTCCCGCTGTTTCTGCGACCCCGAAACCTTAAGCGATGGAGTATCGTTTAACAGATCGTGCCTCGTCATAAAATATTAGACGTGAGCTCGGCTTTGATTCCGTTCCGTCCAAGATCCGCTGAATATGAGTCTGCCGTAACATTCTCCTCGACTTCGTGGAGGCTAACTTCGTATTTCAAGGAAGCCGGCAGACCCGCAAAGTTGCGTTCGCATACGGACAGTCCAGGCCAAGATCACCTTTCTGGTCCAGAACCACCCAACTCACACCATACTTCGCGCGCAAGCGCTCAAAATCCGCCAATTGAAATTTTGACCAGCCTTGCTGCGCGTTCACTTGCTCCTTCCAATGCTCGGCAATCCCCGAGTACGGAAAATACGTTACGACGCCTGGATCCCTCACTGCATCCGCTACCATGCTGCGCTCGGCCAGCCCGCGGAAACCTTGATAATCTTCACCGGGCATCCTCAAGTGCTCCGGATTCAGCGCGAAGATGGCATCCGTGGGCGTATTTGCTTTGATCCACGCAAAAGTCTTCATCCAGTCATTTTTAAGCGTGATACCGGGCCATTCGATTTGTGGCGTGGCGGGGAAGAGCTGCCGGCTGGCATAGAACATCCCTGCGCTGAGCGGGAGGCAAACCACCAGCCACAGCCACGGGCGGTCCTTCAGCATCCATTTCCCCAGAAAACCGCCACCGATCAAAATGAGGAGCACATACACAATCTGCAGGCTGCGCAGCGGCTGAAAACGGGCAAATGCGATCAACCGGTCTGGAATCATCACAATCAGGGCGACTACAAAATAGAAGAGCCCGAAGGGAATCGATGCGCGGCAGAGCGTTTCCACACTCGTCAGTCCCTGTTTGCGTCCCAGGCGCGAAAGGCCGTACAGAATTGCTAGTGGCCCGAAAATACCCAGCCATTCATACCACTGCCACTGCAAGAGAAAAAAGTACGTACGTGTATGCGCCGCCTCACGATAGGCTGCGGAAGGATATTTGAGCGAGATTCCCAGGGGAAGCCAGCTCGACGCCGGGGCAGGCCGCAACTCGGAGCGACTGACCACGACCAGAAAAAATAACCACGAAACGAAAAAGACCGCCATGAGCAAATGAACCGTGGCGGCAAAGCAAATCCAAAGTCCCGCATGCAAGTATTTCTTTTTCATCGCCGCTGTCGTTGCGAATATACCTGCAAACAGCGCAAACGTTCTAGGGTTCAGATACTGATCTGCTATGTACAATGCTGTTCCAGCAATGGGTAACGTCAACAGTGCCGCCATGAGCGTTACGCCTGCCCATTGCGCCCGTTCCTCCACAAACAAAATTCGGCTCAATTGCAGACACGCGAGCAGAAGTAAGAATATGGACAGCACGTGCCAGAAAAGAAATACCCAATCCAGCGGCAAGTGCGAAAAACGAGCCGAAGCAGCAACCAGATTCGGCAGCAGGGACACGCCCGCTTGGGCCGTGAAGAATTCGCGTCCAAACGGATACAGTGATGGATTGAGAATTGATTTGACGGCAGGAACGTAGACCGCAGCGTCTTCCGCTGTCGGGTGATACCCGTGTACGACCAGAGATGCCGCTGTCAGCAGCACAAGGCAAACAACATCCCTTACCTTCAAATCTTATTGTCCCCTTTTATTGGCGTTTCCTGCGACGCGGTGATTTCATATCCGGCATGCCACTTCCAAATTCCATGCCCTTGGATTGTGCGTGACCCACTTTTCAGGTTGTGGCCTTAGGGTTTTAGCTGCCCATAACTCTAGAAGAAACTATAACACAGACCCTGTTTTGCCCCCTTTTTGCTGGCAGGAAACCATCGTCTGCGGCGGGACTCGACCAACGTCGGCCCATCGACTATCATTCTTCTAATGAAAGAATCTTCCCACCAAGCGGCGGAAATGGCACGTCTGGTTCCATCGCCAGCGAGTGATACCGCTTCACGCAAACTGGCGGCTACACTCGATTGTCAGGCTGTCATTCTGGCAGGGGGGCTCGGGACGCGCATGCGCCCAATCACAGAGACCATTCCAAAGCCCATGATCCCGGTGCTCGGCAGGCCATTTCTTGAACAGCAGCTTGAGCTTCTCGCTTCGTTCGGGTTTCGGCGCACACTTCTCCTCGTTGCCTATCTCGGAGAGAAAATCGAGCAATATTTTGGCGATGGTAGAGCGCGCGGATGGGAATTATCCTACTCCTATGAGCCATCACCGCTGGGCACCGGCGGCGCTTTGAAGAATGCGGAAACAAAGCTGGAGGGCGAGTTCGTGCTGCTGAACGGCGACACTTTTCTGATGATTGACTATGACGCGGCGCGGCACGCATTCCGCGAAACGAGCGCCGATGCGTTTGTCGTGGCTTATAAGAAATCCGGTAGCGCCGTGGCAAATACGCTTGCGAACCGGGTTCCGAACAATCTCGCCGTTGCGCCGGGTGGCCGCGTAACTGCATACCGCAAGCACGATCCAAAGGGCTTGACGCACGTCGACGCGGGCGTTCTATTTCTTCGAAAAAAAGTATTGGAGGAGATTCCGACCGCGCGAGCTTGTTCGCTGGAAAAAGAGATTTTTCCACGGCTTATTGAAGAAGGCCGCATGCAAGCGTGGATTACTTCGGAGCCGTTTTACGACATGGGCAGCCCGGAGGGATTACAGGCCCTCGAAGCGAGGCTCGGATGATTCTCGCCAAGACGCCATTCCGCATCAGCTTCGCTGGCGGCGGCAGCGATTTGCCGGCGTTTTACCGGCGGAGCGCCGGAGTAGTAGTGAGCACGACGATCGACAAGTCGATGTACCTGGCCATCCATCCGTATTTCCACGATAAGATCCGCATCAAATATTCGCGCACGGAAGATGTTTCGAGCTCCTCGGAGATCGAACACCCGCTGGTACGCGAGTGCCTGCGCATGGTGGGCATCGAGCGCGGCATGGAGATTGCCAGCTTCGCCGACGTTCCCGCGGGAACGGGGATGGGCTCGAGCAGCGCATTTACGGTTGGGCTGCTGCAAGCGCTGCAAGAGCTGGCAGGCGGAGAACCGACACCTCACGAGCTTGCCGCCGCGGCATGCCACGTCGAACTCGAGCGCGTTGCCGAACCCATCGGCAAACAAGACCAGTACGCCGTGGCCTTTGGCGGGCTCAACTGCATCCGGTTCCACCCGGACGAGAGCGTCGAAGTGCATCCGGTGGCTTGCTCGGCGGAAACGCGGGAGGCGATTGGCCGGCGCCTCATGCTTTTTTATGTTGGGCAGGAACGCGCGGCCAGCTCCATCCTCTCGGAGCAATCAAGAAACATGGCTGATTCCGAAAAATTCCACCGAGTCACACGCATGGCCGCGCTCGCTGAAGAGCTGTGCGCCGACCTGGAACGCAACGCGATTTCATCCTTCGGTGAAATCCTTCATCAGGGATGGATGCTCAAGTCCGGGGTGGCCGAGGGAATTACCAACGAAGTCGTGGAATCGAATTACCGTCTGGCGCGAGAGGCCGGGGCCGATGGCGGAAAGTTGCTGGGCGCAGGCGGCGGCGGCTTTTTGCTTTTATGCTGCGCGCCGGGAAAACAGAGCCAAGTCCGCGCGGCACTCGCTCACTTGCGGGAGATGTCGTTCGCCATGACGCAGGAGGGCTCGCAAATCCTCCACAACGATGGGCAGAACCGCCCCATTTTGGCGCGTTCCGAGGCCCTTTTCGCAAAGGGCAATTGAGCATTGCTCAAGCCTCGGCGCTGCGATATTCTTAAAATACATTTTGATACTACATTGAGGCACAATTTTGAAAGCTGCAAAAAACGCTCCGGTTGAGGAGCAACCGTTTTTGGCTTCGCGGGAATACCTCGCGGAACTGCGCGCCGTCCTTGATCGTCTCGACACCGCAGTGGTGGACCGCATCACCGAGGCGATTTGGGAAGGGTACGAGCAAGGACGCACGCTGTTTGTGTTCGGCAACGGCGGCAGCGCGGCATTAGCCTCTCACTTTGTCTGCGACATCGGGAAAGGCACCCTAGCACCTGGCCGCAAGCGGCTGCGAGCGATTTCCTTGACTGACAACGTTCCGCTCATGACGGCTTGGGCCAACGATTCCAGCTATGGGGAGATTTTCGCCGAGCAACTTCTCGACCTGGTGCGCAAAGGCGACTTGGTTCTCGCGATTTCAGGGAGTGGAAACTCCGAAAACGTCGTGCGCGGGCTGCGAGTAGCGCGGGAAGCGGGCGCGAAAACCATCGCGCTGACGGGATCTTCCGGCGGCCGCGTGAAAGCCCTGGCCGACATTTACCTCCTCGTACCGTCAGACAATATGCAACACATTGAAGACGCCCACCTCTTTTCGGCGCACGCCATCTTCCACGCCATCCGGCACCGCATGATGCAAGTGAATGGAGAATAGCGCATTGGCATTCTCTCCCGCCGTGCTGGATTCTTTCTCCTCGCCATGTTGAAAGCCGTTATCTTCGATCTGGACGGCGTCATCGCGGACAGCCATCCGATTCACGAAGCCGCGTGGAAAGCCCTGTTGACCGAACAGGGGCTCCACCCGGCAACCATCAACGTCGATTTTCTTTACGCGGGCCATCCGCGCCGCGAAATCTTGACTCACTATTTGGGCGCCCTGAGTGATCCGCTTATCGAACGCCTTGGCCGGCGCAAGGATGAACTCTACCTTCGTGCCGCGGAAAACCTGGCGCCGAAACCGGGGATTCCGCGCGTTCTTTGCGAACTCCAAGCCGCGGGAATCGCGCTTGCGGTGGCCACCTCGGCGGGCCGTATACGCACGGAAGAGACGCTTGCGAAGTTTAATATCGCCCACCGATTCGCCGCCGTGGTAAGCGGCAATGACGTTCGCGCCGCGAAGCCCACGCCCGATATTTTCCTTTTAGCCGCTTCAAAGCTGGGTGTGACGCCTGACGAAGTAGTGGTGGTGGAAGACTCCGTCGCAGGAGTGCGGGCCGCGCGCGCTGCAGTCATGAGCTGCGTTGGCTATGTACCTCGCGAGCGGATGTCCACCTTGATCCAGGCAGGCGCAGACGAAGTAATTACTGAATTTCCCCCGGATGCCGCGCAATACTTTCGACGTCTGCTCGAACGGGACTCGCAGGCCAGAGCCCCCCGAAGAGCCAGGATCGCCGTCCGGCAGAGAGACTGAAGAACAGTGTGGATCGCCTACATCGCGCTGGGCATTGCCGTGATCGGCACGACCTCCTCCACGATTTTCCTCCTATTGGCTCTTTTGGGAGCCGCGAAGTTTCATCGCGAAGCGCGAAACCAGCGATTCGCCGCGGATAAACTGACATCGCTGCCGCCAGTTTCTATTCTGAAACCGGTCCATGGCCTGGAAGCGCGGCTCAAGGAAAATATTGAAAGCTTTTTCCAGCAGAACTATCCCGGCTTCGAAATGTTATTCGCGGCGGACTCCGAAGATGACGCGGCGCTCGGAGTGGTGCGTGAAATCTGCGCGCGCCACCAACAGATTCGCAGCCGAATCATCATAAACGGCCGTCCGCCATGGCCGAACCCGCCGGCCTACTCCTTTGCCCGCATGACCGAGGTAGCGGCGCACGACATCCTCGTCACCAGCGACAGTGACGTGGAAGTTGGGCCAAATTATTTGCGCGAAATCGTGCCGCCAATGCTCGATCCTGGCGTGGGGATGCTGACATGCCTGTATCGCGGGAAAAACGCCGGCGGATTCTGGTCGGGGCTTGACGCCATCGGGATGTCCGTGGAAATGTCCGCGGGAGTAGTGACCGCAAACTTGCTCGAAGGGATGAAGTTCGGCCTTGGGCCGACGATCGTGGCGCGCAAGGACTCCGTGGAAAAGATCGGCGGATACCGCGTGCTGGGCGAATATTTCTCCAATGACTTCGTCATTGGGAATCTCATTGAGAAGGCGGGCTATCGCGTGATTCTTTCACGCCACGTCATCGACCACGTTGTGCCGCCAATGACGTTCCGGCGCATGTGGGAACGGCAGGTACGCTGGGCCAAAGGGACTCGCTGGTCGAGGCCCAAGGGACACTTCGGCACCGGATTCGTTTTTGCGATGCCTTACGGGATATTGGGATTTCTGGCCGCTTGGGCGATCGGAAACGTCTGGCTTGGCACGGCGCTTCTCGGTGCGGCGATTGTGAATCGCGTTGTCGAAGCGCTGGCCATCGGCTGGGGTGTAGTGCGCGACCCGCGTGCGCGCAGCGCTCCGTGGCTGTATCCTTTGCGCGATCTGCTGGGCTTTGCCCTATGGTGCGCGAGCTATGTGGGCAAGCGCGCCGTGTGGCGGGATAGCCGCTACGAGCTTGTGGAGGGCGGCAAAATTGTCTTACGGCAAAGTGCGCCAAACGGCGGCGAGGCGGAATAGTTCGTCGCGCAGTTGCAAATGCGGGCGCTGCGGATTACGCAGCGAAAATGAAATCTCATGGTTTGTATTTTTGCTCGGTAAGATCCCCGCTCCTACGGTTTGTCCGGGTCCGCCTGCCTGGCGGTTCCGATCTTGATGGTTGAACCGAAGCGCTTATAGTTTGTGTAGCGAACCGCCACATGGATCCGTACGTCCGGCCCCGTTTTGAAGTGCAGCGTGTCATCGGAGCGCGTATAGGTCGGGAACCAGAAATGGCCGGTGATGTTTTCCCGAAAAGTCTCAAAAATCGGATAGGCGCTGTCTTGCTTTTTTTTCATTAAACCGGTGCCTTTCCCATGGGTTTTAACAATCTGCATGTCGCGGTCCTCGACCCAGATGCGGCCCTCGAAGTAGCGCTGGTTTTTTTCCATCTTTTTGGGGGCGACGTCGAAAACGTAGGTGCCCAGCTCGTCGACCTGCTCCCGTCCCACATACTTGACGTCGTACTTCGGCAATTCGTCCGGGGTCAGCACCAGCGGCCAGACCTTTTCGATGTCGTCAAAATCCTGCTGCTCCATGAGGATGCGCTGGATGGTGGACCCGGGAGCCTCGGTAACATGCTCGTAGCGCTTCCCCGCGGGAGTGAACAGGATGTCGCTGGTCATGCGATATTCGCCGTCCACCTGGCCGTCTTCATCAATGGTTTGGAACAAGAAGATTTGCGTGTAGGTGTAATTTTCGCGTTCTTTGCGGAACTCCTCTTCGTGTTGCGTGAATTTTTGGATGATTTGTTCGACGGGCACCGCCGGCGGCTCGTTGCTGATATGCGAGGACGTTACTTGAGGTGACGAGTTTGTCCGCGATGGCTCGGCCGGCGCGCTGGAAGAAACAACCGTGCCCGGAGCCGGCGCCAAAGGGCCTTGCTGCTGCGCAGCCACAGGCATAGCGAGCGCGGCAAAAGCAAGCATGCAAAGCCTGCTCGCGCCAATCTTCCTGTGTTGTTTCCCTGCCAAATCGAAAATCACTCCGCTCATTCTCTGTGGTCTCCTTGCACCAATGCAATCTCTACTGTACTCGAAGATTCGATGCAACGAGCGTGGGTTTCGTGGCCCGCACTCGGGTGGAGGAAGAGCGCAAAGGTACGCCCGAGTTTGCCTGCTTTGTCTTCTCGCGCTTTTTACAAAGTGTCTACGAGTCAAAAGAAAGGATGGTAGGGGCGGTGAGGAGCGAAACGGCGAGAACTAAAATACGGCTTTTGCCCTCAATGGGTTGCAGCCCCCTACCCCAGCCAACCGGAGCAAACAGAACAAGATGACTGACCTCTTGGTCCCGGACCATATATGCAAAACAATCTAGTGCGTTGAATCGGCGTCGGATAACTGTGCAACTTCCTCCCCCAGTCGGGCTCCCTGTTGGGCTAATCGATCGCGAACGAGCAGGCAAAGCGAGCATGCGCTTGGCGTAAACGCGATGCTTTTGGGCTAGATTTGAGTATGCTGAGTTGGAATCTATCTCTTACTCACGGCGAGGAGTCCGAGATTGCCTATAGAGCCCTTCAAGATAGCCGTCGCTGAGCAGGTCCTCTCCGATCTTAAGACACGCATTCGGAACACGCGCTGGCCTGATAGCGCACCTGGCGCCCCTTGGTCGCAGGGGACGGATCTCGAATGGCTGCGGAATTTGATGGACTATTGGGCCGAGGAATTCGACTGGCGCGCTCAGGAGCAAAGACTCGGGGAACTCGCGCAGTTCCGCATCGAGATAGATGGCGTGCGGATCCATTTCGTCCATGCACGAGCGCGAGGCGGTCGCGGGATTCCCCTGATACTAACTCACGGTTGGCCCAGCGCGTTCTTCGAGTACCTTCCGCTCGTGCCACTACTCACGGATCCGGTCCGGCACGGCATCGACGGCCCCGCATTCGACCTGGTCATCCCATCGCTACCGGGCTACGGTTTCTCAGAGCGCCCGAGGCGTGCCGGTGTGAATTATCGAACTGTGTCCGCACTTTGGCACCGGCTCATGACCGAACTCGAATATGAGCGTTATGGGTGTGGCGGCGGCGACTTTGGTGCCGGTGTTGCCACGCTGATGGCACTCGACAGGCCAGATTCCATCATCGGAATCCACCTGACCAACCTGGAGCTTGCCCCCTACATTGGTCCCGGATCACGGGCGTTATCGCCCGCGGAAAAAGCGTATATCGGGACTTCCGACCTGTGGTGGCAATCGGAAGGCGGCTACAAAGCGATCCAGTCAACAAGACCGCAGACACTCGGGTATTCTCTCAACGACTCTCCAGCCGGACTGGCCGCATGGATTGCTGAGAAATGGAGATCTTGGAGTGACTGTCATGGCGACCTCGAAGGGCGCATTCCCCGTGATTTTTTGCTGGCGATCCTGACTCTGTACTGGGTCACTGGAACGATCACGAGTTCCATGCGCGACTATTTCGATAACCGCTGGCACGGGATTACGCTTGGACCGGAAGACTTCGTTCGCTCGCCCACTGCCATCTCCAACTTCACATCTCAATACGTCTTCGAAGGAGATGCACCGCGCGAGTGGGCGGAGCGCCTATATAACATCCAGCGGTGGACACCCATGGAGCGCGGTGGACATTTCGCACCCACGGAAGAGCCAGTGGCTCTCGCCCGCGACATTGCAGCGTTTTTCGCAAGTCTGATTTAGGAGACAAAGGCGAGCTTTCAAGGGAAGTCGCTCGAACAGTTGAGTCCGCTGATGAGATGCCCAAGCGCTGGGTCGAGCGCGGATTCAATATCCAGCACTGGACGGAAATGTCGCGTGGGGGCCATTTCCCTGCGCTCGAAGAGCCGGAACTGTTGGTGGAGGATATCCGCATGTTTTTCCGAGCTTTACGCTCTAATTGAGGACACTTCTCATGGTCTGGTGTGATCGGCGCTCCAGGCGTCAACCACGCTCTCGAACGCGGTCGTTCTTAGGCTGAAGGGGTTTGTGCGAGAACCGATGGAAGGGTCACTTGAGCTGTCTTGCGCCTGCGATTGTTTCCAGGTGAACCTCGGCAGAAGCAAGCGCGAGTGTGGCGGTGGCTGGCACTCTCGTGCGCGCCCAATGAGAAGCGTATATCGCTGCGTAGTAGGCGAGCACGCCCCCTAGAATTAGCAGCGCCAAGACCGCAAAAAACAAGGTGAAGAATAGCAAGCAGACCACAAGTTCTCGAACGCGGTAGGAATACAGGCTAAGTCCGAGGACCAACCCAGACAACTGTGACACACGATGACTTTCTCGAAACTGAAGCACAGAACCCTCTATCCTGTTTATCTTGCGATGGATGCCCGTGATTCTAGGGTCCAGATGAGGAGACGGCGAGAAGAGGGATATCGTCCGTCCCAGACTTTCATCGCGGCCAATGTCGAACTTCTCGTCGTCTATTGCTATATGGTACAAGCCCCCGAAGACAGAAAGCTGTGCTGTAATGGACAGTCCTGCGAAGAATCTTCCTGGCAGCCAAATGAAAAATTGGGCGTTAGATACCCGGCCTGATTTGGGACAGAAGAGATCCTATTCGAGAGAGGAGCCAGGGGGCACGTCAATGCCCCCTGGAACGGGCTACGAAGACTAATACGCTGTCAATTGCCGATTACGCAGCCGGTTATCTCTTGGGCGTTCTCCTCTTGACTGGCGGCTTTTTCTCTCCGACCTTGGGGTTGATCAGCGCCAAGAAATCTTTGGCGTTAAACGGGTACAGTCGAGTGGATTGCTGTCCCGTGGTACTCAAAGTGACGTCAACGCGCCGATTGTTGGCCAGGACCATCACCTGCAGATTATTCAGCATTTGTTGCCTGTCTGCCGGACTCAAGTTCGGATTTTGCGCTATCAGCTCCTTTGTCTGCTCGACCGTCAGTTGGTCATCTTTGCCAAACGATCGCGTCTCAAAGTGGTCCGCAGGAACCCCGTGTTGCACCAGGAAGTTCTTGGTGCGCTCCACGCGTCGCTCCGTGAGGGCCTTGTTGTACTCCTCCGAGCCGCGGGGGTCTGCATGGCCACCGAGAATCAAGTGGGCGTTAGGCTTGTATTTCAGATAACTCATGTAGTCCGCGGCCAGGGTTTTCAGGATTTCCGCCTGGCTGTCGACCAGCCCGCCCTCGGGATTCTCGGCAGTGGGCCGAGCGGTTGGAAAGTAAATGCTATGGAGGGCCAGCCTGGCTTCCAACTGCTTGATCTCAGGGGCAGGCGGCGGAGGAGGAGGAGGTTCTACGTTCACTATGGTAGTGGACGAGGCGGCGAGCGGTGGATTGCGGTCATCATTCACGTTGCACGTGACCGTGATATGGCCGGGGCGAGCGTCCCGTGTATTCAACGTCGCGGTGTCGCCCGTGCCGGAAATCTCGCCGGCGGTTGCGCTATAGCTGTAAGCCAGCCTGCGGCCATCCGGGCTGCTGGCGTTCGAGTTGATGGTGGAGGTCCCACCGGTTCGCACACTCGCCGGATTTGCGGAGCACGAAATGACGGGTGGATGGGGTTCTTTCACCGTAAACCTGGCACTGCAGGATGCAAAACCATGTTTGCTCCCATCATTCAAGTTGGCAGTGACTGCGTATGAGCCGGGCTGCAAGCCTGTCGTGTCAATTTGCGTAGAGGCATCGCTCCCGGCAACTTTCACTCCGGTACCATTCCAGCTGTAATTGACCGTTCGCTTGGGATTGAAACCGGATCCGCTGGCGGTCGCGGTTACAGACTCGCCGGCAAACACTTCGGTCGGCTGCAGCGAGCAAGCCGCGGTGGGCGGTACGCGAGGCGCTTCGCCACCGAACATAAAATTCAGGCCAGCCTGTAGTCTTACGCCTCGAAGGTCCGTGGTTGGCACACCAGAAGGAGCATATCGGTAACTCGACGTTACAAAGTCGGCCCTGATCAACCGTAGAGCAACGTGCCTGGACAGATTGACATCAATACCTCCGCCCAACATGACGCCCAATTTGTCGATGTCATGGAAGGCATCCGGCATAAGACGATGGTCGCCCACTAACACCTCAAGAAACGGCGAAAAATGCTCGTGGCGAAACGTAACCTTTGGACCGAATGAGAGGTTGGAGAAAGCGGCGTCGTCAATTCTTCTCCCGAGCGTCTTTTCGCCGCTGCCCCAATGGGTGCTGGTATCAAGGGTCAATCCAAACCAATTGTTGAAATCATAGGTGATGCTGGCGCCAGCGCCGCGCGGATTCGACTCCAGGTTGGTGCCCGGTAGCGGGAGCAATGCTCCCGGAAGCTGACCGTGGAGATCCGCGTTGGGATAAAGGTAGGAGTATCCGCCGTAGAGCTCCCACTTGGGAGCAGGCTGGTCCTGAGCCGCGGCGAGGGTGGCAAACGCAAACAGCATAGCAATCATCGCCGGCAGCATTGCTAAGACCCGACCAGGATGGCTCTTTGATTGAGATGACATGCGAATATTCCTCCGAACTTTCATCACGTAAAATCCTGCACTTTCATCCTGACCGGTAGTGAGACCAGCCTCAAGCTGGTCTCACTACCGAATGCCTCATGGACCACAGGGAGGTACATTAATCGTAGTGGTGCTAATTGTGACTGCGCCCGCCGTCCGCGCCAGCGCTCTGCCATTAAGCGTGTTGCCGCCGTTCGCCGTGATGGCCGCCTGAGCCATCAAGTTTCCCGCCATTGTCGTGTTTATTCCAAGGGTCGCCGCGCTGCCAATCGCCCAGAACACATTCCCAGGCTTGCCGGGGGGGAGCACGGTAACGCTACCGCCTGCCGTCGTCAATGTGGATTCTATCTGGAAGATCCAAGTGGCGTTAGGATCGCCAACAGGGTCGAGGGTGAGATTTCCGGTAATTCCCAGCGAGGGCCCCCCGGCTCCGGAAGCGGTAGTGCGCGTATAAACACCAGGGGGAAGATTTTTCCCTCCTATGTCCCCGACGAGGAGGGTCCCTGGCGGCAGTGTCGAGGCGGTAGTATATGCAGTGGTCAACCTACTCTGGGCCGCCGCGGCAATCGCATCCGTCGTGTGTCGCGTGCCATTGATTATTCCCGGTGGAAATCCAGCTATCGCGCTTCCTGGCGATATGTCCACATCCCCATTAACGACGCTCGCTCCGGCGGCGTTGGTGACCGCGGAGCCGGCCAAAATTCCAGTACCGCAGAGCTCTGGTGCAATTGCTATGGGTGCCGGACAAGCCGTTGTAGCTGTTGTGAACATCCACACGAAAGCCTGCGCCAGCCCACTGCCGAACTGGTCTTGCGCCCCGGTCGTAATCGTGGCGGTATATTGGGTGTTCACTACAAGTGGGTTCATGGGCGTAAAGGTTGCAACCGTATCCGTTGAATCAATAGAAACAGTTCCGAGTACAGCAGTTGTGCCGGCTGCCAACGTAAACGTTGTGGCGTTGATTGTTGCGGGATTCATGGCCTTGCTAAATGTTGCGGTGACAACGGCGCCTTGGCAAACGCCTGTAGCGGCCAACCCCGGAACTACAGAAAGCACTGTAGGGGCGGTCAAGGGAGAGGTGGCGCTCCCCTGTTTGTCCGAGTCGCCGCATCCGGCCATTGCAACGGCCAAGAGGAACGCCGGGATCCAAATTTTGCCAACCATCAATTTGCGCATTAGCTTCTCCTCTTTACCCAGTAGCACGGCGTTCCAAACTTCTACCCGCGACATCGTGGAATATACGGAACACAGGTTTAGCCGTCTGTGCAAGATTGCACACACAGCACTTAAAGGCGCGAAAGTGATTGACTGTCCTCTTTTGGACAGTTTTGGGAAGGGCCTTCTTGGTACGGTGAAGAGGGCCTTGGAGCGACCATGTAGAGATGGCGCATGCAATTAAATATGAAACCAAAAAGTATAAAGAAGAATGGAACTGCCGGGGCGTTTGACCCGCAAGTCTTCCTCGACACCGCAGGAGTGGCCAGAAAAGTTGCAGAATATCGAAGAGGCGAATCGATCTATTCTCAAGGTGAGCGTGCAGAGAGCGTCATGTATGTCCAGAAGGGCGGCGTGAAATTCTCTGTGGTGAATGGGTCCGGAAAAGAAGCGGTAGTCGCGATGTTTGGCCCCACTGACTTTTTTGGCGAGGGATGCATGGCCGGCCAGACTGTCCGGATGGGAACCGCTAGAGCCATCACCCCGACCACACTTCTGGTCATGGAGAAAAACGAGTTGCTGCG
>Ga0210400_10000523_pt1 | contig 42697 bp, 73 predicted proteins | sample IncBWH26MmetaG_FD_155456 | JGI IMG/M metagenome (GOLD analysis project Ga0210400, IMG submission 155456) | Forest soil microbial communities from Barre Woods Harvard Forest LTER site, Petersham, Massachusetts, United States - Inc-BW-H-26-M | ecosystem: Environmental > Terrestrial > Soil >... | reverse complement strand
GGCGGTGATGTTGAACCACGATCCGCCCTCATTCTTGCTGGCTTTCTTTATCATGGGCATTAGCGCCGGCACGTCGCCCCACAAATGGAAACTACCGAAGTTCCAACGGCTGCGACCTACCCACGGCTGCGCACCTTTGACGTTCTCGACCACCATTGGGACATGGTGCCCTGCAGCCTCTGAGGCCTCACACTGGATGCGGAAACACGCCTCGAACAAGCTATTGTCAGGCGGCGGTAGGGCCTTGGCGCGCTTCCAGGGCATCGCCCGATAGCTATATGCCTGGCATGGCGGCGAAGCTACGATAAGCGCCGCATCCTTGAACTGGCGCCCGTGAAGCGTCAGCACATCCTGTAAGACGAGCTGCGCTGGATAGCGGTGCTCTCCGTATTCATGCTTCACATTATCGAATCCGACCACGTAGTAACCCTCTGCCAAAAGTCCTTCCGTCCAACCGCCGAGTCCGCAAAATAGATCGATCGCCAATGGTTTCACCGAGACTCACAATCTCTTTGCAGTGCTGTCGTTTTCATGCGAACAACCTCGTTTGAGCGTGCGCGGCTTTGATTCGCTCGCAGGCAATTTCAAAATACCTCGGCTCGCGCTCGATCCCGATAAATGACTTGCCCATGTTGACGCAGGCGATCCCAGTTGTTCCCGATCCCATGAACGGGTCTAGCACCGTACTGACAGTGCCGACTTTCACCATGCCGTCAGAATTTGCGCGGTAATCCGCCTGGTTTATGCACCAATCCATGAGGGCGACAGGCTTCTGGGTCGGGTGGACGCGGGGCGTATTGCGCTCCGACGCCCGAAGCATTCCATTCCACATGTGCCGGAAGATCCGCACGGCTCCGGGTAAGTTCGTCCAGGCAAGCTCACAGTCGGCAAAGTCGCCGCTGTTTTCCTTGTCCCAAACTAGCCACTTCGAGGCGGCCGGCAGGCCGAAGTAATTCCCGCCCCAAAGGATCGAGGACTTGGCCGCATTCACGCATAGCGCAATCTGAGCCGCGCTGGGCGGTTCATCGTCCCAGGCGTCGCTTCCGTAGTCGGTTGATATGATCGCCTTACCGCCTCGTACCCGGTTGCGGCTTTTGTGATTCTTGCTCGACTCTCCCAGACCATACGGCGGATCGGACAGGAGCAAGTCCACCGGCTGCAGCGTCGGCATGACCTCCGCGCAATCGGCTAGATACAACGTGGCGTTGCCGATCATTTCAGTTCTCAAGGCTCACAGGCCTTTGCACATGTAGCTCTCATCGCAGCGGCTGAACCATGCGACGAGAACGGTCATAAACTTTCCGCGTCATCTTGCTGTCGGTATGGCCGGCCAGAAGATAAGCGCCCTCAAGGCTTTGATTGTCGGAGACGGCCTTGGCTCTAAGATCGTGGAAATCGTGACCATGCGGTTCCTATGAACCCTGCCAGTCTTTACCTCGAGGAAATCGACTACTTTGCGCGGTGTGACTTCTCGCGGCGTTAGGTGACCAAAGTGGCGGCGCAGAATGACGAGGATGCTGTGATAGTCGCGTCTAGTGCGCCATTGCAGCAACGGCACGCATTCATTCTCGTATCGGTCAAAAAGATCATTCATTGTCATGTCTTGCGCCTCGAGGCCTCAAGTGTCCGGTAAACATCGATCAGAATCTCGGCACGGCTCCTACGGGCCTTCAAGGTCTCAAAAGTCACGGTAGCCTCTACCAGCGCATCATCCACAGCGATCACCTCGCTATGGCCCTCTGCGGCGGCTTTACGCGCCTCTACTGACCCCTCGCCAGTCATGAACACGCGAGCCCTGGCGCGCTTGGCCAGGATCTCGGTACGCAAGAGGTCCGCCTTAGCGAGCGCGTATTTGTCGTCCGTTTCAGCCAAATACTGCATCGCCGCCTCCATTCTCTCCGTATCGATCAAAACCGCGGCCTAGAGGGATCAGATGCTCTATCTGCCTTCTCCGCTGCCTTCGCCATGGATACCAAAGCCTTCCAGGCATTGCGCTTCGCGGGAGTCAAAACCTCACCCACAGCGACATATAGATTCTCATCAGGATTCAAGATTTTCTCATGATAATCCAGCACGATCATGGCCTTTTTGAGTCCATCATGATCTCCGATAACGTCCTCGTTCATCAGTTTTAGCATGTGCGAAGCGGTCGCCTGAGCTTTAGCCGGTGGCACGTTCTGTCCAAGATCACCTTTCGGGCTATGTCCCTTGGTCGCAATAGGACGGCCTGAGGCGGCATTGCCATCATCATCGACCTGAGCAACCCCCACCATGGCGCAAAGCCCGTAGCGCCTTCCGTAGGTGATTGCAGAGCCTATCCCTTGGGGGCTTGCATCCCTAGGGATCATGGGCAGGGGACTTGAGATCCACTGGCCTGAGGAATGCAGCAGCGTAGTCACAATCACGGTCTCGACCGTATCGACCTTGTACTGGGTGACTTCGCCCGATTCCTTGTCCATGGTTTCCCACTGGATGGTCACAGGCTCGCCGCGGCTGGTAGTCTGTAGCACCGCTAGTCCATTAGCCGACAGGGCTTCCCGGCAAGCATCCCAGCAAGAGGCAAGATCGGCATAGTTAGAACCAAAAAACGGGTTCTTGGAGTCCTTTTTTGCCCCAGTGATCTCGCTCTGTGCTTTGGAGAGCGCCGTTGCCAGTTCGTTGATCGATTCGCTTTTGTCCATCTAAACATTCCTTCTGCCAGCGTTCATCCTGTTCTTGCTGATGCCACCAAGCATCAGCGTCCATTAGCCATCTTCCGCGTCTGAATGCGTTGCCTGACGGACTTCGCCAGCCTGCGCATTTTCAGCTCATCGATATCCATAGGCGTGGCTCCCCGGCGGATGCGTTTTTGCATCATGGAATCGTGGATCTGCCAGAAAGCGGCCCACAGACCCCACAGGATGGCAAGTAAGCCAAAGATCAGGATCAGGGCTGAGATAATGGCCTCTACTTTGCTCATTTCAGTAGGTGTCCTCTGCCACCAGCGATCATGTCGCGCCGGTAATTGATGTTCTCATCCATCGGTCTTGACTGTGAGCGCAGAACCTTGCGCGCCTGCGCCTCGAGCGCGGCAGTGGACACAGGCTTGACCGCGATTGGCGGGATCGGCTTTACCTCAAGCTCCGCGATCAGCGTGTAGTCGTCCGATAAGCACTGGGGGCAGGCACCTATGGCTGTGTTACACCAGCGGTCAAGCTCATCGTAAGTGCGCCCTGGTTCGTCGAACTCGTGGCTACAGTCCATGCAGATGTATCTCATAGGATGCTCCAGACCTGAAAGCCTATCTCGATCACCGCCATGCCAATGACGGCGAGCATCAGCTTATCGTGCCTGCTCATCGCTGCAGCGCCTCAGCTAGCTTCGTGGCGTGCTCGGTAGCTGCTGCGAAGCCGCGCGCATATCCTGCGCGATCACCAGCCAGGAAGCCCTGATCGTATGCGGCTTTGTAGACCTTTTGGGTAGCATCGGTAATAGCTAGGAGGATGTCATCTGCGAGGATTGGTTGTTTCACTTGCGTGCTCTCGTAGCAGGTAGATTGGTGAACTGACAATCTCTAATACTCGTATTGGTCGGAGCCCTCGCTAACTCACTCAGCGCATGCATTGCAGCGACAGATGCGGCCTCAGTACCAGCAGCTTTAAGGACAGCGATAATCGCTTCAGATGCGGCTTTAATGGTTCCCTGTGAACTGCCGATATATATCATCGATGAATCACTCATTGTGTCTGGCCTCCGTTGAACATGTGTGCATCATAAAACAACTTGTATTCAAAAGTACAGCTTTATTTATAAATTAATTTGGATTACACTGTGCCCATATGATCGAAACAGCCCTAGATTGCATTGCAGAAGCGATTGAGAAGTACGGCACCCAGGTGGAGGTCGCCAGGAGATTAGACATATCGCCACAGCGCTTGAATAACTGGCTTCGGGCCAAACAAGTACCTGATGCATGGAACTGGGGAATACGAGACAGATTAGGCTTAACAAATGGATCGGCAAACGCAAAACGAGCGCGTAATGGTAAGTCGTGACGGAGAGGTGCTAGCCATTATGGAAGACGGCGCACTGACCGTAGCGGAACTCCATTGTGAGGAATTTGCGATTGTGGGGTACAGCTTGTTGGCACAGTCTGCAAAGGGAGGTGTCGAAACCTAATGTGGCGCTGTGGAACCATGAACAAGCCAAACATCCTTGATCGAAAAATAACTGTATGCAGCGAGTGCCTACAAGCATCTTGCTGGCTTGGAATCTTCATGTGCCAGGAATCGAAGTTCGCCGGTACGTGCGAAAAGACCGTCGCTGAATTGAGAGTACTTGGGCGAGAGAGCCCGGATTATTGGTTTAAGTCGGGACATACGGGGGCGATCGATCAACACGCTATGGCTGATTATCTTGAAGCCACTGGCAATTGATTTGTTTTGCGGGCTAGGCGGTTGGACGGAAGGATTACTAGCAGAGGGGTATGACGTGATTGGATTCGACATCACAAAGCATGAGTACGGAGAGCACCGCTATCCTGCGCAGCTCGTCATCCAGGACGTGCTGACACTTCATGGGAGCCAGTTCAAGGACGCTGCGCTGATCGTGGCAAGTCCGCCTTGCCAGGAATATAGCTATATGGCGATGCCGTGGAAGCTGGCCAAGCAGCGCGCGGCCGACTACCGTTCTGGCGTTCGTGACGTGCGCGAGCTCACCAAGCTATTCGATTCATGCTTTCGTATTCAGCGCGAAGCTATTGACAGCGCCGGCGGCCGGCAGATACCTCTTGTCGTCGAGAATGTTCGAGGGGCAATACCCTGGGTCGGTCGCAGTCGGTGGAACTACGGTAGCTATCATCTGTGGGGAGACGTGCCGGCCCTCATGCCCATGGTTAGGCGCAGCGTAAAAGTCGATGGATTTCGATTCGACGGCTCCAAGCGCTCGTTTCAGCAAGCAGCGCTGGATCACATCAAGAACACAGGCGGTTCCTGGTTCAACATCGCGCATAACAAGGGCTCCGGAGTAGGTCAAAATCCTGATGGTCGAAATGACCCTCGGGACAATAACGACCATATCAAGTGCGGCGGCGATTGGTTCGACAAAGAAGGCTGCAGCCCAATGCGTCGTGGAACTGATAAATCCAAGACCCGGAAATTCGCCAGTGCGGCGATCGCCAAAATCCCTTTACCGTTGGCGCGGCACATTGGTCGCACCTACTCACAATCGCAAAGACCATGAGAACCGGCGACGAATACCAAGAGTTCAGCGAGCCACAATTCGCCAAGCCCTCGCGCAAGACGCACAAATGGACGCTGATCGACCAGGGCGAGAAGGTTCAGAAGTTTCGCTGCAGCAAGTGCAAGATCACGAAGACGGTGATAGCGCTCAGCTCGAGATATCCGTTGACTAGGTACGATGGAAAAGAGGGTAAAGCGCCGGAGTGCATACCATGATGCGATGTCCGATGGATTGGGAGATTTACAGGCATCCGGCTTGGACTGATCCATCGGACTTTGGCGATCGCGGCAACGGCAATCTTATTATCCCTGCGCGGAAGATGTGCATCGTGTTCTCGAATGGTGAAGGCTGGGAGCATGTATCAGTCAGCGTTCGAGATCGCTGTCCGACTTGGGACGAGATGGAAGACGTGAAGCGCCGATTCTGGGATGACACTGACACGGTGATGCAATTGCACGTTCCTCCGAAGGATCACGTCAATTGCCATCCATACTGTTTGCACCTTTGGCGGCCTACCAATTGCGAAATACCCCGACCACCTGGGATATTTGTTGCGCCAAAAGGGCTTGAATGCGTCAGTTAACAGGTGTAGAAATGCAAACGCCCCAACAAGAGGGGCGTTGCATGCGCTTACCAGGCGCGGCAATCAGTGTGAAGGGGCCACCGACCACCGGGAACGATGCAATTCTACGCATCCTCACCCTAAAGTCAAAACCCTCCCTGATTTCTGCCCTAAGCATGTCGTCAGTGCTCACGAAAGCATCTCATGGGGCCGAAACCGCGTCCTGCCGCACACAATCGGTTATCCGGGCAACGCTGTGCCACTTGCGACCCGGCCTGAAATGGAGCGGGCAAGTACCAGCCTGCAGGGGACCTGAGTAACTCCTGGATAGGATCCAGAGGGAGAAAGGGCCGTAGTCATCTTCGGAGTTTGCATGAAATCAAAGACTAAACAGACGCAATCAACCCGCAAGCACGGCCTCTCGCGCCTCGAGAAGCTGCTGCAGGCCTCGATTCGTCAGGAATTGCAGATCAAAGCTTTGTGGCGAGTTTTACGAGAGCATACGGCTAAGTACACTTGTTCGGCTTGCGGTCCTATGATCAACGATAAGCACGCTAAGGACTGTACCGCGGTCACGCATGGAACGGCATTGCGCATTCTAAGCGATTCGAGCGAAGTCTGGCCCTGGAAGCCTCCCGGTGTTTATGGCGGCGGCTCAGGGCTGGATAGGAACAAGCCGTAATGCCCGTATGTCGTGGTTGGAAGCCCCCCCCCAAAGCGCTGGGTAATCAATCGCAAGAGGCGCAACAAACGCCAGAAGTGCTGCTGTGACGGCTGGTGGTTTCCGCATAGGAAAGGATCGATGAACTATGAAAGAACAATCGGCTGTGCGGGGGTGAGGGTTTGATCTTTCATTGCACCGCACCAATGGAGTACAGATGCCATCCGTATTCAATCCATTGGTCGATAAGAGGGTGGGAGCTTTGGAATATGAGCCGCAATAGACGGGCATGTTTAGGTCGAGAACTCACCATGAGTGAAGCTATCGCAACTGCCGAAAAGGATAAAGCCAATGAAACTCAAGGGCGATAAGTGTCAATGCACCGCTTGCGGACGGTTTTTCAATTCAACTCACGCTTTTGAGAAGCAGCGGACCGGACCATTTTCCCATAACGTTCTATCGCGCGAGTGCCGCACCGATGAGCAAATGCTGGCGAAGGGGATGTGCCTAAACTCAAAGGGTTTATGGATAGGCTCTAAAAGGGCCGAATTTACTTCTCCAGAGCCTCACTTTTCAGGCGATCGGTAATTTTCCGTAGTGAGGTACGCCAATCGCCGTGATAGCACTCATAAGGCCATTGCTGAAGGTCTTCTGAAAGCTGGATTTTCGGTTGTTGATACCTCCAGAGTCGGAGATGACTTCCCGGACCTGATCATCGGCAAGTACGGAATCGATGCCAAAATTGAATGTAAGACTCCAAGGGACATGAAAACAGAGCTAGGACGGCGTAAAACGGCCCAGGATGCCTTTTCAGAGGGTCAGGATAGCTTTGCCAGCACTTGGAAAGGAACGCCTGTAATCGCTGCCTATTGCCTCGAGGACGCATTGCATGGGTTTGCTATGCTGCAGAAAAAGAACGGATGGGTAAGGTGAAGGAGGGTTTATGGACGATTATGACGATGATTATGTGATTCCATTGACCAGGATCGAGTTCGAGAAGGAGCAGAGAAAGAACTTGAGGATAGGCTTACTGGTTCTTGGTATTTTCGCTTTGCTGGTTGTATCGTGCGGAGTATGGGTTTTTAATACTTGATGGAGAATTCCATGAAAAGAGGGATATTGTTGATTTGTTTGAGTTTATCGGCATGTGCGACGTGTCAGACTCACCCAATAGCCTGTAGTGCGGCTGGTGCATTTGTGATCGCTTCGGTCGCTTTATCGGTGGGCCACTCTGATAGCACGGAATCGCGCATGATCAATCCTGTCGAGCGGCCGGTACGGCCGTGAAAGAACTAGATTGGGGTTGGCAAACCATTACCAGCGCCTTTTTTTGGAAGATCTGTCCTGGTGGAGTGGTGTTATTCCGCGAGGACTTGAACGGTTTACCCCATGACCGGGTATTACTCGAGGAACGTCTGCCAGATAGGATCAATCTGTCCTTCATCACTCTTGAGGAAGCTCACGCCCGTACTCACACTGAGCGAGCGGAACAGAGGGCCACAACCGACAAGATGGTCGGTCGCTGGAGGCAAATTGCATGCGTACTGCTCTGGAAACTCGCAAAGAAAGGCGTTACTCTCACTGAATATGATCGCCAGTCCGTTCCATCGGATCTAATTTTGATGACAGCCGGCCATCGATTAGGGGTAGAGTTTCAATTTATCCACAGGAACGTGGCGCACAGGCAGCGTATGCAAGCGATCGAGGACACGGGCAAAGACATCATGGAGCGGCCTCATTAAGCAGCCAGTCCTCATCAGGGAGCGAGTCTTAAGCCTAGTCGTCGAGATGATCCGCCGCCTGCACGCCTACACATCAGCCTTACCTGAATTTGAGGGCGAGCTGCTGCTGAAACTCGAAGCTCCAAAGCAGTTCGATACCGCAACCGAGATAGCCCAGGCGATCATGCAGAATCTCAATGGCGAACCTGCGTCGATCAATCGCTTCGACAAAACCCGCAGAGCCATGCGCAAGAAGATGCCGAAAGGACCTAGGGGAGTGCCGAAGGTCAAGCCTAAGGTGATTTCTGAAACTCCCAATGAGGCCACCGTATGATCGGCACAGAGCCCAAACGCCGCGGCAGACCGCCAAAGATCAAACCCAATGGCGAGAAGCCCAAACTTCCCGCTCTTGACCCATTTGCCGCAGCCAAGGAAGCCGAAGGTCACTTCGCTGAAGGTAACCGAAAGCTCACCATGTGCGTTGATGCGCTTCGATCAGGCCTAGAGGCCATTGTCATCGCTGAAATGGACAATGCCACAGGACTTCCAACCACAGCGCTGGACTTGCGCAAGCTTGCTATAGCCACGCTAGACGCCTATTCGGCGATTACTGGGCAGTCTTGGCGCAAGGCCAAGCTATCTGGACCGACACGCGCCGGCGATAAATCTTTGAAGTTCGACGAATAATGCCAGCCGTCTCTAAAGCCCAGAACGCCGCTATGCACGCCGCCGCATCCGGACACTCCACGCTGGGAATCCCAAAGAAGGTCGGCAAGGAATTCGTCTCAGCCACCAAGCACGTGAGCAAGCTGCCTGAGTATGTGCATCGCCGCAAAATAGCTAAAGTTGCAAAAAGGTAGCAATGCCTCGTGGATCACAACCAGGAGAGCGCAGGGGTGGCAGACAGAAGGGAACACCGAACCGAGCGAATACGGAACGCGCAGCACAGATTGCAGCATCTGGCCTCACTCCGGTTGATTTCCTACTTAGCGTTATGCGAGACACTAAAGCCGAAGTTGCTACCAGGATCGACGCAGGCAAAGCGGTAGCTCCCTATGTACATCCTAAGCTCGCCAATATTGAGGTGAGTGGTAAAGACGGTGGCCCATTGCAGGTGAAGCTTGTCCAATTCGGTAACGATTCCAAACCAATGGGTACCGCGCGATTACCAAATGAAGGCGTGGAGCGCTCTGGAACAGGGGTGCCGCCGCGTCGTACTGCCGTGGCACCGTAGATCAGGTAAGGATGACATTGGCCTGCACTTTACAGCCACGCAGGCCATTCAGTATCCAGCCAACTATTGGTACATGCTGCCTCAGGCCAATCAGGCCAGAAAAGCCATATGGACTGCCGTAGATAGCCACACAGGGATCAAGCGCATTGACTGGGCCTTCCCACCAGCTATTAGAGAGGCAACCAATGACCAGGAAATGCTCATTCGCTTCAAGAATGGTTCCACGTGGCAAGTCGTGGGATCAGATAACTATCAGGGTGTTATTGGCTCTGGTGCCTTCGGCATCGTTTACTCCGAATACATGCTCAGTGATCCAAACGCTTGGCTATATCTATCCCCCATCCTCGAAGAGAACGGCGGTTGGGCAATATTCAACGGTACTCCGAGAGGCCGTAATCACTTCCACAACCTCTACCAACTGTCCTTAAGCGAGCCAGGCTGGTATGGCGAGCTGCTCACGGTCCGAGACACCAAGGCTCTAACCGATGCGCAGATCGAGACTATCCGCCGGCAGATCGCAGCCGAGCGAGGCGATGATGAGGCCCAGAACATCATTAACCAGGAGTATTATTGCTCATGGGATGCAGCGATTCCAGGAAGCTATTACGGCAAGCTGATCGCGGACTTAGAGGCTAACGAGTGCATAGGGAATGTTGCGTATGATCCAAGGTATCCGGTCATTACTGCTTGGGATATTGGGGTCGGTGACAGCACGGCTATCTGGTTTGCTCAGCAGACTAGAACCGAACTTCGCATCATTGACTACTACGAAGCCTCCGGAGTCGGGGCAGATCACTATGCGCGAGTTTGCCGAGAAAAGCCCTATCACTACGATTACCATATCCTGCCCCATGATGCTGATGACCGTGAATGGGGAAACAATGCGATGTCCCGCGTCGATGTCCTCAAGGGCCTTGGAATACGCCCACGAGTCATGCGTCGTGCATCAGTCGATGATGGAATTAATGCTGTTCGGATCATCCTGCATGGGGCCAGATTTGACCGCGTCAAATGCGAGCGAGGGCTGTCCGCCCTGCGTCAGTATCAGAAGCGATGGGACGATAAGCTTAAAATCTTTAGCTCCGCTCCATTGCACGACTGGACTTCTCACGCAGCCGATGCCTTCGGGTACTTAGCGCAAGGGCTGAAAGAGCATAGGGAGGCTGGTAGCGTTGGCAGACCAGAGTATTCATTGACATGACACGCACTTACACACCTGAGCAAAAGATAGCTCGCGCTGCTTATATGAAGCGATGGTTTGAGGCCAATCCTGGCAAAATGACCGAAGCTACCATTAAACGCAAAAAGAACGGTCGTGGCCGAGAGTCTGCTTTCATCTATGAGTTTGGGATAAATTTTGAGCAACGGGATCAGATGCTTAGGCATCAGGGTGGAGTGTGTGCGATTTGCTCGGTATCTTTAGGATATATCCTCAATGAGGATGGGAGCGTAAAGCCACCCTTCTCACGAGATCTAGGCTTAGATAAGGCTCATACGGATCATTGCCATACGACTGGCAAAGTACGTGGCATCCTATGCCAGAGATGCAATCTAATACTTGGTCACGCACGGGATAGAATCGCTGTCCTGAAAGCAGCAATTGCTTATCTGGAAAAGCATCTTGGCTGATCAGGTTCCCTCACTTAGGGCTGATCCAAAGAATCGCGAGGAACTGAAAACTTGGCTTGAGGATCGCGCTCGGCATTGTCCTGGTGAATCGCTCTCAGCCCGTGAATGGCTGATGGTGCAGCGTCTACAATCACGCCGTCCGCCATATTCTTTGACTTGAATGTGCCGCGCACTTATCGCAGTGTCGCGCAATGTCCTTCCTGCACAATGTAGCCAAGTGGGCAGATCCTGCATCACGCTTAGACGGCGGTAAGGCTGATCTTGCCTGGGATGTGCTGAAACCTAAGACCCCGCCTCCACCGCCTGGCGTACCGAACCCAAACGATGCGGCCAATGCCGCCCAGTCACAGACCGATGCCATGCGTATGCGCCGCGGCATGCTATCGAACATCTACGCAGGCTCACAGAATCAGGCGCCGGTCGTCGGTAAGTCCGCCCTTGGAACTTAAGGTAGCAGCTATCGAGAAAGCCGAGAGCCTGTACAAGTTCGCTCAAGGCCAGGGAGCTCCCTTATCGACTTTCAAGCTGATCCTGACCGCTGCCGAGGGTTTGGAGCTTGTGGATCATCTGGTTGAGCAGAACGCACCCAACGAGATGATTGAGCTAGACGCTGCGGAAGCGCATAGAACTGGTGATCCATTCCAGGTGCTATCTAACTTCACGCTTTTAGGCCTTGAGATCCTGCCAGCGCAGGAGTTTCTGCATTGAGCGACGAAGCCAATAGTCTGGTGAGTGACTATGAGTTCCTCTGGGCAGCGCAAGGGAACTTTCGGGCATTGTGGAATCAAGCAGCTCAGTTCGTTTTACCGGCAAACGACAACTTCATCGGCTGGTTTGCCGAAGGGGTAAACCGCAACACCCGTATATTTGACTCGACCGGTGTGATTGCGAATGAACGCTTTGCCGCCGCGATGGAGGCTATTCTTACTCCCCGCTCGCAGATCTGGCACAAGCTCAAGGCTGATGATAAGGAACTGGAAGACGTGCCTGCGGTGCAGAACTATCTGGACCAGGTCAATAAGATCCTATTTGCCGCACGCTATCACCCTGAGGCTAACTTCGCCTCCCAGACCGATGAGTGCTACATGTCATTGGGGGCCTTTGGGAACAATCTGCTATTCATTGATGAAGCGATCGGACATTCCTTGCGGTATCGCGCTGTGCCTCTCTCAGAGCTTGTCTGGAGCTTAAATCACCAGGGCATGGTCGATACCATGTATCGAAAGTTCCAGTACACGGCCAAACAGGCTGTTGAGCACTGGGGTAAGTCTCGCGTGCCTCAGGCCATTCAGCGCGTGCTTGCGACTAATCAGTACCGCGAGTTCGACTTTCTGCATGTGATCAAGCCCTCTAATGAGTGGAAGCCTTATGCGTACGGGGACAAGGGCAAGAAGTTCGAGTCCTGGTATATCCACCTCGCCGACAAATCGGTCCTTGAAAAAGGTGCCTACAGAACATTCCCCTGCGCTATCGGACGTTATCGCGTTGCTCCTAGGGAGCACTATGGCAGAGGACCAGCAACTACTTGCCTCCCTGATGTTCGGACCGCGAACGAAATGGTCAAAACGGGCCTCAGAGCAGGTCAGAAGGCTGTTGACCCGCCTATCCTCATAGCCGAGGAATCTGTCTTAAACAACTTCAACCAGCGCCCGGGAGCAAATAATTACGGTATGGTGACCCAGGACGGGAAGCCGCTAGCTATCCCATTCAAAACTGAGGGTAACTTTGAGCTTGCCGAGAAGATGCTCGAGGGCACGCGGGCCACAATTCGGGATACGTTTCTTAACACGCTCTTTCAGATTCTGGTGCAAAACCCCAACATGACGGCAACCGAAGCCTTGCTTCGCGCCCAGGAGAAGGGCGAACTGATTGCCCCTGCGATGGGACGCCAGCAGAGCGAGTTCTTAGGACCATTGATCCATCGCGAGATCGATATCCTGACTGAGGCTGGTCAACTGCCGCCGCCACCGATGGAACTGGTGCGCTCCAAGCGAGGTATGAGGATTGAATACACTTCACCGATGGCTCGAGCGCTACGGGCCGAAGAAGGTACTGCCATCATGAACACGGTGGCCGATGCGGCGCAGCTCGCCCAGATCGACCCATCAGTAGTCAAGGTCATTGATGCGCACGATGCGCTGCGTGAGATGGCGGCTATCCGCGGTATGCCGGCAAAGCTCTTGCTCTCAGAGGATCAGGTCACACAGTTGCTACAACACGCTGCCGATCAGCAGGCGCAAGCCTCTCAGGCGCAGCAGGGATTGGCGGTCACGCAAGGGGCTAAGAACTTGGCCGATGCAGCTAAATCAGCCTCCGCGGCAGGTGGGGCTGGTCAGCCAGCCGCGCAGGCGCAACCGGCGGCCGCATGACGTACGGCTGCGGACATATCGATGCTTACGATAACGGCAATGGCTCGATTACGTTGGAGTGGGGTGTGTTCCCAGGAACTGCGCCGACCTCCTATAACGTTTACGTCAATGGCGTCTTGAATCAGAACGTTACCTCAAGGATTGCCACTGTTACTGGTCTCACACAGACCACTTATTCAAATTCCACCATTTCGGCTCCATCTGGAAATTCCGCGCGGCCACAGAATATGCCGCCGGTCGGTGCGGTCACTCCCGCCAGCACCTATATCTTCCAGATCACTGCCGTGATAGCCGGGGTGGAGGTGGCACAGTCTAAGACTCGCATCGGCACGCCGGCTCCTTTTTCAATCATGCTCACTACCCCCATGAAGCGTCCATTCCCCTATCCCAACACGGGCTCACCAGATGGCTGAGAAGAAAAAGCCAGTGGATGAGGAAGCGCACTGGCGCATCGATGAGATAGAGCGCTCACTTTCCTCAGTGCCATCGACCGACATGATCACCGGTATTGCGAGTGGCGTGGCTGGGTTGGCAATCCAGGAGATCAAGCGCGATATCGCCGAGATCAAGGCTAAGCAGGAATCGGATGTTGAGCTTGATCGCCAAGTGGTGGAATCCAACCGCCTGACCCAAGAATGCATCAGGGAACTGATTGAGCAGCTGAAGAAACCCACATCGCGCGAAATAACCGCGCAATTGCCCTCAGGTCCTGTAACTATGCTGGTTCAAGAGACGAGGAATTAAATATGTCAGTCGGTCAAACTCACGTTTCCGCCAAGTTCGTCTCGAACATGTCCATCACTGGGCTTGCGAGCCTATGGGCATCCGATACGATCAAGATGGCAATCATCACCAATGCGCAGACTCCCGGTATCAATGACTCGGATCCGCGCTGGGGAGCTGGCGGGACACAGAATTATTCGACTGCCGAAGTTACTCCAGGCGGTAACTATTCGGCGGGCGGGGTGAGCCTCGCCGGTACGACTTCGACGCTTTCAGGCGCCGTAACTTCGTTAAATGCCACGAGTCCTATCACGATAGCGGCCAATGCGAGCAATCCCACAGGCGCTTATTGGGCGATCTTTTATGATTCGACCGATGCGGGAAAGCACGTCTTTGGTTTCATGGACCTTGCAGGTGCGTTATCGCTAGTTCCTGGCTTGCAAATCAATATCAATGGCGTTTCCTCTGGTGCCCAGCCCATCTTCCAAGGGACGGCAACGTAGGGGTAAGATCTTGGGCAAAACGGCAGATTGATGTCCGAGCAATCGCAAATCAGCTTCCCGCTTACTGCGCTTACCGTGGGTGTGCATGGCCCATTCACATCGGGCCTTCTGCCATCGAGTCTTGCTGCCTACAGCGTAGATCTGATCAACGATTCGTCATGGCCCGCGAGCGGCGATGTCTGCGCTATAACCGTCGAGCAATCGAACAACTCTGGAAATACCTGGGCGTTCGATGGCTCGATTACCCTCACGGGGGGTCAATGGAAAACTCGCCAAGGAGTGAATTCGAATACCTCGGGATGGATCGTGCAGTTCGATAATCAAGGTTCCGCAACACGCAAGGTGCGCGTCACCCTAAACGTGCTGCAGGCGTGCAAGCTCGGGGCTACGCTATCTAGCCTATAAGGATTAGGCTATGACGATTTCGGTACTGCAGGAGCGGGAGACTAGCACCAGCGCCAGCGTGTCATCGCTGGCGCTGGCCTTCAGTTCCAACCTGACCGCCGCGTCATCGATTCATGCGGTCGGCACATCAAACGATAGCAATGCGAGCTTTACCTGTGCTGATACGGCCAATGGGTCTTATGGCGCCGCGCTCGATAATATCGATGCGCCGGGGGGCGCCGACCTGCAACGCGCCGCACATTTCAAGTTTGACAATTCCGCGTCCGGCGCCGACACCGTAACCATTACGCTGAATACTTCGGCGGGTTTCGTTGGAATATTGATTCGAGAGATCGGCGGTACATCGGGCTTCGACACCCATGTTGGGCGATTGCAAACAGGGCCAGGCGCTGGCACCGATGCGGTTTCTACCGGGAATGCCACACCATCGGTTCAACCTGGGCTGATTTCCGCTTTTGCGCAGGATATGTCGGCGTTCAACACGCCAGCTGTTGGGACTGGATTTACAGCTGGCATCGCCGCCTTTAGCGGTTTTGGCGGCGCCGCGATGGCGCGCTCTGAGTCAAAGCGCTACACGTCCACCGCCGCTCAAGCCGCGACATTTACCGGCGTAGTGAGTGATGATTACGTTACCCTCGCAGCATTCTTCAAGGAAAGCGGCGGTGGCGCTGGCCTGATAAATGCTTCGGCGGGCGCCTATTCTTGGATCGGGACTACCAGTACCGCATCAGGACTGATCCAAGCCGGCATTGGAGCCTATTCTTGGGTTGGCACGACTTCCACCACCTCCAGCCTCATCAATGAAGCGGTTGGAACATATAATTGGGCCGCAACTACTTCGGGACTTCTTCAGAATGTCTCTTCGGGGGTGGCTGCTTATAGTTGGGCAGGTAGTAATTCCGGCCTTATTCAGAACATCAGCGGATTAGCCGGGGCCTATAATTGGGTCGGTACTAGCTCCTCGCTTACTCAGCTCATTGCGGCAAGCACTGGGGCTTATACCTGGGCTGCGACGACGGCCACCTTTGGGGCCGGAGCAATCAGCGCGGGGATTGGCGCTTATGCCTGGTCCGGCACTACCTCGCAGGTCCCGACGCAGATTTCCAGTGATCCGATTTTTGGATATGTCTGGTCTGGAAGCACCGCTACTTTTGGCGGTCAGACGCCATCCATTTCTGTGCCGATTGCAGGAGCGCTGCTACCCGGAGTCTTAAGCGAAGCTGCATTGCGAACATCTCAAGAGGGTCGAAAGCCTTATCCCTGGCAGGCTACCGGTGCACCCATCGTGCCATCGCCTTTTATGGGCTCAAGTGAGACACTACAGCCGGCGCTGCACGCTGCGGAGCCGTCGTCAGCTGTGCCTTCTAACGAGGGTGCGGAGCCCGCAACGGCAGCGCCAACTTTCGATGAGGCTCAATTGCTTATGATCATGCTGGGGTCTATCCTGTAAGGCCTTGGAAAATACCGTCGATCAGCAAAATGAGATTGACCGCGCAAAGCTCAAAAGTAAGCTCCGCGATCAGGCGCGGCAATTCCGTGAGTTATTCAGTACGCCATTGGGTAAATTGGTCCTAGAAACCCTCACCGTGAAGTTCCAAACTGCCTCAGGCTTTCCACCCAATTCCCTCGATGATCACGGTCGTACCGATGCCTTGCAGACGTGGCGCAAACTAGGCCATCATGACGTGATCGCCTACATCAAATTGCAAATGGAGTTCAAAGAAGATGTCCACCCCGGCAGCAGCAGCACTTAACGATGCGGGCGCGAGTGCCCAATCCTCAAGCGATGGCAAAGGCACTCCAAATACTGCAGGAAATGGCCAGCAACCCGCTGCAAATGAGGGATTCTGGAAGGACTGGAACGCACCTGAGCAGAAAGAAACCCGCGATTGGATCTCAAATAAGCGCTACGCAGACCCATTTGTCCTTGCCAAAACCGCTCAGGGGCTGGAGAAGGAAGCGGCAGCCTTAAGGACCGCGGTCAACGTCAAAGGCTATCCCGAGGAGCGCGTAGACCCTAAAACCAATGCCGTCATCAAGCCGGATGAGAATGCGGTCAAGGCATGGCGCACCGCCATGGGCGTGCCTGAAACGGCTGACAAATACGATATCAAGCCGCCAGATGGCTCGCCTTACCCACAGTTCACCAATTACTTGAAGGAAGTTCTGCATCAGGCCGGCGCCCCTCCTGGGATGGCTAAGGTATTAGCGAATGGCTATGAGGCGGCAGTCTCAAAACTTGAGACCGAACTGCGCACAGCCGAGGATGCCAAGAGCGCTGCTGACTTAAAACAACTCGAGCAGGAGTGGGGATCGAACTACAAGGAGCGCATCGCCTTAGGCGCCCGCGGCAAGGAGTGGCTTGCCAAGGAAGTCGGTGGCCTATCAGATATGCAACTTCGGACCATGGAGTCAGTCCTTGGGACCTCTAAATTCATGTCACTCATGTGGAAGTTTGGTGAGGGCAATAAAGAGCCTTCCTTCGCAGCGAGCGGCGGCCAGGGTAAGGGCTTCGAGGGTGGTGCCTCCGCGGCTCAGGCTGAGTGGGATCAACTCTATGCCGATCGCACGGCGGGTAAGATCACCGACTATCAATGGCGCGCGCCTGAGTTTCAGGCCAAGCTAAATGCTTTAGTTGAGCGGATTGCGGCCGGTAATGCCAACTGACGCTAGGCAGGTGCTGATCGACTACCTGAAGATGAAAGTCGAACAAGAGGATTGGCACGCTGTAAGGGATGCCTGTGTCGATATCGAGATAATTGAAAAACAGTTGCAGGTGCCAGCTAGTTCAATTAGCGTCACTTTAACGAAGCCGGATACGGTCAGGACCTGATCCCCGGTGACGATGGGAAAGACCATGGACTAGCCAGCCTAACTGGATAGAAGCGCCCCCTAACGGACACGGCCTTCGAGAGTGAAATCCAATCATTTTCGGAGAGCATCGCGTGTCAACCAATATCGTCACATTCTACGTCCAGCAATACGCCAAGACGCTGAATGAACTCGTGCAACAGAAGATGTCTCGGTTGCGTAAATTCGTCACCGAAGACAAGTACGTAGGCCAGGCCGGTAGCCCGGTTGAGCAGGTTGGCGCGGTCGCGATGCAACCAGTGACCCAGCGCTATGGCCCGATGCAGCGAGTGGATGCGCCGACCAATCGCCGGTGGGTTTACCCATCTGACTATGATCTGCCGCAACTCTTCGACAACTTCGACAAGCTGCGCCTACAGATCGATCCTAAGGGAAAGTTCACCTCGAACGCGCACAATGCCGCGAACCGACAGTTCGATGACTTGATCATCGCAGCCTTAGGTGGCACAGCTCAAACCGGTGTCGCCGGCGCTACGGCTACGGTGCTACCCGCCCAGGAAATCGTCTCTGTACAGCAGGGCGCAACCGCGCCTACTGGACTTACAGTTGCGAAGCTGCGCCAAGCCAAGCTTATCCTGATGCAAAACGAAGCCTATTCGGATGAGGAAGAGGATCCAGGCGATCCTAACTCAGGGCTTGTATGCGTCGCTGGCGCACGTCAGCTCGATAACCTGATGGCCGAGGCCCAGGTCATCAGCCGCGATTTCAATGATCAACCGGTGCTTGAGGAAGGGCGCGTCAAGCGCTTCCTGGGCGTCACCTTCATCCGCTCGGAGCGCTTGCTCACTGGTACGGATGATCAGGCAGGAATCTCAACCAAGGTCCATATGTGGCAGCGCGAGGGCATGCACTTAGGATTGTGGAACGATATCCGTACCGATATCGCAGAGCGCAAGGACCTGCAGTCCATTCCCTGGCAGTGCTATGTGTACATGACTGCTGGTGCGACTCGGCTCGAGGAAGCGCGAGTCACACAGATTTGGTGCCGATAGTTCGATCAACTAATGGGTAAATAGCCAAGGGGGCAGGTCCCCAGCTTGGAGCCCAGAGGAAAAGTAAATGGCCTTAGTCACTCGTCTTGGAACGCTGATTTCAAACTGGGAAGCGCAGCCGCGCATTCTCTCATCCGGGTATCTCGCTGGGGCGAATGACACGGCAGGTGTCGGCACGGTAGGCGCGGTATCGACCGATTCCATCGGTTCGATCTACAAATTCGCCAAGCTTCCGTCAGGTATCAGGATTTACGACATTCAGTTGATGAATGACGCCACTACTGCTGGCGTGTGGTCTATGGGACTGTACACCAATGACCTTCAATCCTTGAACGTCTCGGCTCCGACAAGCGGCGGCGGACAGGGTGCCTATCCCACCTGGAACTCGACCACGGCCTATGTCACCGGGAATGTCGTGATCTTCAACGGCGTGATCTACACCGCTTCTGCCGGTTCCACAGGCTCTCAGCCGCCTTCTGGCAACTGGACCACGGGTGGTGCTGTTGTGGTTCCTCCTGGAACTTTGGTCATCGCTTCCGCTGTTGGCATCTTAGGCACAGGTATTTCGACTGCTGCGGCTAATACCACGTGGAAGTCGGTCTATAGCCCGGCAGTGACGAGCGGTGCCTTCGGTGCCATCAATGCGAATTTGCGCATCTGGGAACTATTGGGTATGGCGCAGGATCCGTTCTACGAATTTGACTTAGCGCTCACGGCAACCACAGCGCCCACGGCTAACGGCAACATCACGTTGCAATTTGACTGGGTGCGGTAAGTGGCCGCCGATCAGCTACGTCATTCGGTTGGTCAGACCTTGGAGCAAGTCACCACTGGGGTGGCTGCTCCAACCTCAGGTAGCGTGGAGATCCGCATGGATCAGACCGTCACCGCAGTGACCGATTCGCAATCGACCACTGGCACACGGGCTCCTAAGAAAGGCGAGATCCAGCAGCTTATCCGGATTCTCGAGGAATACCTGATCCGCGATGTGAACGTCCTGGAATAGCATGTCAGGCTCATGGGGTCAGCAGCTCATCGGTGGACCGCCCAATGCCTCCGGTGGCAATCCTGGAGGCACGGCAACCGGTGCTCAATATGACTGTCCGGGCGGCCTCATGGTCATTGCAGCGGTCGCATCAGCATGGAATGCCGCAACTGCGACATTGAATATGCTAGGGCCTGATGGTGCGACACTTCTGCCAGTCTCTCCCACGCAATCGACCTTCACGGCCAATGGGCTAGGCACAGTCTATTTACCACCCTGTACTTTGCAGATGGTGGTCTCAGGAGGAACGCCGACAGCTCTTTTCGTCTCTATAGCCCGCGTGGTGGCTTAAAATGGCCGTCCAAGGCGGTGGCGATTTAGGCGTATTGACGCCTGCCAGTCTGCCCGCCGCTCTCTCTGCCGGCATCACGCAGACCACAGTTGCCACTCCCGGGGTCTCGCTCACCACCGCAACGACAGCGAATGTCACGAGCAAGTCCTTAGCTCCAGGCACCTATTTGATTTGGGGCATTGTTGATTTCGCCTTGACCGCGGCTACCTCGACTGAATACCGGGTTGGTTTGTCTTTAACCTCGGCCACCTTGGCAGGTCAGGCCGGAGGCGGTGGTTTAGGTCCGGATCCAACCTCAATTTTCCCCTTCGCGCCGGCCATCACGACCGACATTGTCAATGACATTGCTGGCCCGACCATTGTCACCCTGGCTGCGACCACTACCGTATTCTTGGTTGCTCAAGCCACATTCAGCGCCGGCACGATTACCGCTTTTGGAACCTTGAACGCAATGCTCGTGTAGAAAGTGCCTTAAAGTTCAAGCATAGTCCGGCGAATGGCTTCTCAGGTCGATATCGCAAACCTTGCTCTCTCGATCCTCGGGAAGCCCAGCATCGCAAGCTTCACCGACAACTCGAACACCGCACGCATCATCAATATTGAGTACGATCTTCTGCGCAAGGGCATGCAGGAAGGCCCTGGAACATGGCGCTTCACGGTTTTAAGGACCTCACTTCCAGCTCTTACCAATAAGCCAGCATCCGGGCCATTTCAGCAGCAATTTGCGCTGCCTTCCGATTACATTAGGCCATTGCAGATCGGGGACACTTACGCAGGCCTCGATATGTCTGATTACCGGCAAGGGCCCACGGACGCTGACTGGTCGATTGAGAATGGTATTTTGCTCTGTGATTATGGTTCTCCTGTTTCATTTCAGTACGTTGCAGACACCACCAACACCACGTTATTCAATCCTAACTTTGTGATCGCGCTAGCTGCGCAACTCGCGTGGACATGCTGCGAACGCTTGACCGGATCGGATGCCAAGCAGAAAGCTGCGGAGGATCGAAAGGACAAAGCCTATCGAGATGCGGCGGCCTCGAATGCCTTCATGTCGCCCCCTGGACACAACGCGGACAGCGAATGGCTGGTATGTAGGATGGGGAACGCATGAAAACCTTATCCCTAGCCGCTGTCGTACAGCGTTACAACTATGATCCAGAAAGTGGCATTTTCACTTGGAAAATTGCGGGTGGCGCCGCCGGTCACAGGATGCATCCTGGGGACATAGCTGGTCAGTTTGATCCGAAGAATGGCTATGTGAGGCTACGTATAGATGGGCGCATATATTTGGCTCATCGGGTAGCGTGGTTGGTCATGAATGGTGAGATGCCAAAAGCATTTATCGACCATCGCAATGGCATCAAATCTGACAATCGCATCGAAAATTTACGAGAAGCAACGAAGAGTAAGAATCAGCAGAATATCCGAATTTGCCGGGCCAATAAGACGGGCGTACGTGGAGTCTGGAAAGACCCAAGACCAGGACGCGGTTTTGTTGCCTATATCAGTATCGATGGAAAACGCAAAAATTTAGGTAGCTTTGAGTCAATCCAAGAGGCAGCGATAATTCGCAGAGAGGCGGAGGCGAAATACTTCGGGGAATTCGCGCCGAATCATCATCGGTAAAGCCTCACCGGCCATTGCTGCGTTCAACGCAGGGGAATGGAGTCCCCAAATGGAATCCAGGACCGATAATGAGAAGTATCCGATCGCCGCCCACATCGGTCAGAACTTCATATCCTTAAAGCAGGGCCCTGCCACATTCCGCCAGGGCACGGTATACGTTCAACCGGTTAAGAACAGTGCCAATCGCACGTGGCTGGTGAGATTCGAGTTCTCTCAAACCCAAGCTTTCCAGATTGAATTCGGAGACAAGTATGTCCGCTTTTACACCCTTCACGGGCCCTTACTCTCGACTGGCAATCCGGCCTATAACGGAGCAACGGCCTATGTGGTGGGTAATCAGGTTGTCTCAGGTGGCATCACGTATTACTGCATCGCGCCGACCACAGGCAATGCGCCTCCTAATGCATCGTTTTGGTACCCGATGTCCCCTTATAACGGCTCACCAACCATGGCGATATATGAAATACCGTCTCCCTACGCCGCGGCAGATCTTACGGATTCTCTAGGCGAGTTCACGCTTCAGGTAGTGCAATCGGGAGACGTGCTTTACTTGGCTGGAGGTGCGGCAGGCACAGGACCTGCTGGGGTAGGATATCCTCCATACACGCTTACGCGCTTTGCTAACGCACCGCCTAACTGGCAGTTCTCGCAGTATTCACCCACCGATGGTCCTTTCGCATCACCACCGCCTCTAGTGCCAGGAAGTGAGATAGCGCTGACTGTTTCAGCCGCTCAGGGACAGGCCATCACTATCAATGCCTGGGGCGGGAATCTCTTCGCCGCCACCGATGTCGGCCGGCTGGTTCGGATTCAATCGCAATACTTCAATCAGACCCCATGGGCCAATGGAGCTGCGATCACCGTCGGCGCCATCAATGTGAACAACGGCAACAATTATGTGGCCTTGAATTCCGCGACCACAGGCGGATCCCCTCCTGTGCATACGGCTGGGAGCGCATTGGATGGCCCTACAGGGGTGCGCTGGCTCTACACCGACTCTGGCTACGGTATTGCGCAGATCACCGCTTTCACGAGCGCTACGCAGGTCACAGCCAAGGTTTTGACACGCTTCCCAGCTAATGTGGTTGGATCGAGCGCTGCGATTACTGCGATCACTCAGGCCAACCCTGCGGTGGTATCGGCCGCGAATGCCTTTACCACCGGGGAAGCGGTCTTCATCACCGGAGTGGTGGGAATGACGCAGGTCAACCAAAACCCCTATTCAAATCAAGTGGCGAATGGTGCGACAGTCACTCTAGCTGGTATCGACTCAACTAGCTTCACGGCCTATTCCTCTGGCGGCACCATCATTGGAAACGCCTCAGTGGAGTGGCAACTAGGCGCGTGGAGTAATACCACTGAATGGCCTCGAGCGAATACGTTCTTCAAAGATCGGCTCTTTTGGGGTGGGAAACTCACTCTTTGGGGTTCTGTGCCTGGACTTTACAACTCACATGCGCAGGACTTCTTTGGCCAGCAGACCACCGATGCGGCCATCAATGTCATTGTGACAGGCACTGATTCATCCAACATCTGCTGGCTCAATGGCGCGATTATCATGCTTGTTGGGACGGAGGGCGGTGAATATGGGCTGGATGCTGCAAACTACTCGGCCTCTCCCTTGGGCCCTGCGAATGTGGAGGTTCTACGCCAGAGCAATTGGCGCTGTCGGCACATTGCGCCGATTCTGGTAGGGCCATCGCTTCTGTATGTCCAGCGCGCGGGCCGCAAGGTCTTTGCCGCGGACTACAATTTTTACCTTAATCGCTACGATTCTACCGATCAGTCCAAGTTTGCTTATCACATCACGATTGGTGGGATTACCTCCATCGCCTTCCAGCAGGAGCCCTGGAGCGTACTTTGGGCCACGCGAGCTGACGGGACGCTGCTCTCCTATACCTTCAACCGGGAAGATCAGGTCACGGCCTGGAACCGACATAACCTAGGCAATGGCGGTATCTGTGAATCGATCAGCGTGACTCCAGCGCCTGATGGACTGCGCGATGAGGTATGGATGATCATCAATCGCACGATCAATGGCGCCGTAATCCGCACCGTTGAATACATGGCCAAGCACTATGAGGGACCGCAGGGCGGGTATGTAGGAGATTCTCAAGCATCGGCTTGGTATGTTGATTGTGGTGTACAAACAGTTCTCTCACCAGCTTTCGCGATCACCAACGTGATCAGTGCTTCAGGTGGATTGCATGGCGGTGGAAATACTACGTACTTCACCGCTACGACTCCAGCCATTGGTCAAAATGTCTTTATCTCAGGAATCCTCTATACCGGAACTTTCAACCCCAACATACAGGGCGCAATCGTTATAGCAGTTAATCCTGGGGTATCTTTCAGCATTTCTCAGAATTTGGGTCTCGGTGGAACCTTTAGCTATCTATCTGGAGGCGGTTATTCGCTTGGCTCTACGAGCGGCCAGACAATCACTGGACTTCCACCGGTTCTGTGGAATCAAACCGTGGCGATCCTCGCAGATGGAGCAACTCAACCGCAGCAAGTGGTGGGGCCCACTGGCTCCTTGACGCTCGCCAATACTTTCAACGTGGTGAATCTAGGCTTCCCCTATCAAGGCAACCTGGTGCCCATGCGTCCAGAAGGTGGCGCTGATGTGGGAACTGCACAGGGCAAGAAGAAGCAGGGCGCAACGCTCGTTATACGGCTGGTGGATACCGCAGGCGGCTCAATCGGCAAGCTATCTAATCAGAACTTCGTGACCCAGAACTACCAGGACCCCTTGGGGCTTACGGCTATATCCATGCAGAATATGGAAAATATTGTCTACAACTACACCAACACGCCATTGGACTCGCCGCCGCCACTGCAGTCCGGGGATTTCCCGATTTCCTTCCCTGACTCAGCTTCATCCGATCAGGATCAGCGCGATTTCTATGTGCTGGTGCAGACAACAGGGCCACTGCCGATGACAGTTGTAGGTTTGTATCCGCAATACAAAGTAGAAGACGATCAATGAGAATCGAGGTCTTCAAGCCCTATCACGTTGACCTTCTTCGTGCCCAAGGCGTGCAGGATGCGCAGATCACTGAGGTGTCGATTGTGCCAGCGAGTTATGCGCAAATGGCAAGACCTGAAGGTCCTGCCGTTACGGCGTTCGAGGCTGATCGCATCATGATCTGTGGAGGTATCGCGAAGATAAGCGCAAATCATGGCGTATGCTGGGCTCTGATGTCTCCTGAGGCTGGGCGTCACATGCTATTCATGCACCGAGCTGTGCAACGCTTTATCACGAGCCAGCCATGGAAACGTCTTGAGGCCACGGTTGCCGAAGGATTCACGCCAGGCTGTCGGTGGGTGGAGATGTTGGGCTTTAAATTCGAGGGCCCCATGCCATTCTATGGACCGGCTGGAGAAACGCATCTTCGCTATGGAAGGTATGGCTGATGGCTTTCTTACCAGCAGTTCTGCCTTACGTTGCCGCCGGCGCCACCGCAGTAAGCTACGCCCAGAAGTCCAATGCCGATACCTTCAATGCACAGGTTGCACAGAATGAATCGAAGCTCTCGGTCGATCAGGCCAATGCGCAAGAGGGCCTGGTCAGGCGTGCATCGCGTGAAGCATTAGGCAAACAAGCAGCCGCCTTTGGTGCTGCCGGGGTGGGATATGGCGGCTCATCTGAAGTATCGCTCGATCAATCAGCGATCAACCAGGAATTAGACGCGCTCAATACTCGCTATAAAGGTTCTATCACCGGGTACGGATATCGGGTGCAATCAGGGATTGATCAGTCTAATGCCAAGCAGGCAGGACTTATGGCCGGCGCTGCGCTCCTGAAAGGTTACGGCCAGAACTATACCTACACGCCAAGTCCTTCAACGCCAGGAGCTGGAACCTAAGTGGCCCGCGGCGGACCATCCGAAGAAACTTATACACCGCAGGTACAGCCTGAGGATCTGCCGCGAAAGATCGTACCTCGCGATGAGGGCATTAGTGCCGCTCCTGCCTTTGCGCAAGCAGCCGAAGCATCGGAGGCTAAGTATAAGGCCGATTCAGTCACCTTTGCAGGGACTCAGTTAGCACAGCTTAGGCAACAGGCACTGCAGTCCTTGGATCAAGCAAAGCAAGCCGTACCGGTCGATCCGAATGATCCAGATGCCATCAAGAAGATCGATGGCTTTACTGGAAACTACCTGACGCAATTCGATAAGCAGTCTGCAACCTACACTAGCAACACTGCGATCCAGAATAACCCGTTCGCCTCGCGCATGATCAACAACGGGATCTCAGAGCTTCGCGATACGCTGCAGACCCATACCATGGAGTGGCAGGCGAATCAGGCGGTGGCCTATCGTTCGAACGCCTTTGATGCGGCGGTTAAAACTCAATCGGCGATTGTCGAAGCACACCCTGAAATGGCAGGGCAAATCGGGGCAACCTTATCCGATCAAGCGAATGGTATAGGGGGTGATCCAGCGGCTCGCTTAACAAGAATGCGCCAGATGCACGATGCGCTTACTTTGGCTTCTGCCAATGGCCTCACACGGCAGGATCCTAGAGGCATGCTATTAGCCTTGAAGGATCCGGAGAATGCGCCGGCCAATTTAAAACCCGTGATCTCGGATCTATCGGACGCTCAGCGTGAGGCGATCCGCGCAAAAGCCAATGAGCACATGGGCGATACGATCTACACCGCTTTGGAGAATAAGAACTTCCGCGGTGCGCAGCTCGCCTTGAACAAGAACGAAGATATCTTGGATCCTAAGGTGGCTGAGACTCTACAGCGCACGATCAACGGACAGGTCGAGATGGCGCGTACCATGGCGGATCGGGCGCAGAAGGATGCCTCAGATAGTCTCTTGAAGAACGCCATTCTCATGCAGAAGAACGGCCAACTTACGCCAGCCTACATCGAGAAGTACCACAACACCTGGGAGCCAGCTGCGTATGAGTACGCCTATAAACTACTCTCAGGAAAGGAGAATCAGACTGATCCGCATGTGTTCGCGCCGCTCTTGCAGCGCTCGCTGGAAGGCGAGGATGTCACCAAAGAGGCTGAACAGCAGTTCTATTCAGGTAACTTGACGCAATCCGATTACACCAAGATCGTGGAGAAATCCGATCTCCCGCGCGGTAACTTTGTCAAGAACGGTTCGCAGTACATTGAGCAGGCCTTAAAGCCATCGCCGCTCCTGTACAAGCCTGATGCTGCGCTTGACTATGCGAATGCCATGGATGACTTCCACGCCTGGCTTAAGGACAACCCTAAGGCAAGCTCAGATCAGGGTATGAATGAAGCCCGTAGGATCGCCCAGAACTACGCCTTTGTTCAGGCCGATAAAGCCATCACTTTTGGTCCTGTGCCTGTATATCTTAAGGGAACTCGTCAGGTGCCTGACATTGGCGCGACGTTTGAAGCGACCAGGCAAGCTCACGATTCTGGTCAAATGTCTGATTCTGAGTTCGCTCGCCAATCGGCCCTGATACTTACATGGCAAAGCTATACGAACCAGCAGGCCGCCAACAAGGCTAAGACACAGCAGAAACCGCCATGAGCAGCCCTGCAGAACAATTAGATATAAGGCCTCCTCCTCAGCCGCAAGCGCCACCACCGACCAGCGCGACTGCTCCTGCTTCAGGGGTTCAATCTGCCTACATGGCGCATACGGAAAACATGCGCGGTGCATCTGCGGCAGAGCAGTTAGATGCGATGTTCCCGAAGAAAGCCCAGGAACAGGAGCCTAAAAAACCTGAGCCATCTCCAGCTCAGCAGCTAGATGCGGCCTATCCGCAATCCAATGTGCAGCAAGGCGGTCAGGTAGACCAAGCAGTCCAGGCTGAGATGCAGCGGCTACAGAGCCCGGAGACCGTAGGGGCACGCCTCGATAAGCAGTATGGCAAGGATCTGCCGAATGTCTTGCGGGCGAAGGCCGAGGAAAATCTAGGTATTAAGCAGCCAACGCTCCTTGATAAAGCCGAGAATGTGGCAAGCGATGTGGGTACTGGAATCATTGAGGCACCTGCCGTTGCAGTAAAGGGTTTTCGAGATGCCTACCAGTCCATCATCGAGTTGGGCAAGCAGGCCGGAGAGTTCACGAATCACTACTTGCCGGCGCTTCAAGTTCTAGACAAACAGGGGAAGATGATCCTGCCTCGGGTGGTGATGCCATCGGAGAGGTACCCACGTAATTTGAGCACAGAGGTTCTTGGTACAAGCGGTCAGGCCAATCCTGACTTACCGCCCTCTTTGGCCGATGACATGCACTTCCCGGATGTTGGGCACGATGCAAGATCCGTCACCGGTAGCCTTATTCAGAACACCACCCAGTTCATCACTGGCATGGGGATGGCAGGTAAGCAACTGCAAGCCCTTGGGGTTGTCTCCAAGGCTGGATGGGCAGCACGGGGCCTTACAGCCATCAAGGGTTTCTTAGGAGCTTTTGAGGCCTTCGATGGCCCGAAGCAGGACCTGTCTAACCTCGTGCAGAACGTGCCAGCTTTGAAGAATCCAGTGACTGAACTGCTGGCGGTCAAGGGTGATGACAGCAACGTGGTCAGGCGCTTAAAAGCCGCGGCTGAAGGCACTGTGGTTGGTCAGGCGATCGATGGGGTGATCGGCGGTATCCGCTACCTTCGCGCGGTGAATAACGCCAAGGAAGCTGCGGAGCACGTCCAAGGGCTCGCCTCTGGCAATGAGGATTTAGGCGATAACATCGGCTCACCTGAGCCTAAGCCATCAGGTCTCGCGACACTGGGTGATGACTCAAAGCCTTTAGTCTCTGCCAACTTCGATGAATCCAAGGGCCGCGTAGCTGAGCAGGAAGGCGTGACATCCGGCATGAGTCCGCAAGATGTGGCCTCCATGGGCAAGGTGGGCGGCGCTAAGAATATGGTGGATGAGTTTCAGGCTAAGAACACTGAACCAGCTCCTGTTGGATTCTCAGGCCAGCGCGTCAATGGCAACACGAACGTGGATCTCGCGACAGATCCATTTGAGCCGAATACCGCGCACTTGGAGATGATCAAGGCCGACGAGACCGGTCAGGGTATGGGTACGGCTGCGCTTAAACAGGTCACGGACCTAGCAGATAAGCACGGCGTCTCTTTGGAAATGAACGCCGTTCCTCAGGCAGGCGGTCCCGATACAGCCAAACTCATGTCTATTTATGAGAAGGCTGGCTTTAAGCCAAATCCTGAAAAGGGTGAGGCTGCCATGGTTCGGGCTCCGGTGGCTCCGAAAGAGCCAGGCGTCTTCATCAACTTCGCCCGCATAGATTCGCCTGATGATGTGAAGAATGCCATGGGTCAGTTGGCCGATGCCTTCAAGGACAATATCAACGATGCGCGCCGCGGTGTCCGAACGTTTGAGGAAACTAAGCTAGGGGCAGGATCGGTCGATGCTTGGGCTACCTTGATGTCACGGCGAGTCGGACAGCCGCTTAATGCCGAGGAATCATTGGCGGCACGTCAGCTTTGGGCAACTTCGGCTGCCAAGACCTACGATCTAGCTAACCAGGCAGTAGCTACGCCCACGCCTGAGAACCTCTTTGCCTTCCGCAAGATGCTCGCTACCCATGCGGCCATTCAGGAGCAGGTGATTGCAGCGCGAACCGAGACCGCTCGAGCGCTCTCCTCCTGGCGCATCCCAGCAGGGGAGTCTGACCTTCGAATGGATGGCATCATGAATGCCTTGAAACAGGACACTGGTCCGAATAGCGATGGCCTATCACTGGCATACAACATGGCTCAGCGGGTGAAGGCTTTTCAGGATGCTGGCGATGTATCGGGATTGAATGGCTTTGTGGAGAAATCAGTCTATGCGCGCACTCGTGATGCTGCCCTTGAGGCTTGGACGAATGGACTTCTCACCTCGCCCGCTACCCACGTTAAGGTGGTTGCGAGCAATGCTGCAACGGTTGCTCTACGGATCGGCGAGCGTGGCATTGCAGAGAAGATATCCAGTGTCCTTGGCGATACTAACGGCGTGGCTCCGGGTGAAGCCGCTGCTCAATATGCTGGTCTGGTTGGTGGTCTTAAAGACGCTTTTAGATATGCCGGCAAAGCCGCTAATGCCTTTCTGAATGAGGAACCATTGCCTGCTTTGGAGAATGACCCGATCTCCAATGCGGTGAAGGCCGCTAAGTCAGGTACCTATAGCGCTGGTGAGGATATGCCTGATCATCGTTTTGGTGGGGCAATCTCCTCAGAAGCCTTCAACATGAGTCAATCCGGATGGGCAGGACAAGGGGTAGATCTAATGGGCCAGCTAGTGCGCTCTCCTGGCAGGGCCCTGACCGGTGAGCATGACTTCTTTCGCTCCATTGGCTATCGCATGGAGCTCTCTGCCCTTGCCACCCGCCAGGCCACTCAGGAGGTGGCGACAGGTTCCATCACCCAGGATGCCATGGCAGGACGCATTGCCGAGATCATGGAGAACCCGCCGCCATCAGTGACGATAGGCTCGATCGATGCGATGAAGTATCAGACATTCACTGACGCTCCTGGGAAGCTTGCTAACCTCATCGAGCAGGCCCGCACCGACTTTCCGATGCTTCGAGTGGTGCTGCCCTTCTACAAGATCCCGGCCCGTATCCTCTCCTTCACTTTCGAGCGCACTCCGATAGCGCCTCTCATGTCGAGTTATCAGGCCAACATTGCCGCGGGTGGGGCTAGAGCATCATTAGCACGAGCGCAAATGGGCCTAGGCACGGCGATGATGCTAGCCACCGCAGATGCTGTCATGTCTGGAAAGATCACAGGCTCAGGGCCTCCTGATAAAGCCACCCGGGGCGCGATGGAGAATCAGGGCTGGATGCCATATTCCATGAAAGTTGGTGACAGGTGGGTCCAGTACAATAAGTTAGAGACCGCAGGATCTTCCATGGCCATGGCTGCAGATATTGTCGAAACTGCTAGGAACTACCATGCGGCCATCAATGGGGATAACCCAGACATGGAGAAGCTGGCAGTTGCAGGTGCCCTCAGTGTGGCGCAAAACATCACCAGCAAAACTTACCTGCAAGGACTGTCGAACTTGTTTGAAGCACTAGCTAGCCCCAAAACGGAAGGTGAATTGGTCGCCCGTTCCTATGTAGGTTCCGTGGTTCCGGCAGGCGTAGCCGCAATCGATCGCATGAGTGATCCCTATCAGCGCACCGTGTACTCCATGATCGATGCCATCAAGGCCCGAACTCCGGGATGGAGCGAGACCTTGCCGCCGCGCCGTGATGTGTGGGGACAGCCGGTAGAACACGCTTCCGATATGGGCAAAGCTTATGACTTGCTTTCCCCATTTGCCACCCGCGCACCCTCTGATTCGCCGATCGACAAGGAAATCGAGCGACAGGGATTCAATGTGAACAAACCCGCAGCGCGCGCTTCCTTCGGTCAGGGTGCGGTGATTGATTTGGCGAAAGATCCTAAGACCTATGATAGGTATCAGGAACTGGCTGGTAACGGATACAAGGATCCGGCTTGGGGGTTAGGAGCTAAGGACTTGCTCGATCAGATCGTCTCAGGCAACCACCCGCTCTCGGCTGTTTACAACATGAAGTCTGACGGTCCACAAGGCGGTAAAGCCGAGATGGTCAACGGCTTACTCAATCAGTACCGCGATGGAGCGCGCCAGCAACTCTTGCAGGAAAACCCGAAATTGCAAACGCAGGTGAATGAGATGCGCGCGAATGTCAACGCCTTGAAGATGCCGCAATGACAGTACAAGCCTCTACCTCTCGCGTCAGTTTTGCTTGCAACGGATCCAGCACGGTTTTTGCGGCTAATATCCAAGCATACCTGGCGACAGATTTCCTGGTTATCGCCACCAATATCGTCACCGGTATATCAACCACGCTGGTTCTCAATAGTGATTACACGCTGGTCACTTCAGGAACTTTACAACCGCCTTTCTGGACTCTCACCACCCAGACTGGACAACTGACATCTCCTTACAGCAGCTCCTATGCTTTGCAGGTAATCCTAAACCCTCCAAACACTCAGCTTACGCAGTATGTTCAGGGTCAGGCATTCCCCTCTCTTGCCATCCAAACGAATATGGATCGGCTTACGCAGATAAACATCAGACAAAACGATGGTATCAACCGCGCCATTGTGGCGCCTGATGGCGATGTAAATCCAGTTATGACGCTTCCTGCCGCCGGGCTTCGCAAGTCAACGAACCTGGGTTTTGATTCAAATGGCAATGTTGCAATTAGTCTGCAACTAGCTTCAGGCACGATAAGCACAGCAACACTCGCGCCGTTCTTAGGCCTCTCTCAGACAACTGCCGAGGCTGCCGCCGGCGTGACGCCTGTGAATCTACAATATGCTGCAGGTAATGCCTTGCGTTATGGGAGCAATACCACTCCAGGAACGACCGATATGACCGCAGCCATCCAGGCTGCGATCAACCAGTCAGGAATTATCGGTGGCGTTTCTGCCTATGTGCCATCTGGCCTCTATCTTGTCAGCGCGACCTTGAATCTTGTGACTAACGGTATTTTGTACGGGGATGGTTCAAAAACCACTCTGCAGTTCTCTAACAACAGCGCGCATAACATTCAAGGAAACACCATCACAGATGCTACGGTGCGTGATTTTAAGATCACCGTAACCGGCAATGGAAATCAGAGCTATGTCGGAGCGGTAAACTTCTTCGTCTGCACGAATGGCACGGCCAAGAATCTTGACATTTCAGGCAACTCAGGATGCGGAGTTCTGCTACAAGACTCTATTTCTTGCACAGTACAAAACAATTACTTTCACAATTTCAACGTCGTCAATGCCAACGGTGATGTAGGTGATATATATCTAGGTAACGATACCGGCACCGGGAATCGCTATTGCGTCATCAAAGACAATCAGTGCTTTGGGGGTGCCTGGCACGGGATCATGATGCTCACTGGATTGGGAGCGCCTAGTACGACCAAGAATTTATTCAACGTAATATCTAATAATCGCGTCGGCCAACATCTATCCTATGGAATTGCTGACTATAGCGGCAACGGAAGCTTCGATCTGTTCAACCAGATCATTGGCAACTACGTCGAAAATATTCAGGGTCCATCGACCGTTTTAGGAGGATCTGCTGGTACAGGCATTTACTTGGCTGCGAGCTGCGGCGATGTGATAGCAAATAACACGGTGAATAATTGCTGCGTACAGACGACTAATGCAACTTTGGCACCTGCTGGGATCGGTATCAACAACACCAACAACGTAGCCACGAATGCGCCGATCACCATAGTTGGCAATACCGTTACCGGTATGACGCAGTACAACGGCATATTGGTGACTTCTGGCCTAAATTCCGTGGAGGTCTCAGGAAACACGGTTCGCATGCCTTCGGGCAACACGACAGGAAATGGCATTGCTGTTAACGCGACATCCAACTGCAATGTCACAGGCAATAACGTCAACAATCTCTCGGCGAATGCTGCTGTGTTCTTGAATGCAGGGGCTGCCTCTGCCAATAATTCAGTCTGCAACAACAACATTCAATCAGCGAACATCGGGATTCAGAGCAACGGCGCCGGCCCATTCCAGAAGTGGCAGATCAATGATAATAATATCTCGGTCTCAGTTGCTTCGCCTGCTCTTAACTTGAGCAACTTCGCACAAGCAACTATTTCTAACAATGTCATGAGTTGCGGAGCGACGCCATGTGTAAGTCTTGCGGCTTGTACGCAAACGCGAATGACAGGCAATAGCGTCGTATGCTCAAGCGTTCAGTACGCGATGACGATCAGTGGAACCTGCACGGACTCTTACATCGATGAGAGCAACTACTTCAACGCCACCGGAGCAGGATCCACTGGGCAGGCGGTGATATCAAATGGCGGCACGGGCATTTTCGTGCGCCAACTTGGCACGGCGGCCCCCGGTGCTGGCCCTCACGTGGTTGGTGACACAGTGAAAAACACGGCCCCAACTGCCACGGGGACACTGGAGTTTGTCTGCACTACTAGCGGTACGCCCGGAACTTGGACCTCTGTCACCATCCCATGAGCGACGCTTCACGCCAACATCCTTTGAGCAGGCCAGCAGTCAGCACTCCTGAGGACGTGTACGAGTGGGGGCAGATGCTCGATAGAAGGTTTGAGCGCGAGCGTAAAACTTACGGCATGGGATCTGGGAATGTCTTCAATGGCTCGACCAGGCTCATTTCGTGGCTATTGGGTATCAATGCGCTTCTCATCGCTGCAGCAATTACTGGCGGGATCTCTTATGCGGTCAGTTCGAGCGGCCGGATGGCATCCTTAGAGGCTAAGATGGAAATCGTCATGCTGAGACTGAAATAATGCCGCAGCAGGAAAACATTGACGACTCGGTGCGCGGCAGTGGCAATCAGGTCACACGCATTGAGATATCGGAACGCACACTCTCAATCATTGCTTTCGGCTTTGCCGTGGCGGCCATAATACTTGCACTATGGTCTAGGCAAGAAGCATCGAACTCGGCCCGCGAGACACGATTGTACTTAAATCAAGTCATGGAAATGAACGCGGAGCTCAAAGCCCGCAAGGAGAGATAAATGGGCGGCGCACCTTGTATCATCATCATTCACGCACTTGTTCGCTTCAAAGCGATCCCGACCGATCCTACGCAGCTACCCGCATTCGATGCGCAGATGCGCCAGTGCTTGGCGACCGATACGATTGCTCAGTCGGTGGCCAATGACAACGATTCAGATACCACGACGAAGGTATGGAATATCCTGGAGAAAGATCAATTTAACGATGCGGATCGGGTGGCACTTTGGAATGTGCTATCAGCATACAAAGTCCAGTACTCATGACCGAACAACTCCACAAATTGATCGACAATGGCGCACCTCAGCCCGTGGTCAATGAGCGCATGGCCGGCCTGATTGAGGGGCTTAAGGTCTCTGGAGGCGATCACGAGAAGCGCATCCGCTACTTGGAGCGCATTATAGGCTGGGCCTTAGGGGCTGTCGGTATGATATCGACCGGAATTATGCTTTGGAGCAAGCTGAAGTGAGTAACTTGGATGCCTTCTTGGCGATGTTGCGCCATTCTGAAGGCACGGATAAGGCTGATGATCCTTACGCCGTGACCTTCGGCGAATCATTCACGATCAAGGACTTCTCAGACCATCCCCATGCGCTAGGCTGGCCTGGGTATTTGTGGAAAGGCATCCACGAGACCGCCTCAGGTGCGTATCAGATTACCTATCCTACCTGGTTTATTTTGAAGTCCAGATTAGGACTACAGGATTTCAGTCCAGCCTCCCAGGATGAAGCCGCGATTGAGTTGATTCGCGAGAAAGGCGCCCTCGATCTGGTCGAAGCAGGCCGCCTAGAAGCGGCGATCGCTCTCTGTCATGGCATCTGGGCCTCCCTACCGGGAAGTACGTCAGGGCAGCCTCAGGCCTCGCTTGCCAGCCTATCGCAAGCGTATACTCAAGCAGGGGGGGAATTAGCATGAACTGGCTCAAAAAGACTTATCGCACCGTCATTAATCACTTGACGAAAGTTCTGGGAATCGTCGGAACGGCGCTCATGTCCACCGTCGCATGGATCGACCCCGATACGGTTCGGGCGGCCGCTCAGACTTACCTCGGGCAACATGCTTTTGAGAAGATCGGTGCATTCCTGTTTGCTCTCGTGATTGTGCGCGGCTGGTACACCGGTAAGAAGGCACAGCAGCCAAGTAGTCAGCCGCGCCAGTGATCGGAACGTATGCCAAATTAGCTGGCGTATTAGCCCTAGTAGCGGCGATCTTCCTTGGGGGCTACAAGATAGCGGACTGGCGCGGGAAAGCGGCTCTGGCATCGCTACAGCATGGCTGGGATGAGGATAAGGCGTCGATCCAGGCCGTAACGGACAAGGCGATTGCACAGGCCACGAAAGAGCGGGATGAAGCTATACAGACTAATCAGGTGCTACATGATCAATACGAAGCCAATCGTGCGAATGCTGCTGCCGATACTGCCGCTTTTGCTAAGCGCTTGCGGGATGCGGAAAGCCGACTCACCGCAGCCAATAGCCGTCCCGTGCCAATCGATAGTGCTGGACAAGGCGACGTTTCATCCGGCGAGCAGGGTAGCGCTCAACAACTTGGACAATTGGTTACTCTCGTTGCCGAACTTAGGGGAGAGTGCAAAGCCAATGACGACACCCTCGACTCCCTCTACGCATCATTGAATAGTCAGCCGCACGTACTGCAATGACCAAGACTTGGGTTTTCAAAGTCCTTCTTGCCTTCGATCTATTCGTCTGCGCCTGCATATGGCGTCAAGACGATGTAACAATATCGGCCGAGACTGGCCTAGCCATGCAGCGCGCGAAACCGCCGCTATGGGCGAAGATTTTGAATGGCTTTCTCGATTTTATCCGCAAGGGTCACTGTCAAGCCGCCATTGTCGATGATATTGAACGGGCCAAGAACGCGATCGCTTATCTTTCAGCACATCAATAGGAGCTTTCAATGACTACCTTTTCCTGGACAGATCCAACCACCAATACCGACGGTTCGCCTATAACTGCTGGCGAAATTCAGGGTTATCAGCTCGGCATCCGCCCAGCCTCGGGTACCGCCGGCACCTACCCTATTCTTGCGCCCCCAGTGGCCTCGAGCGCGGTCAATGAGACGCTTGCGGCGACGGGTGAACTCCTGGCACCAGGGGACTACTTCGCCGCTGTACGAGCCATTACGGCGACCGTGGATAGTGCGTTTTCGAACGAGGGTGCATTCAACGTGCCCGTGCCACCGCCGCCAGTGCCGAATCCGCCTGTAAATTTCTCTGTGGCCTAATCTGTGCGATTAGGCGCTGGCTGCCGCGAGAGTGCAGTGTGTGTAAGTGGTGTGGATGTCCTTGACGTATCGAGAGGCTCTTAGGCGGTTCCAGGTAAAATACTGGAGCCGCCTGTTGCTCAAGAACGGCGGCAATGTGACAAGGACCGCGGCAGAGGCTGGGTATAGCCGAACATCGGTATATCATCGGCTAGAAAAGATCGGCATCAAAGCCATCAAACGACCTTTGAATCACCATGCTACCGGGCGAGTTGGTCCAAGGCTATGGAGCGGGCTTAGCAGGGTCCGATAAGGCATCAACAGATGTCGTTTTAATCTCGGCTTCGCTTTGCCCCTCCAGCTCCTCGCGAGGCTTAGGCTGTAATCCGGTGAGGCACTTACCACACCATTGACTCGTATTCCCGCTGAACCACATGAATATCTGGCCGCATTGTCTACATGGGATTGCGTACAGGCCCATTACTCAGTTCCTCCGCTGGCAGGTGTCACATCGTCGGCCTCGCGTTCGTCCGGGTCGTAGCCCTTCAATTCGATTGCCAGCGGTCGGTAATCTTCCTGCCTTTTCCACAGCTTGGACGTGCGCTGCACCCGCTTGTGATAGCGATCATTGTTCCAGACCTCGATGCCCCAAAAGTTTGAGCCTTCGTCGAAATACCGATGTTCAAACGGAATCTGGAAACGATTGCAGAACGCTGCCAGCACCGGGTATGGATTCGACCATGCCGTGTCGAAAGTGATTACCGCCTTGTCTCCATCGACGGTGCATGCGCAATCGTAGGCGTTCCATTTGGTGCCCCAGTTGGTGCGCGACCAACTAGACCAATTGACAGGGAAATCCTTATCGTCGTCGGACGACAGGTCGCCGTGATACGTATTCGGCGGCGATGGCACCAGAGTTTCAAAGTCAAAGCGACCATCGGGACACGTTGCGGCGAATATTTCGGCCGCCTTGTCGGCAGCGAATGTGAGCTTATGGGAAACGTGATTAGGCACTGGCATCTCCTGATCCATCGTTCGCTGTCATTTGCCGTCTCTCCGAGCTGCCACGACTGGATACCTTAGGCGTCGTTCCCGTCACCATGCGATGGCACATGGGCCTCCGGTTTCTCACTTCCCAACCGGCAAACGTCGGCACTAATTTTCTCCGACCGCCACCGCAGTTTTCGCGGACGCTTGGGGCATCTCTGCCCGGCGCTACCCGCTCGAAGGTCATATGCCAGACCCGGATTGCGGCTCCGTACGCGCTCATTTCACATGCTCAGCACGTGTATTATCCTGTGGCAGATCGTGCGGGCGCTGCGTCGAGAGCGCGATGGGCTGAAAGCGCCGACCGAATGTTAATTGCTGCACCCACAGGGTTCGCGTGCTCACAATCTCAGCAATCTCGACATCCGAGAGACGGCAGCAGAACGCCATGCGGCCTTCCGCATCGCCAAAGTTGTAGATAGCCAGCGGCTCGTATTCGCCTTGGTCACGAGCAAGCACTGCGTTAGATTCCGGGAATTGTACGGGGATCATTTCTTGTTCCAAGGTTTGAAGGTTTTCAGGTCGCCAAGCTTGGGGAATACGCCAGTGAAGGTTACGGCTCGATCATCAATCGTGACGACTGCTGGCGGCTTCCAGCGGACGAAGCGCACGTCGGCAATGGCTAGGCCCATGGTGTCCCACGAATTGCCAGCGTAGTGCCTCAGCCAATTGCGCATGGCCGTTATTCCGCCGAAGTAGCGGGCGCGCGAACTGTGAATCACCACGTCCCACCCAGCCAACAGCGTTTCTTCGATGAACGTGATCGCCCCTTCCACCGGAGGATCAGGTATCGTCCTCGCGCCCTTCCAGCCGCTCGAATAGCTGTGGATCACGCCGTCGAAATCAAGACACAGAATTGGCTTACCCATTTGGCTTAACCTCTGGATTGGCTTGTGTCAGTTCGGTGAAGCGACGCCGCAGATCGGCCCATGACATGAGTTCGCTACCGTTGACGAAGAACCCAGCCTCTCCGCGCGGCGCACCCTTGGACTTTCGCGTATCGTAGGCATAGCCGATGTTCGTCTGTCGCCCCTTGTCGTCGCGAATGGTGTACGTAGCGGCGCCGCCTTTCTCGCCGTAGTTATAGTGGACCGCCAGATGCTTGGTCCAGCCGGTAGGCCTCTCCGGTAATTCGGTTAGCTTGACGCTTTCCTTTTGGATGTGCGACCTGATCGTCGCGGCCACTGGTTGCTCTTTCTTCATTCGCCACCTCCGGATTGATTTTCTGTCACTTCCTGCGGCCAGTAGATCTTGCGAGCCTGCGCCAGCAGATCGTTTATCTGGTTGCGGAAGGCATAGACCATGTCTCGATTGCCGATCATGCTTTTCATGGTGAAGTCGTCAAGACAATCTCGGAAGTGTCCCCACTCGCCGGCAGTGGCAGTCACGCTGACTGTAAACACGATTTGGTTCGGTTCTTCGCATTTGAGCCGCATTTTCATGTTTTGACATCGCTTGAAGTAGGATGTGTCGGTGCTATCGAGGCATTGAAAGCGTCTTCCGGCTTAGGGTATGGCGGTGCCAGCGTCGAACGAACTTTGACCCACCCGCAAGTGCAGTAATTCAACATGCTCTTCCAAAGAGCGCACTCAGCCCTATGCTTGCCGTACTTCCATAGCAGCGCCTTGAGCCGATCTACTTCGGCTTCGTGGATTTTAGGTTCCATGCTCATCTCGTTCGGCAGCCTCCAAATCTTCACGCAAGCCGCAAGTGCAATCATCGCCGTGCCTCAAATGGCAGTAGTCGAGATGCCTCCCATATTTACGGAGAGCCAGGCGGCAGGCATTAAAGCGCTCCTTCAATAGCATGATTTGCGCTATCTGCTTGCCTACCAATCTGGCCGAATTAGTAAGTGGATCGCTCATTTGACACCTGCTGAAGTACGTGCTGAGCGTCCTAACGCACGACTGACCATTATCGGCGCGGACGAACAGGGCGGCCACTTCAACCACGCGACGGCACCGCCCCGAACGCAACTGCATCGACGTAACGATGGTTTATAAGCATGTCCTTGCGGATATCTTCTGGTATGTCCTTGTTGTGCGATAGCAATTGAACAAGGCCGATCATCCCTAGCAGCAAGTCCTCTGCGCCGGCGCAACGCTTCGCCAGTCCTTCGCGGTCCTCGCAGGCGTTCTCGTACTGCTGGCGGCTAATTTCCATCTTTGACTCCTACTGAAGTAGATTGTGTTGGCTGGCATTTTTTATTCGGGCAGTACCAGTGGCCGCCAGCACCGTTGCACTCCCGGCAGATCTCGTATGTTCCCGGAGCATTGTTGATCGAGTCGTACTCCCATGCGTCGTACTGGCCATCCTCGCAATCTAAGTAGAGACATTCGGCCCATTCCATATCCCAGCCGCAATGCTTGCAGAGCGCGTACCTGTCGCTATCGTCCATGGGTTCTGCTGGATCACCGCTCATAGATCAGCAAGCCTCCTTTTGTTCGTCCGCATTTCTGCCATCCAGCGCACTGAAAGCAATATCCAGGGTTCCTTGAGGCGATCCTTTGCGGGTTGACGTAGGTGTAATGCCTCTCACCAGGCCAGAGGCAATCAGCAATTTGATCCGCTTGGCGTATAAGGCACGAGCTGCGCGCCGTCCCTTCATTCCTAAAGACGGCGCAGTTGATTCCTTGCTGACCACTGTCGTCGATAAACTTTCGCCAGACCCAAACGGCGCAGGCGCGCTCAGTGCGGAGGACGACCTTTTCACCTGGACCCACAAACTGAGTGCGGTGCCGTCCGTCTGCGTATCGGTAGGCGCTGTAATGCCTCTCGTATAGCGCGAGGCAGTCTTTGTCGCCGTCCTTCGTGAGCCACCAGAGCGGTTCATTCATTGCTCTCCTGCGTCACTCGCTTGTGGCATTCCTTCGACCATGAAGCGCACCATCGCTTCGGCTTGCGTGGCGTCGAACAGGTTCGTGCCGGAGGGCTCATGGCGCGCGGGAGACTTGCCCTGCGCCGCGTTATATTCGACGTTGTACTCAGGATTGAAACTGATCCCAGCATCTGGGCGGAAATGCTCAGGCAAGCGCCATCCTAGGAAGCGGTCCACCATGTACTTGATTTGCTCGTTGGTCATTTAACTCTCCTGCGTGTCACTCAATTCTGAGTAAGTCATATTTCGCCATCTCTACCATGGCGACAGCTTCCATGACCGTGGTCTTAGAGCGTTTCATGCCGGTGATAGTGCCATCGCCTTCACGCCGGAAGTAACACACCATAATTCCGTCAAGCGAGATATCGTCCAGGTCGCGCAGCATAGCGAGCAGCAATTCTCTGGGCGTCCACAGGTTGCAGTCGCCTCCCTTTTTCATTCGGCGCTCGCCTAGCGTCTCGCTCACTTGACACCTCCCCGGTTCGCTTGAAAGCTGGCGTGCTCATCGTCGCGCTTGCCGCAATGAACACAGATGTGGTCTGTCCTGTCTCAGGCAAGGGCCGCACAGGCCGTTTCCGGAACTGTCACTTCATTTCCGCACAGTCCGCACTTGCCGTTTTCGATAGCCGACCGATTGGTGAGCGACCAGACATGAATGCACGGACCGCCGCCAGGATGCTCGCCAACGCTCGGCTGCGGATGCAATTTTATGTTTTCCTCGCAATAGCTATCAGCTTTGCGCTCCAAGAACTCGGCAACGCCGGTCAGATACCCGGCCTGAGATCGCAGCGACTGTGCAACCGCGTAATACTTTTCGGCCATTTCGAGAAATTCGCTCATGATTCAGAGGCTCTTTGCGCTTGTGAGCATGTGCGGCCATTTTCTCCATTCTCGGTAGGATCGCCGCCGCTTGTACCCACATCATCCGAGAGCGACTCGGAAATTTTTTTAGCAGCCAGTTTATCGGCCCGCTCCATTGCTCTCATAGCTACTCGCTGGTGCGAATCTCGATCGAGTCTCATCCAGTCGTACTCCTTGAGCAGCAAGCCGATATCGACCTCAGCATTGGCCCACGCAGGGTTGATACCAGGCTTGGGGGTGGCACTCTTATGGCGAGCCCTTATTCCCTTTACAACGTCGTTATCACTCATGGCGTTTCGGGCAATCCTCTGCATGACCTATTGATAGAATCATATGACACTCTCGGCAATACGGTTCGCCCAACAGATCCATGTCCGCCTGCCTGATTGGTATATCGCCGTTCACCAAAACTTCATCTTGATCTAAACGCTTGCCAACATAGGCGTAAGGAGGACAGCTAGGCGATCGGATATTTTCTCGCCTAACCTGAGAAATTATGTCGATCAGACTGGCTTGCTGGGCTGCGCCAGAACCATTCAAAAGAACGTCCAACTCTCGAATCAAGCGATGCTTGTCTGCGAGGACTTCCTTGTAATCATTGAGCTCCTGTTCGAGTTCAGAGATTTTATTTCTGGCGTGACGCAGATGCCCGCACGTCAATTCAGGTGATTCCTTTGCTGAACAAAAGTGAGTCATTGATCAACTCCGCAATACATGCAATGAACCCCAGTTCGATTTCGACCACGAATTTTGTCAGTCCATTCATGATCGCAATGAGTTCTAATTTTGGTGAGAATGTCGCTCGCAAGGCGCGGATATAACGCTTGGCAGGCTTCGTGGTAAGCCATCAGGGCCGGAATGGCATAAGGATCATGTGATAGGTCCAGAACGAAGTAGTCGCAACCGTCATGCTTGCCACCTGGCTCGCTGCTCCCATCGGTGCGCGTGACGTTGAACTTGTTGTATAGACCGCGTGATTTATCGCCCATTCGCAATTTCCTTCAATTGTTGCGGAAGGTATGTCCGCGCGATATGCCGCGCTAGAGGCTGCGGAATTTTAGCCATCAGAGCGGAGGCTAATTTGCGCCGGCGCGATCCGCAGGTTCCGCGCTTTGGATACTCATCCTTGTTGAACCAATCACCGCCAACTTTCCTTCCGTGTAGCCTGCCATCAGGGTTTCTCCCTACTCCGGAGGTAGTGTTATGCGCGATGTTGAACCACGATCCGCCCTCATTCTTGCTGGCTTTCTTTATCATGGGCATTAGCGCCGGCACGTCGCCCCACAAATGGAAACTACCGAAGTTCCAACGGCTGCGACCTACCCACGGCTGCGC
>Ga0210400_10000521_pt1 | contig 42797 bp, 41 predicted proteins | sample IncBWH26MmetaG_FD_155456 | JGI IMG/M metagenome (GOLD analysis project Ga0210400, IMG submission 155456) | Forest soil microbial communities from Barre Woods Harvard Forest LTER site, Petersham, Massachusetts, United States - Inc-BW-H-26-M | ecosystem: Environmental > Terrestrial > Soil >... | reverse complement strand
CGGAGATCGCCACGCTCTATGGGTTGCGCCAGGCGCAGGGGCACGGGCTGGGCGCGCGGCTGATGGGCCAGACCGCCCGCGCGCTGGCGGCCCAGGGGGCGACCTCGCTGATGGTCTCGGTGCTACGCGACAACCTGCGCGCCCGCGGCTTCTACGAGCACCTGGGCGGCGAGCCGGAGGCGGCGCGGCAGGAGCCCGGCCCGGGCGGCCGGCTGCTCTACGAGGTCGCCTATCGCTGGCGCGACATCCGCAGCCTGACCGCATGAGGCCATCGGAGCTCCTGAGGAGCTTGGCGCTGGCGGGACTGGCCTGCGCTCTCGCCCTTCCGGCCCAGGCCCAGCCGAAGCTGATGGACTGGCCCGACCTGATGGGCCGGCCCCTGCCGAAGGCGACGGCGCGGATCGCCTATGGCCCCGACCCGCTGCAGGTGGCCGAGGTCTGGCGCCCGGACGGCAAGGGCCCGTTCCCCACGGTGCTGATGATCCATGGCGGCTGCTGGCGCTCCGGCGTCGCGAACCTGCACATCATGGACTATGCCGCCGAGGATCTGCGCAGGCGCGGGATCGCGGTGTGGAACATCGAATACCGCGGCGTCGACAGGCCCGGCGGCGGCTATCCTGGAACCTTCCAGGACGTCAGCGCCGCCGCCGACGCGCTGCTGGCGCACGGACGGGACTACGGCCTTGCGACCGACAAGCTTGTGGTGCTGGGCCATTCGGCGGGCGGCCAACTCGCCCTGTGGCTGACGGCGCGGCCGAAGCTGCCGGCCTCAAGCCCGCTGCAAGATCCGAAACCGCTGAACATCGCCTGGACGGTCAGCCTGGGCGGCCTGCCCGATCTGGTGACGGCCAAGGACGGCTGCGGCGAGGCGACCGTCGCGCGCCTTCTGGCCGGCTCGGCTCGGCCCGACCCCTTGAGCGATACCTCACCCGCGGGCCTCCTGCCGCTCGGCACGCCCCGGATGCTGATCCACGGCGCCCTGGACGAGACGGCCCCGCCCGCACAGGGCAAGGCCTATGTGGCCAGGGCGCGCGCGGCGGGCGACATCCGCGCCTGGACCTACGCGATCCCAGGCGAGGGGCATGTGGAGGAGATCGCGCCGGGCTCGAAGACCTGGGCCGCGGTCACCGACGGCCTGCAGTCGGTCTTCCACAGCAAGGACGGCGGCTGGGTGATGCGGAACCTGGCGGTGAGCGGGCCCTAGGACCCTACCGGCTCCGGCGCGGCGTAGGTCAGCGACACGAACACGTCTTCCAGGTCCGGGTCCTCGGTGGCGATATCCTTGATGTGCAGGCCGGCGGCGCGGATGGCGGCCAGCACCTGTTCGACGGACGACTGGCCGGTGCGGTAGCTGACCGTGAAGCCGCCGGAGGGCAGCAGGGCGGTCTCAAACCCCGCCAGGGCCGGCGCGGCGGTCATCGGCTCCAGCGGGGTCACCAGCACCTTGCGCATGTCCATCCGGGCCAGCAGCGTGGTGGTCGGCTCGCAGGCCACCACCTGGCCGCGGTTGATGATCGCGATCTGGTCGCAGAGCTCCTGGGCCTCTTCCAGGTAGTGGGTGGTGAGCACGATGGTCACGCCCTTGCGGTTCAGTTCCAGCACATAGGCCCAGAGCTGGCGGCGCAGCTCCACGTCGACGCCGGCGGTGGGCTCGTCGAGGATCAGCACCGGCGGGTTGTGGACCATGGCCTTGGCGACCATCAGGCGGCGCTTCATGCCGCCGGAGAGCTGGCGCACGTAGGCGTTGGCCTTGTCGCCGAGGCCCAGGGCATTCAGCAGCTCGGCGGTGCGGCGCTCGGCCTTGGGCACGGCGTACATGCCCGCGGCCACCTCCAGCGACTCGGCCGGGGTGAAGAAGGGGTCGGCGGCGATCTCCTGCGGCACCACGCCGATGGCGGCGCGCGCGTCGCGGGGCCGCTCGTCGATGTCGCGGCCCCAGATGCTGACCGTGCCGGAGGTCTTGCGGCACAGGCCCGCCAGGATGTTGATGAAGGTCGACTTGCCGGCTCCGTTCGGCCCCAGCAGGCCGAAGATCGAGCCGCGCGGGATCGCCAGGTCGATGCCCTTCAGCGCCCGCATTTCCGGCGTCGTCTTGGTGGCCGCGTAGGTCTTGACCAGGCCCTTGGCCTCAATCGCGTAGTCCGGCAGATTCATGAGCATCCCGTCGTCGCCCTCTCCACATTGACTGGGAAAGCCGCGCTCGCATACCTAGGCGCGCGGCGGCCCCTCCACAATCGGGCCGCTCAGAAGGATTGCCCGATGGCCCGCAAAGCCGCCTCCAAGCCGCTCGTGAAACCCGCTTCCGCGAAGAAGAAGCCCGAACCGGCGCCGGCCAAGGGGGCCTTGGTCCCCAACCTGCCGGCGCCCGAGGTCATCGTCGTGCGCTCCAAGCGCGTGGCCTGCGACGGGGTCGGCGGCGCGCTCGGCCACCCGCGGGTCTATCTGGAGATGGGCGAGGCCGACTTCGTCGAATGCCCCTACTGCGACCGCCGCTTCGAGTTGGCCAGCGGGACCGAGGGACCGGAGAGCGAGTACGCCGCGCCGGGGGTCTACGAAGGGTCGCACGGGCACTGAGATCATCCCTCCTCTTTAGGGGAGGGACAGGCCGCGAAGCGGCCAGGGTGGGGAAGTCGCGTTCAGGCGGCGGACTCTCAGCTTGGCCCACACACCCCCACCCGACCTCGGCTTCGCCTCGGCCACCCTCCCCTAAAGAGGAGGGATGGCGCCCCGCGCTAAACCCTCAACGGCATCAGGATGTACTGCACGTCCGCGTCCTGCGGATCGAGAACCAGCGCCGGATCGTTCGGGCCGCCGAAGCGCAGTTCGGCCAGTTCGCCCGAGATCTGGTCGGTGATGTCCAGCAGGTAGCGGGCGTTGAAGCTGAGCTCGAAGGCGTCGCCGTCGTAGTCCAGTTCCAGCTCTTCCACCGCCTGGCCGGCCTCCATGTTGCGCACGGTGAGCACGCATTTTCCGCCCTCGACGGCCATGCGCACGGACCGGGACTTCTCCGCCGAGATGGTGGCCACGCGGTCGACGGCCTGGGCGAACAGCTTGGAGTCCACGCGCACGATGCGGTTGTTGTCCTTGGGGATCACTCGCGGATAGTCGGGGAAGGTGCCGTCGATCACCTTGGAGGTCAGCGCCGCGCCGCCGAAATCCAGGCGCACCTTCTGGGGGCTGATCTGCAGCTCGACCTGCTCGCCGGCGTCGTCCAGCAGGCGCCTGGCCTCGGCGATGGTTTTGCGGGGCACGATCACGCCCGGCAGGCCGGCCGCGCCGTCCGGCGCCGCCATCTCGGCCAGCGCCAGGCGCGAGCCGTCGGTGGCCACCGCGCGCAGCTTGGTCTGGCCCTCCTCGACCACCGTGTGCAGGTAGAGGCCGTTCAGGTAGTAGCGGGTCTCCTCGGCGGAGATCGCGAACTTGGTCTTGTCGATCAGCCGGATCAGGTCGGTGACATCCACCGCCATGCGGCCCGACAGGCCGTCGGAGGTCATCACCGGGAAGTCGCCGGCCGGCAGCACCGGCAGGTTGAAGCGGCTGCGCCCGGCCGAGACGGTCAGGCGCGGGTCCTCGCCCGTGAAGCTGAGCACCACGTCGGCGCCTTCCGGCAGCTTGCGGACGATCTCGTAGAGGGTATGGGCCGGCGCGGTGATTTGGCCGGGCTGGTCCACCTGGGCCAGGGCCTCGTCGATGATCTCCATGTCGAGATCGGTGGCCGAGAACGTCAGCCGGTCGCGCTCGGCGGACAGAAGCACGTTGGACAGGATCGGGATGGTGTTGCGCCGCTCCACCGCGCTCTGCACATGCCCCAGCGCCTTAAGCAGCGCCGCCCGCTCGATCGTCAGCTTCATGTGTTTGTCCGAACCGCACCGCGCGGAACGCAAATCGCCCCCGCGCCCCCCGACCTGGAAGGACTTGCGACATTAGCCATTTTGCAGGCTGACGGAAGGGGCGCTCAGGCCCTCAGGCGCGCCGATCCACAGAACCGCCCGGATCGGCCTCATCGCCGCTGGCGTAGGGGTTCGGTCCCGCGCCGCCCGGCTTGGGCGCGTCGGGCTGGGCGCCGGCCTCCTTGGCCGCCACCATCACCATGGCCGGGCGCACCAGGCGGCCGAGCAGTTCGTAGCCGGGCTGCATCACCTCGACCACGCCGCCGGCCGGCACGTCGGTCCCCGGGACCTCGGCCATGGCCTGGTGCTGGTGGGGGTCGAACTTGTCGCCCCTGGCCGGCGCGATACGCTTCAGCCCATTGCGTTCGAAGGCGCCGAGCAGCTCCTTCTCGGTCATCTCCACGCCGAGCACGAAGTTCTTGATCGCCGGGTCGCCGCCGTCGGCCGGCTCGTGCGCCAGGGCCCGCGAGAGGTTGTCGGCCACGCCCAAGAGGTCGCGGGCGAACTTCTGGATCGCATAGGCGCGCGCGTCGTTGGCCTCGCGCTCGGCGCGGCGCCGGGTGTTCTCGGCTTCCGCGGCGTAGCGCAAGATCTGCTCCTTCAGCGCCGCGTTCTCGGCCTTCAGCGCCGACAGCTCGGCCTCGCCCGCTTCGGCGAGGAAGGCGTCGGCTTCGTCGGGCGTATTGTCTTCGGACATCTAGCTCTCGTCTCTCAGCTCTTGTCGCTCAGGCTTTCATCACCTGACCCAGCACGCGCGCGGTATAGTCCACCAACGGGATGATCCGCGCATAGTTCAGCCGGGCCGGGCCGATCACGCCGATCGCGCCCAGCACCCGCTGCGACCCCGTCATATAGGGTGCGGCGATCACGGCGGAACCTGAAAGTGAGAACAGCTTGGTCTCCGCCCCGATGAAGATGCGCACGCCCTGGCCCTCGCGCACCCCGTCCAGCAGCGAGATCAACTGCTCCTTCTGCTCCAGGTCCTCGAACAGCGAGCGCACCCGTTCCAGGTCGTCGACGGCGCCCGGTTCGTCCAGCAGGTTGGCGCGGCCGCGCACGATCAGGGCGCGGTCCTCCGCGTCGCCGCCGCCCCAGGCGGCCAGGCCGTCCTCCACCAGCCGCGCGGCGCTGGCGTCGAGTTCGCGCCGGGCGCGGGCGATGTCGGCGGCGAGGTCCACCTTGGCCTCGGCCAGGGTGCGGCCGCGCAGGCGGGCGTTGAGGAAGTTCGAGGCCTCGGTGAGCGCAGAGGGCGTCACCCCGGCCGGCAGGCGGATCAGCCGGTTCTCCACCGTGCCGTCGGCGAAGACCATGATCGCCAGGGTGCGCTCCACGCCGAGCGAGACGAACTCCACATGCTTGACGCCGGCGTCGCGGATCGGGGTCACCACCACGCCCGCCCCGCCGGCCAGGCCGGAGAGGATCGAGGAGGCCTCGTTGAGCGCGTCCTCGAAGTTGCGGCCGTGGGCGTGCAGGCGCGCCTCGATGGCCTGGCGGTCGACCGCGCCCACGTCGCCCACCTCCAGCAGGCCGTCGACGAACAGGCGCAGGCCTGCATGGGTCGGCAGCCTCCCCGCGCTGACGTGCGGCGCGCCGAGCAGGCCGAGCTGGGTCAGGTCCTGCATGGTGTTGCGGATCGAGGCCGGCGACAGCGGCAGGCCGCCCTTCGACAGGGTGCGCGAGCCCACCGGCTCGCCGGTCTCCAGATAGCTCTCCACGATGCGGCGGAAGATGTCGCGCGCGCGTTCGTCGAGTTCGGCCAGGGAGGGACCGGAGGCGAAGAGGGGGGTGCTCACGTTTGCGGCGGCGGGTTCTCGGGTGGCGTCCATGGACGGGACCTTGCCGATCTAGGATAAGCGCGGCCTCAGTCCGCGCAAGCCGCGCGCCCAATCAAGCCGCCATCCCCAGGAGTCTCCCCATGCGCCCGTCCGAACGCCTCGCCGACGTGCTGCGGCCCGTGACCCTGGAGACCGGCGTCAACCGCTATGCGGAAGGCTCCTGCCTGGTGAGCTTCGGCCACACCAAGGTGCTGGTGACGGCCAGCCTCGAGGAAGGCGTCCCCGGCTTCCTGCGCGGCAAGGGCCAGGGCTGGGTCACCGCCGAGTACGGCATGCTGCCCCGCGCGACCCACACCCGCGGCCGGCGCGAGGCCGCCCAGGGCAAGCAGTCGGGCCGCACCCAGGAGATCCAGCGGCTGATCGGCCGCTCCATGCGCGCCATCGTCGACCTGAAGGCGCTGGGCGAGCGGCAGATCTCCATCGACTGCGACGTGATCCAGGCCGACGGCGGCACGCGCACCGCCTCGGTGACCGGCGCCTGGGTGGCGCTGCGGTTGGCCACCAGATACCTGCTGGAGGAGGGCGTGATCGCCACCGACCCGATCCTCGATCAGGTGGCGGCGGTAAGCTGCGGGGTGTTCGCCGGGACGCCGGTGCTGGACCTCGACTACGAGGAGGACTCCAACGCCGAGGCGGACGCCAACTTCGTGCTCACCGGCCGCGGCGACATCGTCGAGATCCAGGCCACCGGCGAGAAGCGCGGCTTCTCGGAGGCCGAGTTCGAGTCCCTGTTCTCGCTGGCCCGCAAGGGGATCGGCGAACTGGTCGCCTTGCAGCGCGCGGCGACCGGCGGCTGAGAACGCAAAGCGGGCGGCCGGTCGCCCAGCCGCCCGCTTCGCTTACCGCCGAGAGCGGTCGTCTGGTCCTAGAGCCCGGCCACGAAATAGCGGAAGGCCGAAGGCGGCATCCGGTTCAGCTCGCGCGCCAGGGGCGCGAAGAGGGCGTTCAGAACCCGTTCAATCGCAGCGATCATCGGGAACACTCCTGTGTGCAGTGCAGCATTGTGCGCCGCATATAGAAATGGAGCTTTGAGATTGCAAGGCTTCTCACGGTGAAGCCAAGTTCCTCGCCGCGCTGCGATAGCTCCTCCGCCGCAAGCGAGGGAGGAGCCGAGGATCACTCGTCGTCGTCCGGCTGATCATCCGAAGGCCCCGCTTCGTAGGTGAGCAGGTCGCCCGGCTGGCACTCCAGCTCCCGGCAAAGCGCCGCCAGGGTGGAGAAGCGCACGGCGCGGGCCTTGCCGGTCTTCAGGATCGACAGGTTGGCGATGGTCACGCCGACCCGGTCGGCGAGTTCGGTGAGCGACATGCGGCGTTCGAGCAGGACGCGGTCGAGTTGGACGCGGATGGGCATGGTCTGGGGCGCCGCCTAGATCGTCAGCTCGGCTTCGCGCCGCAGGCGGGCGCCTTCGCGGAACACCTCCGCCAGCACGAAGACCACCAGGACGGAGAACCAGGCGGTGAGGCTGAAGTCGGGCTTCACGTCCTTGATCCAGGGCAGGAAGGGGCTGAGGCCCCAGACGCAATAGCGGCCGATCTCCAGCGCCGCCAGCATCAGGCCGATCAGGCGCAGGCGCCGCACGTTGGTCGGGTGGAAGGGATCGCCGGCGGTCAGGGTGGTGAAGATCTGGCGCAGGGAATGAACGATCACCAGCACGCCGCCGATCGACAGGCCGAACACCAGCAGCATGCCGGCGAACAGCGGCCCGCGGGTCGCGACGACCGCGGCGTTCCTGCTCATGATGTCGGGGAAGAGGTCGGGATTGAAGCTGAACAGCAGGGCGGCCAGGGTGGCCAGCGCCACGGCGCCCAGGGCGATCCAGAGGGCGGCGAAGACCACATCGAGGATGATCTTCAGGAAACTGGAGACCGATCCCGGTCCTAGCGCGCGCATCGAGAAGCTCCCCAGCCGACGCCAAAACCCGCCCCGGCGGCGCTGGCGAAGAGCGCGGCGGGAGCGGGTCGGACGAACCCCAAGGCGATGAGCCTAGTTGATCGTGGCGGCGACGGCGACTGCCAGCATCGGGGTCACGGCGAGCGCCATGAAGATGCCCAGGGAAACGCGGTCGAAGGTCTTCATCACATTCGAGAACATTGGTCGGTTCCTTTCGTTCGAATTGCTGCGGTGCAGCGTATTTGTGGGTCGGTGTCCCGTCCCGATGTCGGTATTCAATACGGCCGCATCGATTAGCGATCAAATTAATATCGAGTAACGATATTAAACTTTTGCAATGCAACACGACGGGGCGCGGCTATGGTCGCAAACGCGTAAAGGGAGCGTGAATCGATGGCGCTGAAGCTGGAGCCTGGAAGCCGGCTGGTGGTGGCCACCCACAACCCCGGCAAGGCCCGCGAACTGGGCGAGATCCTGGAGAACCGCTTCGCGCTGGTGAGCGCTGGCGAGCTGGGCCTGGCCGAACCGGACGAGACCGAGACGACCTTCGCCGGCAACGCCCTGCTGAAGGCCCGCGCGGCGGCCGAGGCCAGCGGCCTGATCGCCCTGGCCGACGATTCCGGCCTGTCGGTGGCGGCCCTGGAGGGCTCGCCCGGCATCTACTCGGCGCGCTGGGCGGGACCGGGGCGCGACTTCACCGTGGCCATGAAGAAGGTCGAGGAGCGCCTGGAGGAGACCGGCGCCAAGGATTTCAGCGCCTGGTTCACCAGCGCGCTCGCGGTCGCCTGGCCGGGCGGCCCGGCGGTGGTGGTCGAGGGCCGGGTGGACGGGACGCTCAGCTTCCCGCCGCGCGGCGACAAGGGCTTCGGCTACGACCCGATCTTCGTCCCCGAGGGGTTCGCCCAGACCTTCGGCGAGATGGAGCCTTCGGCCAAGGACGGCATGAGCCACCGCGCCAGGGCCTTCGCCAAGCTGAAGGCCGCGCTCTTGTGACAACGGCGCCGAAGGTGGGGGTCTACATCCACTGGCCCTACTGCGCGCGCATCTGCCCCTACTGCGACTTCAACGTCTTCAAGGACCGGCGTGGCGACGAGCCCGCCGCGCTCGCCCGCGCGATCGTCGCGGACCTGGAGGCGCAGGCGACGCTGACCGGGCCGCGCGAACTGGCCTCGGTGTTCCTGGGCGGCGGCACGCCGTCGCTGATGGACCCTGAGTGGGCGGGCGAGATGATCGCGGCCGCAAGGCGCCTCTGGACCCCGGCGGCGGACCTCGAGGTCACCCTGGAGGCCAACCCGACGGACGCCGAGGCCCAGCGGTTCGCGGGCTTCGCCGACGCCGGGGTGAATCGCCTGTCGCTCGGCCTGCAGTCGCTCGACGACGCGGCGCTGGGGTTCCTGGGTCGCAACCACGACGCGGCGACCGCGATCCGGGCGGCGCGGGCGGCGACCCGGGCGTTTCCGCGGCTCTCCATCGACATGATCTACGCCCGGCCCGGCCAGACGCCGCAGGTCTGGGCGGCGGAGCTGAAGGCGGCCGTCGACCTGGGCGCCGAGCACGTCTCGCCCTACCAGCTCACCATCGAGGCCGGCACCGCCTTCGACCGCGCAGTGCGCCGCGGGACCTTCATGCCGCCGGACGCCGACACCGGCGCCGAGCTGTTCGACACCACCCAGCGGGTGCTCGAAGCCGCCGGGTTCGAGGCCTACGAAGTCTCCAACCACGCCCGCGGCGAGGCCGCCCGGTCGCGCCACAACCTGATCTACTGGCAAGGCCGCGACTACATCGGCGCGGGGCCGGGCGCCCACGGCCGGATCACCGTCGAGGGCGCGCGCCGGGCCACCCATGCGGCAGCGAGGCCGGCCGATTACATCGCCCGTGTGGCGGAAACCGGCGTGGGCTTCGCGGCCCCTGAGACCCTCAGCCCCCGCGAGGCCGCCCAGGAGCGGTTGCTCAGCGGCCTGCGAATCACCGAAGGCGTGCCGCGGGCGGATGTCGCCGCCTTGGCGATCCCGTCCGCCCGGATCGCCGAACTCGTGATGCTCGGCCTGCTGGCCGACGATCCCGGCCGGCTACGGGCGACGCCCGCCGGGCGGCTGGTGCTGGATCGGCTGACTCAGGAGCTGGCCCTTTGACATCGGTGTCATGACCGGCGAACCCTCCGCCATGGCCCAACGCCTTCCGCCGCCCGCCCTGGACGACTCGACCCTGGCGCCGGGGCTCTATGTGGTGGCCACGCCGATCGGCAACCTGCGCGACATTACCCTGCGCGCGCTGGACGTGCTGGCCGCCGCGGACCTGGTGCTGGCCGAGGACACCCGGGTGGCCGGCAAGCTGCTCGGCGCCTATGGCCTGTCGGCGAAGCTGGAACGCTACGACGAGCACGGGGCCGAACGATCGAGGCCCAAGGCCATGGCGGCCTTGGCGGAGGGCAAACGCGTCGCGCTCATCTCCGACGCCGGGACGCCGCTGGTCTCCGACCCCGGCTACAAGCTGGTGCGCGAGGCCGCCGCAGCGGGCGTGGCGGTGTTCCCGATTCCCGGCCCCTCGGCCCTGCTGGCCGGCCTCTCCGCCGCGGGCCTGCCCACCGACCGCTTCCTGTTCGCGGGCTTCCCGCCGCCGAAGAGCGCCGCGCGGCGGACCTTCCTGGAGGAACTGGCGCCGATCCGCGCCACCCTGGTGTTCTTCGAAGGCGGCTCGCGCCTGGCAGCCAGCCTGGCCGACATGGCCGCCGTGCTGGGCGCCGCGCGCGAGGCCGTCGTCTGCCGCGAACTCACCAAGCTCTACGAGACCCTCTACCGCGGCCCGCTGGCGGAGCTGGCCGCCGATCCGCGGCTCGACGCGCCGAAGGGCGAGATCGTGATCCTGGTCGGTCCCGGCCACGAAGCCGAGGCCAGCGCCGGCGACATCGACGCCGCGCTCGCCGACGCGCTTCTACGCCTGCGCCCGGCCGAGGCCTCCGCCGAGGTGGCCAAGGCGCTCGGCCTCTCGCGCCGCGACGTCTACCAGCGGGCCATGGCCCTGCGGGCGGGCCGGTGAGACGCGGCGAGGTCCGCCAGGCGCGCGGCCGCGCGGGGCGCGAGGCCGGCCGCCGCGCCGAGGTGCTGGCCGCGCTATGGCTGATGGCCAAGGGCTACCGCATCCTGGGCTTCCGCTTGAAGACGCGCCAGGCGGAGATCGACCTCCTGGCCCTGCGCGGGAAGGTGCTGGCGGTGGTCGAGGTCAAGCGCCGCACCAGCCTGCTCGCCGCCCTGGAGACCGTGACCTTCGACCAGCGCGAGCGGCTGCGGCGCGCCGGCCGGGCCCTGGCGGCCGGGCGGCCCGCCCTCGGCGGTGCGGCGGTGCGTCTCGACCTGATAGCCCTCGCGCCGGGCAGACTCCCCAGGCATATTCCCGACGCCTGGAAGGGAAACTGAGGGACCAGCCGACAACGCCATGAGTCGCGAGGAAGCTGAGACCCTGTTGCTTGGCGCGGGCGCCGCGCCCGACGCCGATTTCCCGCTGCTGGAAGCCGCGATCGCCTGCGCCATCCACGAGGACCCCGCGCGCGACCCGCAGGCCGCCCGAGACCTGGGCGCGGCAGGCGTCGAGCGACTGGGGCTGCGCCTGAAGCAGGAGAGCGCCGAGGAGGCCCTGGCCGAGAGCATGGCAGGCGATCTTCGGCTGGCCGGCGACCTCCTGACCTACGAGGACCCCGACAACGCCGACGTCGTGGCCGTGGCCGAGCGGCGCAAGGGGCTGGCGGTGGCGCTGGGGGTCTTCTACCTGCACGCCGCGCGGAAATGCGCGCTCACCGTCCAGGGCGTCGACTTCCCCGGCCACTTCCTGTTGCGCATCGAGACCGAGGAAGGCCCGCTGGCCCTGGACCCGTTCTCGGAGGGCCGCGTGGTCCTGCCGTCCGAGCTGACCCGGCGCGCCCTCCACGCGGGCCTCACCCCCAACGTCGCCGACCGGCTGGACCGGCTGATGGCGCCGGTCAGTGACCGCGCAGTGCTGATGCGCCTGCAGAACACCATCTACGCCCGGGCCATCCAGATGCGCGACTTCCCCCGCGCCGAGCGCGCCGCCCTGCGCCGCGCCCTGCTGGATCCCAGCGACCACCGCCCCTGGCTCGACGTGGCCGCCGCCCGCGAGGGCCAGGGCGCCCTGGCCGGATCGCTCGAGGCCCTGGCGCGGGCGACGGAACTCGACGGCGGCGCGGCCCTGGCGGCGCGCGCCCAGCGCGAGCGGGTGCGGTTGCAGTTGAACTAGCGCGGGCGACCCTTCGGCTTCGAGGTGAAGGCCTCGTCCAGCGGACAGGCCGCGCCATAAATCTCATGGCAGCCAGTTTGCTTTGCGGTCTCGGAAGGATCGTTGATCCTTCACGTTTGCACGGCTGGCGCTGCGGCCCGCAGCGGCCTATCTCCCAAGGTCCAGGTCGCCCGGAGCTCTCCATGTCCCTCAAGGTCGCGGTGCAGATGGACCCCATCGAGGGGATCAACATCGAGGGCGACACGACCTTCCTGATGATGGAGATGGCCCAGGCCCGCGGTCACAGCCTGTTCGTCTACACCACCGACACCCTCGCCATGGAGGAGGGCCGGGTGTTCGCGCGCGGCCGGCAGGTCAGCGTCCAGCGCCGGGTGGGCGACCACGCCACGCTGGGGGATTTCAAGCGGGTGGACCTCGCCGCCTTCGACGTGATCCTGCTGCGCCAGGACCCGCCCTTCGACATGAACTACATCGACTCGACCTTCTTCCTGGAGAAGGTCCACCCTGGGACCCTGGTGGTGAACGACCCGGTCTCGGTTCGCAACGCCCCGGAAAAGCTGTTCGTCACCGACTTCCCCCGCCTGCAGCCGCCGACCCTGATCACCTCCGACCGCGAGGCGATCGCCGAGTTCCGGCGGCGGCACGGCGACGTCGTGCTGAAGCCCTTGAACGGCCGCGGCGGATCGGGCGTGACGCGCCACCTGGCCGACGACCCCAACCTCGAAGCCCTGCTGGAGATACACGCCCAGCTCAGCCCCGAGCCGGTGATCCTGCAGAAATTCCTGCCGTCGGTGACCCAGGGGGACAAGCGGATCCTGCTGATCGACGGCGAGGCCGTGGGCGCGATCAACCGGGTGCCGCAGAAGGGCCAGATCCGCTCCAACCTGGCGGTCGGCGGCCGCGCCGAGGCCGTGGAGCTGACCGCCCGCGACCGGGAGATCTGCGCCGCCATCGGCCCGGAGCTGAAGGCGCGCGGCCTGCTGTTCGTCGGCATCGACGTGATCGGCGACTATCTGACCGAAATCAACGTCACCTCGCCCACGGGGGCCGTGGCGCTCAAGACCTTCACCGGAATCGACGCCGCCGATATCCTCTGGCAACGGATTGAAACCCTTCGCTCTACCGCCTAGGTTGTCCCCGCAAGACGCGCCCTCAAGTCACGGAAACGTCTCGTTTTCCCCATAAGTTCTATTTTTGTTCTTGATCTGAGCGCGGCCGTGTGGTGCGATCTTGTGGATAACTGACGATTGACCACAAGGTCTTGGGGGGCTGGGGAAAGGGCATGGCCGCACGGGTTGTGACCGTGGCGTTCGAAGGCGTCGAGGCGCGCCGGGTCGACGTGGAGGCTCAGCTCACCGGCGGCGAATTCGCCTTCATCGTGGTGGGCCTGGGCGACAAGGCGGTGGGGGAGAGCCGGGAACGGGTCCGCGCGGCCTTCACCGGCCTTGGCCTGGCGATGCCGGGCAAGCGGATCATCGTCAATCTCGCGCCCGCGGACCTGCCCAAGGTGGGCAGCCACTACGATCTGCCGATCGCGCTGGCGGTGATGGCCGGCATGGGCGTGATCCCGCCCGACGCGCTCGCCGACTGGGCCGCGGTGGGCGAGCTGTCTCTGGACGGCCGCATCGTGCAGACTTCGGGCGCCCTGCCGGCGGCGGTGGCCGCAGGCGGCATGGGCCTGGGGCTGATCTGCCCGGAGGCCTGCGGGCCGGAGGCCGCCTGGGCGGGCGAGACGCGGATCCTGGCGGCGCCGTCGCTGATCGCCCTGGTGAACCACTTCCGGGGGACCCAGGTCCTCTCGGCGCCCAAGCCCGGACCCATGCGCGACGGCGAGCGCCGGCCGGACCTGCGCGAGGTGAAGGGTCAGGAGAACGCCAAGCGGGCGCTGGAGATCGCCGCGGCGGGCGGCCACAACCTGGCCTTCGTCGGGCCGCCGGGGTCGGGCAAGTCGATGATGGCCGCCCGCCTGCCGGGCCTGCTGCCGCCGCTGACGCCTGAGGAGTTGCTGGAGACCTCCATGGTCCATTCGGTGGCCGGCCTGATCGCCAAGGGCGAGCTGACCCGCGCGCGGCCGTTCCGCGCGCCGCACCATTCGGCGACCATGGCGGCGCTGACCGGCGGAGGCCTGAAGACCAAGCCGGGCGAGGTCAGCCTGGCGCACAACGGGGTGCTGTTCCTCGACGAACTGCCGGAGTTCAGCGCCCAGGCGCTGGACAGCCTGCGCCAGCCGCTGGAGACCGGCGAGGTGATCGTCGCCCGCGCCAACGCCCATGTGCGCTATCCGGCCCGGGTGCAACTGGTGGCCGCGATGAACCCGTGCCGGTGCGGCCTGGGCGGGCCTGGGCGCGGCGCCTGCGGTCGCGCGCCCCGCTGCCAGAGCGACTACCTGGGCCGCATTTCGGGTCCGCTGATGGACCGCATCGACCTGCAGGTGGAGGTGCCGCCGGTCACCGCCGCCGATCTGGCCCTGCCCGCGCCGGCGGAGGGGACCGCCCAGGCGGCCGCGCGGGTGGCCGAGGCCCGCGGCGCCCAGGCCGAGCGGGCGGTCCGCGGCGGCGAGGGCGCGGCGGCGCTGAACGCCCGGGCCGAGGGCGAATGGCTGGAGACCATCGCGGCCCTCGACGCGCCGGCCCGCGCGCTGCTGACCCGCGCCGCGGAGGCCGGCGGCCTCACCGCCCGTGGCTGGACCCGGACCCTGAGGCTCGCGCGCACCATCGCCGACCTGGAGGGCGCGGACGCCGTGCGGCGGGTCCACGTGGCCGAGGCGCTGATCTACCGCCGCATCGCCCCGGGATCGGTCATCGGATCGCCGTCGCTGGCCGGCTGACGGCTGGCGCGCCAGGTGTTGAACACGCCGATACCCACGGCGAAGAACACCCATTGGCTGAAGATGACCTGCCCGGTCGCATAGGCCCAGGCCCGCACGCCGGGGTCCACGATACGGGCGATGTGGGTGACGACGCAGAGCAACTGAAAGGCCGCCGCGAACAGCGGCCAGTAGCGGCGGGTTCGCAGCGCGACCGCCGCGAGCAGGACCAGCAGGCAAATGTCGGCCCCGAAGGCGCCCCACTGGGTCCCCGACCAGCGGGGATCGCGCAGGACGAGGGTGGTCAGCCAGCTCAGCATCAGACCGCCGGCCGCGACCTGTTCCTCTCGCCCTCCCTTCCAGAAGGCGCCTCCACCGACGATCACCGTGATCGCCAGTCCAACCCAGGGCGGCAGGGCGTAGCTGTGCGGATGCAAGAAAAAAGACCCCCGGCGAGAGCCGAGGGTCCAATCTGCCAGACAGCCCGTGAGGGCGGAAGGGATTCTACGCGGCGCGGACCGGGCGAAGGGCGCGGCGGCCGACCTGGACCTCCTCGGTCGACGCGAAGGAGGGCGGCGGCTTGTCGCCGCTGCCCGGGTCGGTCATCACCACCGCGCCCAGGCCGATCTGGGTCTGGACGATCGAGAGCTCCTTGTGGGTCTCGACGATGGCGCGGCGGGCGTCGGCGAGCGCGGCGATCGCCTGGCTGGCGCGCTCCACGGCGTCCTGGCCGATCAGGGCCGAGGCCCCGGCCTGCCGGCGGAGGCTCGGCATGACCCCGGTGAGCGCAGCGGTTTTGGCCAGCGCCGCGTCGATGGCGGCTTCGGCTTCGAACAGGGCGCCGGCGACTTGCTCGGCGATCATACGACGTTGCTTGAGCATGAGTTCTCTCCTGCGCTCGCCGGGCTGCGACGGGCGCCTAAAGGTTTAAGCCGGGTATGGTTTCGGTCCGGTTCAGGCCCGGAAAAAAGTTCGCCCGAGGTCCTGGAGCGCATGGAGGCCCGCCAACATCCCCCCGAAAGCCAGGGCGGTGATGACGGCGATCGCCACGATGGCGCCGAGCCGGGCGACGGGACTCAGATCATTTCGGCCAAGCCAGCGTCGGGTTCCGACTTGAAGTTCTCGTCGAGCAGAACCCAGGTCATGCAGAGAATCTCCCGCAGGACCATTTCCGAAGGCTTGAACGGCGCCAGCTTCCGCGTACCCGACACCAAATGCCGGACCATCGAGGCTTGCGCCTCCGTGGCCGCCAGATCTACGAGCTGTCGTTCCAGTTGCGCCCAGGTAAAGGTCGGGAGGGCTTCCTCCCGGGCCGCCGGTGTCGGCCAGCGGGCCTCGAAGTCGTCGATCTCCCGGCGCAGCCGCAAGGCCTTGCCGATCACCGCTCTGTTGTCGAAGTTCTGCCAGTCGCCCATGGGCCACCCCCTCTGTTGCCGGCTCATCCGGCCAGAGGTTAACGGCGGCGTCTGTCCTGATCGCGTCGTGTCCTGATCCGGTCAGGACATGGTTAACCGGCAGGTCGACGTCCAGTTGACGCGCCAGCCGCGCCGCAGCGTAGCGGTCTTCCACCCCCAGCTTGCGGCGCGCGCGGTCGCAATAGGTGTCGACGGAAGTCTTCGACATGCCGAGCTGGCGGGCGATCTGCTTGGAGGAAAGGTGCTGGTCGACCAGCCGCAGGCATTCGCGCTCGCGCGGTGTGAGCAGGCCCACCGGATCTTCGACGATGATGTCGCGTGCTCGCATAGCGCCGGCAGTTAACGATGACTTGCGGCTGGCGTCTACTTTAACACGCCCGCCCGCGAGCGATCAGCTACACTGTGACGCATTGGAGGCGTCGCGATGGACACACCCGACCCCGGCCGCACCGCACAACTGGAGCTGATGATCGGCGCACGGCTACGCACCCGCCGCCGCCAGCTCGGGCTTTCGCAGAGCGACCTGGCGCAACGGCTCGGGGTGTCCTTCCAGCAGGTGCAGAAGTACGAGCGCGGCGCGAACCGGGTCGCGGCCTCGACCCTGCTGACCGCCGCCCAGGCGCTCAGCACCTCCATCTCCTGGCTGGTGGGCGAGGAGGTGTCCGGCCGCGACGACGACGACGACGTGTTCCGCGCGCTTTCCCGCCCCGGCGCGCTCGAGATCCTGCAGGCGTTCAACGCCATTCCCGATCCGCGCACCCGCATGGCCCTCCTGGCCCTGGCCCGCGAGATGGCGGGCGGCGCGGCCGCTTGACCGACCGTTAAGGCGTTTGCGGCTATCGCAGGCGTCATGCGCAGACCTCCCGCAAGGCCCGCCAGACCGCTCGCCCAACGCCGTCCGCGGCGCGCCCAGATCAGCGCCGAGCAACTGGCCTCCCTCAGCCACGAGTTCCGCACCCCGCTGAACGGCGTGCTGGGGATGTCGCGGCTGCTGGAGGGCACGCGCCTGACCGCCGAGCAACGCGCCTACGCCGCCGCCATCCGCGATTCCGGCGAGCATCTGCTCACCCTCGTCAACGACGTGCTGGATTTCGCCAAGCTGGGAGCGGGCAAGATCGAGCTGCATCCGGGCGAGGTCGAGGTCGACGCCTTGCTGCGCGGGGTCTGCGAGCTGCTGTCGCCGCGGGCCCGGGAGAAGGGTGTCGAAATCGCCTGGGCGGCGCCGGCGGTTCCCGGCGCGATCCGCGCCGACGAAGGCCGCCTGCGCCAGATCCTGCTCAACTTCGCCGGCAACGCGGTAAAGTTCACCGAGACCGGCGGCGTGCTGGTGGGCGTGGTCCCCGGCGAGCGCGGGCGGCTGCGCTTCACCGTCGAGGACACCGGCCCCGGCGTCACCGCCGACCAGCGCGAACGCATCTTCGAGGCCTTCGCCCAGGCCGACCCGGCCCACGCCCACCTGGGCGGCGCGGGGCTGGGCCTGGCGATCGCCCGGCGGCTGGCGCTGGCCATGGACGGCGCGGTCGGCGTCGAGGCGCGGCCGCAGGGCGGCGCCTGCTTCTGGTTCGAGGCGGCGTTCCGGCCCGCCGCGTCTCCGGCTGCGGCCGCCGGTCTCGCCGGCCGCAAGGTGGGCGTGGCCTCGGCCAATCCCATGGTCCGCGAGGCCGCCCGGCGGCAGATCGAGGCCTGCGACGGCCGGCCGGTCCCGGCCGCCCATATGGACGAGCTGATCGCCCGCACCCAGTTCGGCGACGTGGTCCTGGTGGACCACGCGCTCGCCACCGGCGCGCGGCTGGTGCGTCGGCCGCCGGAGCGCCGCGCCATCATCCTGCTGGCTCCGGAAGAGCGCGCCCTGATCGGCCGCTACCGGCGCTCGGGCTTCGCCGGCTATCTCATCAAGCCGCTGCGCCGCGCCTCCCTGGCCGAACGGGTGCTGATCGCCGCCGGCGCCGAGCAGGCCTCCTCCGCCGGCGCCGAGGACGAGCGGATCGCCACGGCCGCCGCGCCGGGCAAGAAGGTGCTCCTGGTCGAGGACAATCCGATCAACGCCCTGCTGGCCCGCGCGCTCCTGACCCGCGAGGGCTGCGAGGTCGACCACGCCAGCGGCGGCGACGAGGCCATCGCAGCCTCCAAGGTCGGGGCCTATGACCTGATCCTGATGGACATGCGGATGCCGGGCCTGAACGGGGTGGAGACCGCCCGCGCCCTTCGCCAGCTCGGCGTCGAGACCCCCATCGTGGCCTTGACCGCCAACGCCTTCGAGGACGACCGCCACGCGTGCCTGGCGGCGGGGATGAACGACTTCCTGGTCAAGCCGATGTCGCCGGACGCGCTGCGCGCCACCCTGACCCGCTGGACGGGACCGGGCTGGACCGAAGCCCTGAGGCGCGCCAAGGTCGGCTGACCGGGCGCCGGGGCGCGCCGTTCGCCCACGAGGCCGCCGATGACCAGCCAAGCCAGCGCCCCGCCGCGCCGCAAGCGCACGGCCATGGAGGTTCTGCGCGAGCTGCGCCAGCCCAAGGTCGCGGTGACCCTGGCGCTGGGTTTCTCGTCGGGCCTGCCTTTCCTGCTCACCGCCAACACCCTCGGCTACTGGCTGCGCGACGAGGGCACGGGGCTGAAGGCGATCGGCTTCATCTCCTGGGTGGGCCTGGCCTATTCGCTCAAGTGGCTGTGGTCGCCGGTGGTGGATCGCGTGGACCTGCCGCTGCTGGGCCGGCTCGGACGGCGCCGCGGCTGGATGGCCTTCGCCCAGATCCTGGTCGCCGCCGGCCTGGTGGGGATCGCCATCGTGGGGCCGAAGGGGCCCGGCGGACTGACGGCCATCGGCGCCTTCGCCCTCCTGACCGCCTTCGCCTCGGCCACCCAGGACATCGCCATCGACGCCTGGCGCATCGAGGCGGCGTCCGACAGCGACGAGCAGGGCCTGCTGTCGTCCGCCGCCGCGCTCGGCTATCGCGCGGCGATCATCGCGGCCGACGCCCTGATCCTGGCGGTGGCCGCGCGGATCGGCTGGCCCGGGGCCTATGTGGCCTATGGGGCGGCCATGTCGATCGGCCTGGTCGCGACCTGGTTCGCCCTGGAGCCCGCCCGCGCCCAGGCCGCGCTGAAGGCCCAGGCGCCGCTGTGGAATCCGCGCGGCTTCTTCGACGCCGTCGTCGGGCCGTTCGTCGACTTCTTCGCCCAGCACAAGGCGCTGGGCTTCCTGATGCTGATCGCCATCGCGACCTATCGCCTGCCCGACTTCGTCATGGGGCCGATGTACACGCCCTACTATGTGGACCTGGGGCTGACCAAGGACGCGGTGGCGGCGGTGCGGGGCTCCATCGGCCTGTTCGGCGCCCTGGCCGGGGTGGCGATCGGGGGCCTGAGCGCGGTGCGGCTGGGCCTGTTCCCGACCCTGATCACTGGGGCGATCCTCCAGGGGCTGGGCACGGCCTCCTTCGCCCTCCTGGCGCTCTATCCCGGCAATGTGCCGATGTTCGGCGCGGTGATGGGCGGCGACAACTTCGTGCAGGGCTACGCCGGCGTCGCCCTGATCGCCTATATGTCGAGCCTCACGAGCCTCGGCTACACGGCGACCCAGTACGCCCTGCTGTCGTCGGCCTACGCCCTCCTGGGCAAGTTCCTGAAGGGCTTTTCGGGCGTGATCGTCGAGGGGCTGGCGAAGACCTACGGCCAGATGCCGGCCTATGAGATCGCCTTCGTCGGCGCGGGCCTGATCGCGATTCCCGCCCTGGTGCTGTTCCTGCTGCTCGCCCGCGTGAACCGCCGCACCCTGGCCATGGCGCCCGCCTAGGCGCTGTCCAGGCTAGGCGGTCAGGCAGACCACCTGGGCGACCCGAAGGTTGCGGCGAAGGTCGTCGGCGACGCGGCCGTAGTTGTCGGCGGTGATCGGCGCGCCGGCCGAATCCGGCAGGCGCAGACCGCCGGCGCCCAGGGTCCTGGCGGTGGTCTCCGGCGAGGTGGTGTAGATGCGTCCGCGCCGTGGGGCCTCGGCGATGGTGACGCCGATCACCCGGCCGTGGTCGTCGAGCGCCGGCGCGCCCGAGAGGCCGCCCAGCGTGCCCTTCAGCCCGTCCGTCCGTCCGGTCTCGGCCCAGACCAGCACCGGCTCGGTGCGCGCGCCGCGGCCCTCAACCACCAGGTTCTCGCGGCCCAGCAGGCGCGAACTCGCCTCGCCGGGGCGGCCTTGCGGGAAGCCCAGGTGGAAGGCCCGCTCCCCGCGCCGCAGCCGCTGGGAGAGGCCGAGCGGCAGGGCGGCCGCGCCGCCGTCGGTGGTGAGGATCGCGGTCTCGGCGCTGGGGTCGATGCGGACGCTGGCGGCGACGCCGCGCCCAGGTGAGACCACGATCGCGGCCTTCGAGCAGCCTTCCACCACATGGCGCGCGGTGATCCAGACCCCGGAGGGCGCGACGGAGAAGGCCGTCCCGGCGCCGGCCTCGGTCTTGTCGGCCACCTCCACCACCACCGCCGGGTCGAAGGGCGAGGCGGGGCCCAGGGCCGCGCCCTCGGCCTCGGTGGTCGGCGGCGGGGCCGGCGGGGCGTCGGCGCGCTCCTGGCGGCCGACCGCGGCCAACAGCAGGGCCGCCACCACCGCGGCGTAGATCAGCCAGTCGGGCAGCCTGGGGAAATGCATGGACGCGCCGGCTCTTGTCCTAGCCGGAGACCGCGGCGGCGAGGATCAGGGCGGTGGCGATCTTGGCGCCCACCAGCATGGCGGCGGCGGCCATCTCGTCGTCCTGGATGCGCTTGGGCAGGCCGTGCAGGATCAGGTCGACCAGCCGGAAGATCAGGAGCTGCACCAGGGTGATCGCCACGCCCCACAGCGCCAGCTCGATCAGGCTGGTCGAGGCCTTCAGGGAAACGGCCAGCGGTATGGCCAGGCCGACCAGGACGCCGGCGAGCGACACGGCCGCGGAGGTGTTGCCCTCGCGGATCAGCCGGATTTCCTTGTGGGGCGTCAGCATGACGTAAAGCGTCGCCGCCGCGAACAGTATGGCCACCGTCACCCCGGCGTGCAGCAGGGTGACCGGGAAGCCTGTGGCGAAGGCCTGAATCTCCGGCGACTGGAGGGGCGTGGTCATGGCGGCTTGCTCTCTCGGCGGAGCGCCCTGGATAGCACGGCGCCACACCTCAACAACGGTCGTCATGGCCCGGCTTGCGCGGGCCACCTATGATCTCCGTATCGACGCGGAATCACGGCGGCGCCGCAGCGCCCGCCCTTGACCGCCGTGATCGTAGGCCCCCCGGGACAAGCCGGGGGACGACGAGCGGAACTATTGAGGGGCGGCCTCGGTCGCCGCTGCCTTGCGCCGGGCGCTGGCTCGGACCTTTTCGCTCTCGCTCTTCAACTGGCCGCAGGCGGCGAGGATGTCGCGGCCGCGGGGCGTGCGGATCGGCGAGGCGTAGCCGCCGCGGTTGAGGATCGCGGCGAAGGCCTCGATGGTCCCCCAGTCGGAGCACTCATAGGGGCTGCCCGGCCAGGGGTTGAACGGGATCAGGTTGATCTTGGCCGGTATGCCCTTCAGCAGTTGGACCAGGGCCTTGGCCTCGGCCGGCGTATCGTTGACGCCCTTCAGCATGACGTACTCGAAGGTCACCCGCTTGGTGTTCGACAGGCCCGGGAAGGCCCGCACGCCCGCCATCAGCTCGGCCAGCGGGTACTTCCTGTTGAGCGGCACCAGCTTCTCGCGCAGCTCATCGTTGGTGGCGTGCAGGGAGATCGCCAGCATGGCCTGGGTGCGCTCGCCCAGCGGGATCAGCTCCGGCACGACGCCGGAGGTCGAGACCGTGATCCGCCGGCGCGAGATGGCGATGCCCTCGCCGTCGGCGATGATGTCGATGGCCGCGGCCACGCTGTCGAGGTTGTAGAGCGGCTCGCCCATGCCCATGAAGACGACGTTGGAGAGCCGGCGGTCCTCCTTGGGCGAGGGCCACTCGCCCAGGTCGTCGCGGGCCACCTGCACCTGGGCCACGATCTCGGCGGCCGTGAGGTTGCGCACCAGAGCCTGGGTGCCGGTGTGGCAGAAGGTGCAGTTGAGCGTGCAGCCCACCTGGCTGGAGACGCAGAGCGCCCCGGCGCGGCCCACGTCGGGAATGTAGACCGTCTCGATCTCGATGCCGGGCGCGGTGCGGATCAGCCATTTGCGCGTGCCGTCCCGCGACACCTGGCGCTCGACGACCTCGGGCCGGGCGATGCTGAAGGCCTCGGCCAGGGCGGCGCGCATCTCCTTGGCCACGTCGCTCATCAGCGAGAAGTCGGTGACGCCGTAGTGGTGGATCCAGCGCCAGAGCTGGCTGGCGCGCATCCGCGCTTTCTCCGGGCGCACGACCTCGGCCGCCACCAGCGCCTGGGCGAGCTCCGCCCGCGTCAGACCCGACAGGTTCGGCTTCATGGGCGCGGCAGGCGTGGCCGGCGCGCGCGAAAGGTCTAGGGTCACGCCCAAGGGGACAGGCTTTCTGTGTGGAGGCCCGGCAATATAGGGGAGTCCGCGCGTGCGGCCAAATTCCCAGAGCTGGTTTACCGAAAGTTTGCGAGTGGGAATTATCCCCGACGAATGAGAATTCTAGCCCTCCTGATCCTGGTTCTGCTGCCCGCCCTGCCGGCGCGCGCCCAAACCGAGGCCGCGGCCCCGGCGGCGGCCTCGGCCGATGGCCAGGGACTGCGCGACTTCTGCGCAGACCGGCCGGGCAAGGCGACGCCGCCCTGCATCCTCGACGCCGGCCATGTGCAGATCGAGACGGCCCTGGCGGACGCCGTGTTCCGGCGGAGCGGCGGCGTTCATTCGGAGACCTACAGCCTGGGCGCCAGCGAGGTCCGACTCGGCCTGACGTCGCGCCTGGAGGCGGAGGTCGCCTGGACGCCGCTCATCGTGGAGCACCAGCGCGGCGCGCCGAACGTCACCGGCGTGGGCGATCTGACGGTGGGCGCCCGCTGGGCGCTCACCAATCCCGACGCCAAGGACGGCGTGGCGGTCTCGGTGCAGGGCTTCGTCAATGCGCCCACCGCGACGCACGGCCTGGGCGCGGGCGGTTGGAGCGGCGGCGTCCGCATGCCGATCACCAGCCCGTTGCTGAACGGCGTCGGCTTCGGCCTCGGCCTCACGCCGGAGGTCGACGTGGTCCGCAACGCCGCCGGCGGTGGCGTCCACATGGCGGCCAGCACCACCGTCTCGATCACCCGAGGCTTCGGCGACACCACCCTGGGCGCGGAGCTCTGGGGCCAGGTCGACGACGATCCGGCGGCGCGGACCTACCAGGCCAGCTTCGATCTGATCGCCGCCCGCGCCGTGGGCAAGAACAGCCAACTGGACGCCGGCCTGAACCTCGCGCTCAATCGCAACACGCCCGACGTGGAGGTCTACTTCGGCATAGCCCACCGGTTCTGACCTCCCGGCTTTCAAACGTCCGTTCGGTTTCCGCCTTCCGCCCTCGCAGCCGCTGGGCTAGCGTCCGGCCGACTGCAAAGAGCTGACCGGGAGAGCGGGCATGAAGGCGCTGTTGAGCAAGGCCGTTGGCGGGCCGGAGACGCTCGTCCTGGAGGACGTGCCCAGCCCCGAGGCCAAGCCCGGCCACGCGGTGATCTCGGTAAAGGCCGTAGGCGTCAACTTCCCCGACGTGCTGATGATCGAGGACAAGTACCAGTTCAAGCCCGAGCGCCCCTTCGCGCCGGGCGGCGAGCTGTCGGGCGTGGTCAAATCGGTCGGCGAGGGCGTCACCAATGTGAAGCCCGGCGACCGCATCCTGGCCAACACCGGGTGGGGCGCCATGGCCGAGGAGGTGCTGCTGCCCGCCGGCCGGGTCTGGAAGATCCCGGATTCCATGCCGCACGATATCGCCGCGGCCTTCATCCTGACCTACGGCACTTCCTGGCACGCGCTCACCGATCGCGGTCACCTGAAGGCCGGCGAGACCCTGCTCGTGTTGGGTGCGGCCGGCGGCGTCGGCCTTTCGGCCGTCGAGCTGGGCAAGGCGCTGGGCGCACGGGTGATCGCCGCCTGCTCCACCCAGGAGAAGGTCGACCTGGCCATCGCCCATGGCGCGGACTCCGGCGTGGTCTACGGCCGCGGGCCCTTCGACAAGGACGGCCAGCGGGCGCTGGGCGCCCTCTTCAAGGACGCCTGCGGCCCGAACGGCGCCGACGTGATCTATGACGCCGTCGGCGGCGATTACGCCGAGCCGGCGCTGCGCTCCATCGCCTGGGAAGGCCGCTATCTGGTGATCGGGTTCGCCGCCGGCGACATCCCGCGCATCCCGCTGAACCTCGCCCTGCTGAAGGGCTGCGATATCGTGGGCGTGTTCTGGGGGAGCTGGGCGGGCAAGAACCCGGAAGCCTTCGCCAAGAGCATCGACGACCTGCTGGAGCTTTACGCCCGGGGCAAGATCAAGCCTCACGTCTCCGAGCGCTTCCCGCTCGCCCGGGGCGCCGAGGCCATCGCCCACCTGGGCAGCCGCCAGGCCATGGGCAAGGTGGTCATCACCGTCTGACCGACGCCGAGGCGCTTCTTTCTTTCCCACCTGTGGGAAAGGGGACCGCCCGCCCCGCGGGTCCGACCGGAGGTCGGCCCGAGGACGGGCTCCGAGCGGGGGCTGGAAAGGGGAAGCCGCAAGCTCGGCGCCCAGTCCGTGCCCTCTCCACCATTCCCTCTCCCGCTCCGCGGGAAAGGAAGATTGTAAAGGAGCGCCGCATGGCGGGACGTCTGGACGGCAAGGTCGCCGTCATCACCGGCGGCGTTTCGGGCATCGGCCTGGGGACGGTCGAGCTGTTCGTGGCGGAGGGCGCGAAGGTCGTCGCCGCCGACATCCAGGACGAGAAGGGCCGCATGCTCGAGCAGCGGTTCAAGGGCGCGGTGCGCTATGTCCGCTGCGACGTCACCGTCGAGGGCGACATCGCCGGCGCCCTGGGCCTCGCCAAGAGCGAGTTCGGCGGCCTCGACGTGCTGTTCAACAACGCCGGCATTTCCGACGCCATGCGCTCGGTCGCCGAGATCGAGGCCGAGCGCTGGAGCTGGATCTTCGACGTGCTGGTGCGCGGACCGGCGCTGGGCATGAAGTACGCCGCGCCCCTGATGCTGGAGCGCGGCGGCGGCTCGATCGTCAACACCGCCTCGATCGCGGGCCTGCAGGCGGGCTGGGGGCCGATCGCCTATTCCTCCGCCAAGGCCGCGGTGATCCACATGAGCCGCTGCGCGGCGGCCCAGCTCTCGCCGCAGAAGATCCGGGTCAACGCCATCTGCCCGGGCCTGATCGCCACCTCGATCTTCGGCGCCTCGCTCGGCCTGCCGCGCGAGGTCGCCGACCAGATGGCCGCCCGCGTGGCCGAACACGGCGCCAAGGTGCAGCCGATCCCCAAGGCGGGCGCGCCCGACGACATCGCCAAGGCGGCCCTCTACCTGGCCAGCGACGACGCCGCCTTCGTCACCGGCACGCACATCGTGGTCGACGGCGGCATCACCGTCGGCGCACGCCATAGCTGGGACCCGAACGGGCCCTCGCCCTTCGCCCAGCTGTTCCCGGAATTCGGTCCCGCCGCCGAGGACTAGGTTGACGTTGACGTAAGGTGACACTTTTTCGCGGCGAGGCTTGGGGCTAAAGGCCTGGACCCAGGTCCAAGCACGCAAAGCGGGAGCGCCACGCCCATGAAACTCGATTCCTCCGTCGCCGCGGTCGTCACCGGTGGGGCCTCGGGCCTCGGCGAGGCCACCGTGCGCAAGCTGGCCGAACATGGCGTCAAGATCGCCATCTTCGACATGAACGAAGAGAAGGGCGAGGCCGTCGCCAAGTCGGTGGGCGGCGTCTTCTGCAAGTGCAACGTCACCTCGGAAGAGGACGTCGACGCGGCCTTCGCCAAGGCCCGCGCGGCGCACGGGCAGGAGCGGATCCTGGTCAACTGCGCCGGCACCGGCAACGCCATCAAGACCGCCAGCCGCGACAAGCAGACCGGCGAGACCAAGCACTTCCCGCTCGATAGCTTCAACTTCATCATCCAGATCAACCTGGTCGGCACCTTCCGCTGCATCGCCAAGTCGGCGAAGGGCATGCTGGACCTGGAGCCGATGGAGGACGGCGAGCGCGGCGCCATCGTCAACACCGCCTCGGTGGCGGCGGTCGACGGCCAGATGGGCCAGGCGGCCTATTCGGCCTCCAAGGGCGGCATCGTCGGCATGACCCTGCCCATCGCCCGCGACCTGGCCGGCGACGGCATCCGGGTGAACACCATCCTGCCCGGCATCTTCAACACGCCCCTGATGCAGTTCGCGCCGGAAGCCGTGAAGGCGGGCCTGGCCGCCTCGGTGCCCTTCCCCAAGCGCCTCGGCAATGCGCCGGAGTACGCCTCCCTGGCGCTGGAGATGATCACCAACGGCTACTTCAACGGCGAGCACGTCCGCCTGGACGGCGCGATCCGCATGGCGCCGCGCTAGCTGCGAACTCGCGCCGGGTTGTCCATCCGGTTCGGACCGGAAGGCCGAGCGGCTCGAAGCCATTCTCGATAAGGCGCTGAACGAGGCATGACGCCGCAATACGCCCCGGGCGGGAGAGGCAAACCCCTCCCCTTCTGAGTCGAAGCGGGGTAGGGATCGCCCAAAGCGAAAGCCCCAGATGCCCGCCTCAGCCCCTCCTGCCGGCGTGACCACCGTCGCCCGCAACGCGCTCGTCGTCCTGGCGGTGATCGCGGCCGGCGCCACGCTCTACTTCATGGCCAGCATCCTGACGCCGCTGGCGCTGGCGATGTTCCTGGCGGTGATGATCGACGGCTTCGCCCGGGTGCTGCAGCACCGGCTGCCGCACGTCTCGCGCCGGGCCGCCCTGCCGCTGGCGGTGACCATCTCGCTCGTGCTGTTCGGCGGCACGGCGGTGTTCGTGGCGATGAACGGGGCCGTCGAGCTTGGGCAGTTGGTCGCCTACGAGCCCAAGCTCGACGCGATCATCGCCCAGCTCGCCGGCATGGCCCGGGTCAAAGACCCGCCGACCGTGCTCAGCGTCATCAAGGGTCTCGACGCCTCGAAGTACCTGGGCCTGGCGGCGCGCGCGGTGCAGGACTTCGCGTCCACCGCCCTGTTCGTCCTCGTCTACCTGGCCTTCATCCTGGCCTCGCGGAAGGGCTGGGAGCGCAAGGCCATCGGCCTTTTCCCGCAGCGCGAGGAGCGCCAGGACGCGGTGATCGCCTTCCTGCGCATCCGCGACGGGGTGGAGCGCTATCTCTTCGTCCAGACGGTCACCGGCCTGATGGTGGCGAGCCTGTCCTTCGTGGCCATGGTCGCGGTGGGCCTGCACGACGCGTTGTTCTGGGCCTTCCTGATCTTCCTGGCGGTCTATATCCCGGTGGCCGGCGGGGTGTTCGCCGGCGTCGCCCCGCCGCTCTTCGCCCTGGTCCAGTTCGACGGCTACGGGCGCGCGTTCGTCCTGTTCCTCGCCCTGCAGGCGGTCGGCGTGATCATCGGCAACGTGGTCTATCCGCGGATGCAGGGGCGCAGCCTCAACATCGACCCGGTGATGGTGCTGCTGTCCCTGGCTTTCTGGAGCGCCATATGGGGGCTCACGGGCGCCTTCCTGTCGACGCCCTTGACCGTCATGGCCATGGTGATCCTGGCGCAGTTCGACGGCAGCCGCTGGATCGCGGTGATTCTCTCGGCGGACGGCGACCCGCAGCAACTGAAGAACAAGATGCCCAACGAGCCGCCCGACGCCGCCGATCCGCCACCCTCCAAGGGCCCCCTCTCCGAACCTTCCCGGCGCCGCCCGAAAGCCGCCTGACGTCGACAACAAAATCCAAGGGTCTTCAACTTGCGAAATCGGCTCCTATCTATGGTTGGCCCCGGGCGTGAAACGTCCGGCGCCTGCGTCCGCTTCCCCCCAAGCACGCGGACCCAGCGAGCAGAGAGCGTTCCGTCGCCCCCCCACGGCGGAACCAAACGGCGCCGGACACTCTCCTCCGGCGCCGTCCTCGTTCCGGGAGCCGCCGCATGACCCGCGCGCCCGCCCTCGGAGCCCTCCCGAAAGCCATCGTCGCCGCGCTTAAGGACGACGCCGCCCTGACCGACGCCAAGGCCTTCGCCGCCCAGGCGGCGGCCGACGCCGCCCCCGACGAACTGCCCGAACTCAGCACCGCGGACCTGGCCGCCAACCTAGCCGACTTCTGGCGGTTCGGCGAACGCCGCCGCGGCCGCGGCCCGACGGTGCGCATCGCGCCGGTGATCGGCGGAAACGCCGGCGGCCTCGACCGGCTGGAGATCGTGCAGGACGACGCGCCGTTCCTGGTGGATTCGATCATGGGCGAGATCGCCGAGCAGGGGCTTTCGGTGCGCGCCCTGTTCCATCCCATCGTCGAGGTGCAGCGCGACCGCGCCGGCGTTCGCGGAGGGACAGGCCTGGCGCGCCGCGAGTCGATGATCCAGGTGATCCTCGATCCCGTCGGCAAGGACCGTGAGCACGCCCTGGTCGCCGGCGTCACCGAGACCCTGAAGGACGTGCGCGCCGCGGTGGACGACTTCCCCGCCATGCTGGAGCTGATGGGCAAGACGCTGGCCGAACTGAAGCTGAGCGGCGAGAAGGCGCGGCCCGAGGAGATCGCCTTCCTGAGCTGGCTGCAGGCCGAGCAGTTCGTGTTCCTGGGCGCGCGGGTCTACGAATATCCACGCCTGAAGAGCGGCGAGTTCGCCGCCGAGGAGCCGCTCTACCAGGCCAAGGACGGCCTCGGCGTGCTCCGCGACCCGGCCCGCCACGTCCTGCGCCGCGCCAATGAGCCGGCGATCCTGCTGGCCGACGTCAAGCACCGCATCCTGTCGGACCCGGCGCTCACCGTGGCCAAGTCCAACGTCAAGAGCCGGGTGCACCGCCGCGGCTACATGGATTACGTCGGGATCAAGCGCTACGACGCCCAGGGCAAGCCGTTCGGCGAGGTCCGCTTCGTGGGCCTGTTCACCGCCGAGGCCTATGACGAGCCGGCCAGCGCCGTCCCCCTGATCCGCGAGAAGGTGGCCAACGCCCTGGTCCGCGCGGAGACCGCGCCCGGCAGCCACAACGAAAAGCGGCTGCGCAACATCGTCGAGAACTACCCGCGCGACGAACTCTTCCAGATGACCGAGGACGAGCTGCTCACCCAGTCGCTCGGCATCCTGCACCTCTACGACCGGCCGCGCGTGCGGCTGTTCGAGCGGCGCGACCCGTTCGAGCGCTTCGCCTCGGTGCTGCTGTTCCTGCCGCGCGACCACTACGATTCCGACCTGGCGGCGCGGGCCGGCAGGATCCTGGCCACCGCCTACCGCGGCCGGGTCTCCGCCTCCTACCCGAGCTTCTCGGACGCCCCGCTCGCGCGGGTGCACTACATCATCGGCTTCTCGCCGCGCGACCATGACCAGCCCGACCTCAAGGCGCTGGAGATCGCCATCGCCGAGGCCGCCCGCACCTGGGAGGACCGCTTCGAGGACGCCGTGCGCGCTTCGGGCCGCCCGCCGGGCGAAGTGGCCGAGGTCCTCGGCCGCTACCGCGAGGCCTTCCCGGCCGGCTACCGCGACCGCTTCCCTCCGTCGGAGGGCCTGGCGGACCTGGCGGTGATCGACAGCATGGCCGAAGGCCAGGCGGTCTGCGTGCGCGCCTATCGTTCGCCGGGCGATTCCAAGCTGCAGTTCCGCTTCAAGCTCTATCGCCCGGCCCAGCCGGCGCCGCTGTCCGACGTGCTGCCGATCCTGGAGAACATGGGGCTGAAGGCGCTCGCCGAGGCCGGCTTCCCGGTCTGCCGGCCGCGCATGCCCGCCGTCTGGGTGCACGACTTCGAGATCGAGGACCCGCTCGGGGCGAACCTGGTCTTCGCCGACCTGAAGGCCGCCTTCGAGGACGCCGTCGTCGCCGTCTGGACCGGCCGCACGGAGAACGACGGCTTCAACCGCCTGGTGCTGGCGCTTTCCATCCCCTGGCGCGACGCGGCCCTGATCCGCGCGCTCGCCCGCCATCGCCAGCAGTCCGGCCTCGATCCCAGCCAGCGGGTGCAGGAAGAAGCCTTGTCGGCCCACCCGGAAGTGGCGCGGCTGATTCTCAGCCTGTTCCAGACCAAGTTCGACCCGCAGACCGGGGCCGGCGTCGAGGCCCGGCGCGATCAGGCCGACGCCCTGATGGCCCGCATCGTCGAGGCCCTGCAATCGGTGGAGAGCCTGGACGAGGACCGCGTCCTGCGCCGCCTGGCGTTGCTGGTGGGCGCCATGCAGCGGACCAACTTCTACCAGCCGGGACCGGACGGGGAGCCCAAGCCCTATATCTCGTTCAAGGTGGCCTCGGGCGAGCTCGCGGACCTGCCGGCGCCCAAGCCCTACCGCGAGATCTTCGTCTGGGGCGTCAACGTCGAGGGCGTGCACCTGCGCTTTGGCCCGGTCGCCCGCGGCGGCCTGCGCTGGAGCGACCGGCGCGACGACTTCCGGACCGAGGTGCTGGGGCTGGTGAAGGCCCAGCAGGTGAAGAACGCGGTGATCGTGCCGGTCGGCTCCAAGGGCGGCTTCTATCCCAAGCAGTTGCCCAAGGGCGGGTCGCCCGACGCGGTGCGCGCCGAAGGGGTCGCGGCCTACACCACCTTCCTCTCGGGCCTCTTGGACATCACCGACAACCTGGCCCCCGACGGCAAGGTGATCCGGCCGCAGAACGTCATCGCCTTCGACGGGGACGACCCCTATCTGGTGGTGGCCGCCGACAAGGGCACGGCCACCTTCTCCGACATCGCCAACGCCATCGCCGAGGCCTACGGCTTCTGGCTGGGCGACGCCTTCGCCTCCGGCGGCTCGGCCGGCTACGACCACAAGGTCATGGGCATCACCGCCCGCGGCGCCTGGGAGGCGGTGAAGCGCCACTTCCGCGAGCTCGGCAAGGACATCCAGGCCGAGCCCTTCACCGTGGTCGGCTGCGGCGACATGTCGGGCGACGTGTTCGGCAACGGCATGCTGCTTTCCAAGCAGACCCGGCTGCTGGCCGCCTTCGACCACCGCGACATCTTCCTCGATCCCGACCCCGACCCGGCCCGGTCATGGACCGAGCGCGCCCGCATGTTCGCCCTGCCGCGCTCGTCCTGGCAGGACTATGACAGGAAGCTGATCTCCAAGGGCGGCGGGGTCTTCTCCCGCACGCTGAAGTCGATCCCGCTGTCGCCCCAGGTGAAGGCGATGCTGGAGGTGAAGGCCGATGCGCTCGCCCCCACCGAGCTGATCAACGCCATCCTGAAAAGCCAGGCGGAGCTGCTCTACCTGGGCGGCATCGGCACCTATGTGAAGGCGCAAGCCGAGGCCAACGCCGACGTCGGCGACAAGGCCAACGACGCGGTGCGGATCAACGGCGCCGAGCTGCGGGTCAAGGTGGTCGGCGAAGGCGCGAACCTCGGCCTCACCCAGGCGGGCCGCATCGAATACGCCCTGGGCGGCGGGCGGATCGACACCGACGCCATCGACAATTCGGCCGGCGTCGACACCTCCGACCACGAGGTGAACATCAAGATCCTCACCGGCATGCTGGAGCGCACCGGCGAGCTGACCCGCAAGCGGCGCGACACCCTCCTGCAGTCGATGACCGACGACGTCGCCGACCACGTCCTGGCGCACAACTACGACCAGACGCTCGCGCTCTCGCTGATGGAGATGGACGCGCTGGGCGAGATGGCGCCCTACGCCCAGTTCATGACCGAGCTGGTCAACGCCGGCCGCCTCGACCTCGCCGTCGAGGGCCTGCCCGACGCGGCCGGGATGGCCGAGCGCGCCCAGGCGGGCCGCCCGCTCACCCGCCCGGAACTGGCGGTCCTCCTGGCCTACGGCAAGCTGGAGCTGAAGCGGGACATCGTCGCCAGTGACGCGCCGGACGACCCGTTCTTCGAGCGCCTGCTGGAAGACTACTTCCCCAAGGCGATGCGCAAGTGGGCCGAGCCCATGCGCCGCCACCGGCTGCGGCGTGACATCATCGCCACCGTGGTCGCCAACGACGTCATCAACCGCTGCGGCCCGAGCTTCCCGGCCCGGCTGATGCCCGCGGCGGGCGCCGACGCGCGGGCCTTCACCGCCGGCTATGAGGCGGCCAAGGCGGTGCTGGGGATTGCGGACCTGTGGGATGCGGTGGCCGCCCTGGACGGCAAGGCCCCGGCGGCGGGGCAGATGGCCCTGTTCCGCCGGCTGAGCGCGGCGCTGCGCGGCGCCACCTTCTGGCTCACCCGGCGCGCGGCGCGCGACAAGCTCGAGGTCGACGCCCTGGTCAAGGCCTATGGCCCGAGCTTCCAGGGCCTCTTGAAGCTGATGCCCGCCATCCTGTCGCCCATCGAACAGGCCCAGGTGGAGGCGCGCGTGCGCCAGCTCACCGAGGCCGGGGCGCCGGCCGACAAGGCCCGCGCGGTGGCGGTGCTGCAACCCATGACCATCGCCGGCGACCTGGTCGACATCGCCGAGGCCTCCAGTTGGCCGCTCGCCAATGTGGCGCGGCTCTACCATGCGGTCGGCGAGGCCTTCGGCTTCGACCGGGTGCGCCAGGCGGCCGGCGCCTATGCGGTGGGCGACAACTTCGAGCGGATGGCGCTTCGCCGGCTGATCGAGGACCTGCTGACCCAGCAGGCGGACCTGACGCGCACGGTGATGGCCTTCGCCGGCGGCGCCCAGGCGGGCGAGGACGCCCACCACGCCCGCGACGCCGCCTCGGCCTGGACGGCGCTACGGCCCGACAAGGCCAGCCTCGCGCGCCGCACCATCGACGAGATCGAGGCCTCGGGCGGCGGCTGGACCTTCGCCAAGCTCACCATCGCCAACGCAGCGCTGCGCGAGCTGGCCGCCGAGGGCGTGAAGAAGAAGCGGTAGCGGTGCGCCGTCCCTCCTCTTTAGGGGAGGGACGAGTCGCGGAGCGGCCGGGGTGGGGGGAGTCGGGTTCAAGGTCGAACGCGGAGTTCTGGCCCACAAACCCCCACCCGTCCCGCGCTCCGCGCGGTCCGCCCTCCCCTGAAGAGGAGGTATTGTCGCCGGCTCAGTGCCGGAACACCCGCACGCCGGTGAAGACCATGGCCACGCCGCGTTCGTCGGCGGCGTCGATGACCTTCTGGTCGCCGATGGAGCCGCCGGGCTGGATCACCGCGGTGCAGCCGGCGTCGGCCGCCTGGATCAGGCCGTCGGGGAACGGGAAAAACGCTTCCGACGCGCAGGCCGAGCCCTTCAGGTCCAGACCGAAGTCGGCGGCGCGCAGGGCCGCGATGCGCGCGGAGTCCTTGCGGTTCATCTGGCCGGCGCCCACGCCCAGGGTCTGGCCGCCCTTGGCATAGACGATGGCGTTGGACTTCACATGTTTGGCCACCGTGAAGGCGAACAGCATGTCGCGGACCTCCGCCTCGGTGGGCGCGCGCTTGGTGACCACCTTCAGGTCGGCGGGCGTCAGGCGGGCGTTGTCGCGGCCCTGCACCAGGAAGCCGCCGGCCACCGACTTGAAGGTCAGGCCCGCCGACAAAGGGTTGGGCAGGCCGTCGGTCGTCAGTAGACGGACGTTCTTCTTCTTGGCGAAGAGGGCGAGCGCGTCTTCGTCGACGCCGGGGGCGATCACCACCTCGGTGAGCAGCTTGAGGATTTCCTCCGTGGTCGCCGCATCCAGCTTCCGGTTCAGCGCGATGATGCCGCCGAAGGCGCTCACCGGGTCGCAGGCCAGCGCCCGCTCATAGGCCTCCAGCACCGTCTTGCCGGTGGCCAGGCCGCAGGGGTTGGCGTGCTTGATGATGGCGCAGGCCGGGCCGTCGGCCGGATCGAACTCGGCGATCAGCTCGAAGGCCGCGTCGGTGTCGTTGATGTTGTTGTAGCTGAGCTCCTTGCCCTGCCATTGCCTGGCCGTCGCCACGCCGGTGCGCGGGTTGGCAAAGCGGTAGAAGGCTGCCGCCTGATGCGGATTCTCGCCGTAGCGCATGGTCTGGACCAGCTCGCCGGCGAAGGCGCGGCGCTTGGGCCACTGCTCGCCCACCGCCTCGGCGAACCAGGCGCTGATCGCCGCGTCGTAGGCGGCCGTGCGCGCATAAGCCCGCGCCGCCAGGCGCTTGCGAAGGTCGAGGCTCGTGGTCCCGTCGGCCTGCAGCTCGGCCAGCACCTCTTCCAGGTCGGCGATCTCGGTGCACACGGCGACGTAGCCGTGGTTCTTGGCGGCCGAGCGGATCATCGCCGGCCCGCCGATATCGATGTTCTCCACCGCCGTGGCGTAGTCGGCGCCGGCGGCCACGGTGGATTCGAAGGGGTAGAGGTTCACATAGACCAGGTCGATGCCGCCGATGGCGTGGTCGGCCATGGCCTTGGCGTGGTCGGGCGCGTCGCGCACGCCCAGCAGGCCGCCGTGCACCACCGGGTGCAGGGTCTTCACGCGGCCGTCCATCATCTCGGGGAAGCCGGTGAGGTCGGAGATGTCCTTCACCGGCAGGCCGGCGTCGGCGATCGCTTTGCGGGTGCCGCCTGTGGAGACCAGCTCGACGCCTGCGGCGGCGAGCACGCGGGCGGCTTCGACCAGGCCGGTCTTGTCGGAGACCGACAGCAGGGCGCGCTTCAGCGGGGCGCGGTCGGGGGCGGGCGGAAAATCGGGAGCGGCGGGCACGGCATCCTCCTGGCGTGAAGAGAAAGGCCCAGGCGAGCGGCGCTATGGTCCTTTGCGCTCCCCGGTGGTCACCCACCTCAGTTTCGCCAGTCACGCAAGGATGAGCGGGGCTTAGGCTGGCGCCGCCTCGGCGTCAACTTGGCTCTGGTCGCTGGGCTGATGCGCCGCGGAGAGCTTCCAGCGCAGCTTCCCCCCGGCGTCGAGGCGGGCCTGGCCGCGCAGGACGATCTGCTGGCCGTGGCGGACCAGGCCGTCCTCGAGGTGCGCCGCGGGTTCCAGCGTCGCCTCCTGGGCGTCGCTGCGCAGCCACCAGCCTGCCGCCTGGCCCTCGACCTTCAACAGCACGCTGGTCCTGTCGCGGGCGATCAGGGCGCTGACCTGCGGGTGCAGGTGGAAGCGCACCACGAAGGGGGCGAACCGGCGGCCGGCCGCCCCGCCGCGCTGGGCCAGCGGGACCAGGGCGTCCTCGCCGCGCAGCTCGTCGGCGTCGAGGTCGAGATAGAGCCGGCGCTGATGGCGCAGGCCGAAGCGGCGGGCCCAGCCGTCGTGGCCGGCCTCCAGCCAGGCGCCGCCGCGGGCGGCCTGCCGGTCGACGCCGTCGACCGCATAGGCGTCGCGCAGCCGCGGGCCTAGCGCGCGGGCCGCGAAGCCCTGCAACGGCGCGCCGCAGGCCGCCTCCGACACGCAGAGCGTGGAGGCGGCGTCCACCAGCCGCAGGGCCTGTGGCCCGGCCGCGTCCGGCGACCAGCCGGAACCGACGATCAGGCGCTTGCCATGGGCCAGCACCTCGATGGCCAGCGGCTGGGCGCAGGCGGCCTCGCTCCAGGCCCCCGCCGCCGGCGCGGCGGCGTCGGCCATCACCTGCAGGGTGCGCGCCTCCAGCCGGTGATAACCGCCCCGCGCGGCCGGGACCGCCCGGTCGATCGAATCCTCCCCGGCCCGCGCGGCGGCGACATAGGGCCCCGCCAGCGCCTCGCCGCCCTGGAACGCCGCCAGGCGGCCGTCGCCGAGGGTGAAGAACCGCACCGCGCCGCCCAGCCGGTCGAGGGCGCGCATCATCTCGTCCGGCGCGTGGACACCGTGCTGGGCCAGGGCGTCGTCCAAGGTCTGCAGGTCGAAGAACAGCTCCAGCGCCGCCTGCGGCGAGCGGCTGGCGTGGGTCCCGTCGGGCAGCACCGACACGGGCAGGGCCCGCGCCAGGCGGCCGAGCGCGCGGTCCAGAAGATGTTCGCCCGCGGCGCCAGCCAGGGCCGCGCCGGCCACCGCCGCGGCGGCGGCCCGCTCCGCGGCTCGCGCCGGACCGTCGCCCAGGCTGAGCAGATAGCGCGCCTGCCGCGCCAGGTCGGCGGCGATCTGGTCGGCCTCGGCGTCGGAGGCCGGACCCGAGAGGGCGGCGATGGCGCAGGCCAGGTTGAACACCCGCCGCTCGATCACGCCGGCCTCCCACGAGAACCGGTTCCAGCGGCCGAACAGCCGCCGCCAGGCGAGCGTCAGGCGAAGCGCCTCCCAGGCGCCGGGATCGCCATGGGCGGTGAGGTCCTTCAGCCAGCCGAAGCGGTGCAGGGCGACGGCGAACCGGCGGCTGGGCGCGGGCCGGTCCCAGGGATCGCCGCGCGGGCCGACCGCCAGGGTCTCGCCGCCGAACACCAGGCCGCCCGCCAGGATGCGCCGCCCGGCCTCCTCGTTGGCCGGGCGCAGGTCGCGCGGCTGGGCGGCCAGGCCCTCGGGCTCGGGATAGCCGAGCAGGAGCTGGTTCAGCCGCGAGGCGCGCCATTCCAGGCCGGGGCGCCGCCAGAGCGCCAGGGCCGCGGCGTAGATCGGATAGCCGCCCGGAATTCGGTCGAGCGCCGGGCCGGCCATCGGCGCGCCCGGCTCAGGCGCCGCGCAGGGCGGCGATGTTGGCGGCGTAGGCGGCCGGCCCGCCCTTGAACACCGCCGTGCCCGCCACCAGCGCCGTGGCCCCGGCCTCGACGCAGAGCTTCGCGGTCTGCGGCGTGACGCCGCCGTCCACCTCCAGCGGGATGTCGCGGCCCGTGGCGTCGATCATCGCCCGCAGGGCCGCGATCTTGCGCAGTTGCGAGGTCATGAAGCTCTGGCCGCCGAACCCCGGATTGATCGACATCACCAGGATCAGGTCGACGTCCTCCATCATCCACTGGATCACCGAGGGGTCGGTGGAGGGGTTGAACACCACGCCCGCCTTGGCCCCGAGCGCGCGGATGCGCTGCAGGGTGCGGTTGAGGTGCGGCCCGGCCTCGGGGTGGACGCTGAGGATATCGGCGCCGGCGTTGCGGAACGCCTCCAGGTAGGGATCGGCCGGCGCGATCATCAGGTGGACGTCCATCGGGATCGTCACGTGCGGCCGCAGAGCCTTCACCACGTCCGGCCCGATGGTGATGTTGGGCACGAAGTGGCCGTCCATGACATCGACGTGCAGCCAGTCGGCCCCGGCCTGCTGGACGGCGGCGGCTTCTTCCCCCAGGCGCGCGAAGTCCGCCGCCAGGATCGAAGGGGCGATGAGGGGGGCGGAACGGACCATGGCGTCCGCATAACGTGATGCGAGGTTTCCGGCCAGAGGGGGAGCCCCCAAACGCCGCCGTCGCCCCCCGCTCGGCGGCTAGGCCTTCCTGAACCGCGCCACGTAAAAGCCGTCCAGGCCGCCCTCGATATGGTGCGGCAGGATGCGGAGCGTCCCGTCGGGCAGGACGCTGGGGGCCGGCGCGCCGCCCTCGCCCGCGGCGATGGGGTCGAGCGCCACGCCCGGCGTGCGGCCGAGGAAGGCGGCGACCTGACCCTCGCCCTCCTCCGGCTCCAGGGAACACACGCAGTAGACCAGCCGCCCGCCGCTCTTCAGGCGCCGTGCGGCGGCGTCCAGCAGCTTGGACTGCACGGCGGCCAGGCCCGCCACGTCGCTGGGCTTGGCGGCCCACAGCACGTCCGGATGGCGGCGGAATGTGCCGGTGGCCGAGCAGGGGGCGTCGAGCAGGACGGCGTCGAAGCTTCGCCTATCCGGCCAGGTCGCCGCGTCGGCGGCCGCGGTCTCGGCGGCGAGGCCCACGCGGGCCAGGTTCTCGGCGACCCGCTTCAGCCGCGCGGGCGCGCGGTCGACGGCCGCCACCTGGGCGCCCGCCGCGGCGAGCTGCAGCGTCTTGCCGCCCGGGGCCGCGCACATGTCCAGCGCCGTCTCGCCCGCCTGGACCGACAGCAGGCGCGCCGGGATCGCGGCGGCGGCGTCCTGCACCCACCAGGCGCCCTCGGCGAACCCCGGCCAGGTCGCGATGTCGCCCCGCCGCTCGGTGCGGAGCGATCCGCCGGGCAGCGCCGTCGCCTCCAGCTCCGCGGCCAGGGCGGTGGCCTGCGCCGGGTCCTTCAGCGACAGGTCGGTGGCCGGCTCCTCGGCGATCATGGCCGCGATCTTCAGCGCCTCGCCCGCCCCGAAGGCCGCGCGCCAGCGGGCGTAGAGCCAGCCCGGGGCCAGCAGTTCCGGATCGTCCAATTGCGGCGGCTCGCGCAGCAGGCCGCGCAGCACGGCGTTCACCAGCCCCTTGAACATCGAAAGGCCCTTGTCCTGGGCCACCAGATCCACCGAGGTGCCGACCGCGGCGTGGGCCGGGGTCTTCAGCACGAAGGCCTGGGCGACGCCCAGCCTGAGGATCTGCACCACCTTGTCCGGCGGCGCCTTCTTCACGCGCGCCTGCAGGGCGGCGTCGATCGGGCCCAGATGGCGCAGGGTCGCCATCACCAGGGCGCGGGCGAAGGCCCGGTCACGCCCGTCGAGGGCGGCCAGGGCGGGATGGCTCAGGCCCTCGTCCATGCCGGCGCGGCCGCCGAGCGCCGCGGTCAGCAGGTCGAGGGCCGCGGCGCGGGCCGGCAGCCCGGCGGCGTCGTTGGGAGGATTCTGCGAGGGCGTCTGGGCGGGAAGATCGGTCACGCGGCGCGGCGTGCCCGCTCCGGGGCGTCAAAGCAAGCGGTTTGCGGACGCGCCCGCCGGGTCTAAAATCGGGGCCATGAACGAAGATGTGCCCAATGCGGCGCCGGATAAGCCGCTGACGCCCGCAGCCCGGCGCGCCCTGGAAGAAGCCGCCCAGCGCCACGCGCAAGCCGAGGCCGCCGCCGCGGCAGGCGCCGAACAGGGCGGCCCCAAGGGCCTTGAACCCACCCGCTTCGGCGACTGGGAACGCAAGGGCATCGCCGTCGATTTCTGATCCTTCCCCTCCCGCTTGGCGGGAAGGGAAGCCTACCCCGCCTGCGCCATCTCGGCGGCGACGCGGAGGGCCGCGGCGTGCGGATCGTTGGCGGCGGTGATCGGCCGCCCGCAGACGATGTGCGAGGCGCCGGCCTTCAGGGCGTCCAGCGGCGTGGCCGCACGGGCCTGGTCGTTCTTGGCGGACCAGTCGGGGCGCACGCCGGGCGTCACCACCAGGAAGTCGCGGCCGCCGATCGCCCGCGCCAGGGACGCCTCGCGCGGGCTTGAGATCACCCCGTCGCAGCCGGCGGCGATGGCCTGATGCACCCGGCGCTCGACCAGGGCCCGCACGGTGCTTTCGTAGCCGATCTCCGGCAGGTCCTCGTCGGAAAGGCTGGTCAGCACGGTGACCGCCAGGATCTTCAGGGACGAGGCCCCGCGGCCGCGCACCGCCGAGGCCATGACCTGGGGCTCGCCGTGCACGGTCAGGAAATCGCAGCCCTGTTCGGCCAGCACGGCCGCGGCCCGCTGCACGGTGGTCCCGATGTCGTGCAGCTTCCAGTCGATGAACACCTGCTTGCCCTGCCGTTTCAGCTCGTGGGCCAGCGCCATGCCCTCGGTGGCGAAGAGTTCGAGGCCGATCTTGTAGAAACTGACCGCGTCGCCGAGCGCGGCCACGGTGGCGCGGGCCTCCTCTGCGCTCGGGACGTCGAGCGGGACGATCAGTCGGCGGTCGGCTTTCACGGGCGCATCTGCGAGCGCGGCTTCGGCCATGACGAAGGCTCCGGGCAAGGACGCGCGGGCCGAGGGGGTTCGGCGCGCGCAGCGATTTGGGCTAAGACCCAGGGATGATCCATTGGGACTTCGCGGTCAACTTCTTCGTCGCCCTGTTCGCGCTGCTCGATCCCCCGGGCAACGTGCCGGTGTTCGTCGCCTCGACGGCGGGCGCCACCGGCCGCGAACGCGCGCAGATCGCCTTCGTGATCTCGTTGTTCGTCATGGGCTTCCTGACCCTGTTCTATTTCACCGGCCTGAGCCTGCTGGCCTTCTTCGGCATCTCTCTTCCGGCCTTCCGGATCGCCGGCGGGGTCATCCTGTTCGTCCTGGGACTGAAGATGCTCGGCGACGACTTCACCTCCGGCTTCGCCGACGCCGCGGAGGACGCCAAGGACAGCCGCACCTATGTGCGCCGCCGCGTCGAGCAGATGATCGTGCCCTTCGCCATGCCGCTGCTGATCGGGCCGGGCGCGATCTCGACGGTGATCATCTACGCCAGCCAGGCCAAGGAGTACGGCTTGCCGGGCGCGGCTCTCGGCGTCGGCGCCATCGCCGCCGTCTCGGTGGCCACCCTGCTGTCGTTCCTGGCCTCGCCGATCGTCGGCCGTCTGCTGGGCAAGATCGGGCTGTCGATCATCGTGCGCGTGCTGGGCCTGATCCTCTGCGCCATGGCCGTGCAGTTCCTGCTGGCCGGCATCGCCGCCTCCACCCACGGGCTGATCAGACCCGAGGCGGCCGCGCCCTACGCCAAATAGCCTCTCCCCCGGGCGCAGCGAGAGAGGGAGAGGCGCATCACAGCTTCCGGAACCGCGAGCTCTGCGAGGCCATCAGAGCCATGGCCCAGTCGTCGGGGATCAGCTTGGCCGCCGCGGCGATGGCCTTGTTCGGCGCGCCGGGCACGCATATCGCGCGGTTGGCCTCCACCGCCTCATAGCCGGCCGCCGCCACCTCGTCGGCCCCCAGCCACAGCCAGGGCGGCGTCGACTGGGTGATCTGCGCCCGGGTGCCGGCGACGTCGTGGAACTCGGAGAAGGTGAAGCCGGGGCAGAGCGCGCTCACATGCACCCCCTGCGCCTGAGTCTCCAGGTGCAGGCTCTGGGAAAAGCGCACCAGGAAGGCCTTCGTCGCGCCATAGAGCGTATGGCCAGCCACGCCGGGGACAAGGCCCGCGAGCGAGGCCACGTTGACGATGCGGCCGAATTTCCGGTGCAGCATCCCGGGCAGGACCCGGTGGGCCAGTTCCGCCGGCGCGGTCATCATCACCTGGATCACCGCGCGCTGGTCGTCCCAGCGGGTGTCGGCGTAGGCGCCCGGCAGGCCGTAGCCGGCGTTGTTGACCAGCGCGTCCACCGTCCGGCCATGGGCGGTCAGGAAATCGAGGACGTGGCCCGGCGCCTCGGGATCGGCCAGGTCGGCCGCCACGGTCAGGGCCTCGACCCCGTAACGCAGCGAGACCTCCTCGGCGAGCTTGTCCAGCCGGTCGGCGCGCCGCGCGGTGAGGGCCACGTCATAGCCATGGCTCGCCAGTATGCGGGCGAAGGCCGCGCCTATGCCGGCCGAGGCGCCGGTCACCAGCGCCAATCTGCGATCCATCCCCGCCTCCGAGTCGTCGGTGTGAAACTAGGCCCCAGGGCCCGGCATTCAAGGAAAAGCGGCGCCTTTGTGGCATCGTGCTGCGGCGCAGCATTGAATGGGGTTCGGAATGGGTGTATCGCGCCCGCCGCGAGACGGCATCGGGCCGCCCAAGGGGATGCCGTTTCGGTCCCCGGAGAGACTGGATGGCTGATACGGCCGGCGGCGCCTTGGAGGCGCCCGAGGAGTCGCATCGCTCCCCGATCAAAGAGAGTTTCTTCGCCCTGGCGCTCGGCTCCATGGGCGTCGTCTTCGGCGACATCGGGACCAGCCCGCTCTACGCCATGCGCGAGGCCCTGCGCCATACGCGGTCGACCGTCTCGCCGGAACTCGCCGTCCTGGGGGTCGTGTCCCTGGTGACCTGGGCGCTGATCCTGATCGTCACGGTCAAATACGTCGTCTTCCTGATGCGGGCCGACAACAAGGGCGAGGGCGGCACCCTGGCGCTGATGGCGCTCGCCCAGCGCATCGTGCCCCGGCGCTCCGGCTGGGTGCTGCTGCTCGGCATGGCCGGCGCCGCGCTGTTCTACGGCGACGGGATCATCACCCCGGCCATGTCGGTGCTGTCGGCGGTGGAAGGAGTGCGCGACGCGCCCGGCGCGCCGCACGAGATCGCCAAGCTGGTGGTGCCCATCGCCGCGGGCATCCTGATCTGCCTGTTCCTGGTGCAGGCCCGCGGCACGGCCAGCGTCGCCAGGTTCTTCGGGCCGATCTGCGCGGTGTGGTTCCTGGTCCTGGCGGGGCTGGGCGTCTACCACATCGCCGAGGACCCCACGATCTTCCGGGCGCTGTCGCCGCACTACGGGATCATCTTCCTGGTCGACAACGGCTTCCTGGGCTTCGTCATCCTGGGCAGCGTGTTCCTGGCGGTGACCGGCGCCGAGGCGCTGTACGCCGACATGGGCCACTTCGGGAAAAGCCCGATCCGCGCGGCCTGGATCTTTCTGGTCCTGCCGGCCCTGCTGCTCAACTACCTGGGACAGGGCGCCCTGGTGATCCATCATCCCGCGGCTCACGTCGACCCGTTCTACCGGATGATCCCGCAGGCGATCTATTGGCCGGTCCTGCTGCTGGCCAACCTCGCCAGCATCATCGCCAGCCAGGCGGTGATCACCGGCGCCTTCTCGCTCACCCAGCAGGCGGTGCAGCTAGGCCTCTTCCCGCGCATCTCGATCCTGCGGACCTCCGAGACCCAGGCCGGCCAGATCTTCGTGCCCCAGGTGAACACCTTCCTGATGGTGGGCGTGCTGGTGCTGCTGTTCGTCTTCCAGGAGTCCAAGAACCTGGCGGCGGCCTACGGCATCGCGGTGACCGGGGCGATGTTCGTCGACACCCTGCTGTTCTTCGTGATCGTGCGCTGGATGTGGAAGCGGCCTCTGTGGCAGGCGATCGGCGCGGCCAGCGGCTTCGGCGTGCTGGACATCACCTTCATCTCCTCGAACCTCCTGAAGATCCCCGACGGCGCCTGGCTGCCCCTGGTCCTGGGCGCCTCGCTGGTCGTGGTCATGTGGACCTGGACCCGCGGCGCGCAGATCCTCACCGAGAAGACCC
>Ga0210400_10000520_pt1 | contig 42807 bp, 36 predicted proteins | sample IncBWH26MmetaG_FD_155456 | JGI IMG/M metagenome (GOLD analysis project Ga0210400, IMG submission 155456) | Forest soil microbial communities from Barre Woods Harvard Forest LTER site, Petersham, Massachusetts, United States - Inc-BW-H-26-M | ecosystem: Environmental > Terrestrial > Soil >... | reverse complement strand
AGACTCGTCAGCTTGGGGCTAGCCTGGGCATAGCGATAGCCCCAAGCTGACGCATGGGGCTGAACTGCGGCAGGATTGGAAGCGACATTGCAACTAGAGTCGGCGCAATCGGAGACTGACCCACCCCCAGAACGGCCGCAATCCGCCCGCCCAATGCGATACTAAGATTCTGAATTCTGACTCCTGACTCCTGTCTCCTTTTTCCATCATGCGTTTCTTACGCGACGTAGCGGCCGAGCTTGGCAAACCACAGATGTGGATCGCCTGGGCCGAGCGCGGGGTGCGTGTGATCGTGATCCTGGCGCTGGCTTGGCTGTTTTCGCGGCTCGCCCGCAAGCTTCTGGAACGCCTGCGGACCTACACCATCCACGTGATGGACCGCCGCCATGAAGGTTCCACCATCGAAATGGAAAAGCGCGCCAACACCATCATCGCGGTGCTGAGCAAGCTCGCCACGATGCTGGTATGGCTGATCGCGCTGGTCATGGCTCTGACCGAGACCGGATTCCGGGTCGAGCCGCTGCTGGCCGGCTTGGGCGTCGCGGGAATCGCGATCGGTCTTGGCGCCCAGACGCTGATCAAGGACTGGCTGGGCGGACTGTTTCTGCTGCTCGAAGACCAGTTGCGCATCGGCGACGGGGTAATCATCAACGGAATCGGAGGCGGCGTGGAAGAAATCAATCTGCGGACCACGGTGCTCCGCGGCGAAAACGGAGCTGTACACGTAATCGCCAACGGGTCCATCACTACGCTCTCGAATCTGACGCGGGATTATTCTTTCTACGTCTTCGAAGCCACGCTCGCGCATCGCTCGGATGCGGACCGCGCGCTCGCCATCGTCAGCGACACTGGCAAGGAACTACAGAGTGACAGTACCTACGGGCCGTTGATTCTGGCCCCGATCGAGATCATGGGCATCGACCGTCTGGCCGAGCGCGGCGTAGTGGTGAAGGCTCGTATCAAGACGCTGCCGTCCAAACAAGCGATGGTGGGCCGTGAACTGAACCGGCGCGTCAGGAATCGGCTGGACGCCGAAGGGATCGCGTTCCCGCCGATCGCACCGATTATATGACCAAAGCCGAGTTGTTCCAGTTCATGTCGAGCGAATCGCTGGGCGTCGCCGGCTGGATCGCGGCGGACGGCTGGCCGCAGGGCGCTTTGGTCGGGATCGCAGTGACGCCGGACCTGGAGATCGTCTTCGATACAGTCAAGTCTTCCCGCAAGTACGCGAATCTGATTGCAAATCCCAAGGCCTCATTCGTGATCGGAACGACGCGCGAGGTCACCGTGCAATTCGAAGGGACAGCTCAGGAGCTATCCGGGGAGGAATTGGCGCGATACCAGAAAATCTACTTCGCCAAATTGCCGGATGGCCCCGCCCGGTTGAGTTGGCCGGGGATCGTTTATTTCGTGGTGCGGCCGCGGTGGATCCGCTACAGCGATTTCGAGACGCGTCCTCCCCAAATCGTCGAGTTTACTTTTTAGAGAAGAATGCAGGTCGGGGACCTGCTCCACCTTTTGCGACGAAATGGTTGAAATCAGTGGGGCAAGTCCCCAACCTGCCAAGGCAGTTTCTTCCGAAGAATTGGCGCGTTGCGGCAACCCTACGAATCCGATTTCGAAGCCGGTGCCGCAGGCTTGGACTCGGTCTTGGCCTCAGACGACGCCGGCTTCGAATCTTTCGACTCCTTTGAATCTTTGGAATCTTTCGAGTCTTTCGAATCCGATGCTTTCGTCTCCGATTTTCCGTTGTCTGACTTCGACGACGACGATCCCTTGGCGTAGTCCGTCACGTACCAGCCGGTGCCCTTCAGATGGAACGCGGGCGCGGAAATCAGCCGTTCGACTTTACCCCCACAGTCTTCGTGTACCTGGAGCGGCGCGTCGGAGAACTTCTCGATCTTCTCGAAAACTTTCCCGCACGCTTCGCAGCGATACTCGTAGAGGGGCATCGTTACTTCTTAATGACGGTCTCGATGGCCTGCTTCAGGATGATATCCGGAGGCAGCGGCTTCATCTTGTCCGGACTCGGTGGTGCTGCGGCATCGCTATCGTCGTCCAGATCGGCCGTAGGCTCAGATTCCACCTGGGTGATGTTCGGAGTCACGCCAGTGTCCTGAATCGCCTTGCCTTCGGGGGTGTAGTATTTCGCGACGGCCAGCAGCACTGCGCCGCCATCGTCCATGGTGATCGCCTTGCGGATTCCTGTATCGCCGCCATAGGTATGTTCGCCGACGACATCCGCGCGGCGGTTGAGCAGCGCCGCGGCCGTGATCTCCGCGGCGCCCGCCGTGCCGCGATTCACAACCACCGCCAGCGGCAGCTTGGTGATCGCCTTGGCGGCCACGGCTTGATAGTCCTGGCGGCTCACCTTCTGGCCTTGCGAATACGTGATCAGGCCCTTATCGAGAAACAGGTTCGCCAGCGCGATGCCTTCCTCCGGCGCGCCCGTCGCGCAATGCCGCAAATCCAGAATCAGGCGCTTGGCACCCTGTTTTTCCAGTTCGTCGACTTTCGCCGCGATGTCCTTCACGCGGCCCGGCGCGAGTGAATACGTCGAGATCAGCCCGATGGGATCCTTGCCCGGCTCGTTCACCATCTTTCCGCTCACCGGCGGATACACCAGGTTGGTGCGGATCAGCGTCAGCTTCTGCGGCTCGGATTTACGGACCCGCAGCACGCTCACTTCGATGGTGGTCCCGTTCTCGCCTTCGAGCATCATTTGCGACAGCGCCAGCGGCATGTCGCGCGTGGAAACGTTGTTGATCGATTCGATCACGTCCCCGGTGGAGATGCCCGCCTTCGATGCAGGGGAACCCGGCAGCGCGTCCACTACGCTCAGATACCCGAAGCGGCGCGAGAGCACGACGCCGACACCCGCCCGCGTCTGGTCCTTGCCCTTCTGATACTGCTTGTACTGGTCGGTGTTGAGATAGCTGGCATACGGATCGAGCGATTCGAGCATCCCGTTGATCGCGCCGATCGTAACCGCCTTCATGTCGGGCTCTTCGACGTAATCCGCCTTGATGCGCGAAAGCACTTCGCTATACACGCCCAGATGGCTATAGACGTTGTTGCTGTCGGCGGCGGCGCCGCGGCCCCGGACGGCTCCGAACAGGAGAAGAAGAACCAGGCAAGTGGATGAAGCGACGACTGCAAATTGAAAACGACGAGTCATAGGCGAAAGTCTGCCTCTCTGTTTATCAGGATAGCATCTGAGAGTCAGACGAGTCAGGAGTTAGAATTCAGGAGTCAGAATCTGGCTGCTGGCGAAATTGTGACTTCTGACTACTGTCTCCTGACTCCTTTCTTATTACTGTTCGATCTTCTTCAACGGAGCCGCTGGAATCGGAGTGTCCGCCTTGGTTTCGTTCTTCGGCGCGAGGGGCTTGTCGTCGGCTGACGCTTTCCGGACCACCACCTGCCCGCGCTCGGTGTGGACGGTGACCGCCGGGCCGCCGCTGGTCTGCGCTTTCAGCATCGTGGTGCGGCCGCTGGTTTCGGTCCTGATTGGCGAACCATAGTCGTTGGTCACGTCGCCGCGCGCGGTGGAAGCCGTCAGATCGAATTTCGCGTTCTGCGGAATGGACAGTTCAATATCTCCGGACCGCGTGGTGGCATCGATGCGCGAAAGCGGGACGCGTCCCGGCCGCAGCTCGAGATCGCCGCGCTGCACGGAAACTTCCAGCGAGTTTGTAAAATCGCTGAGCTGGATGTCCTTCGATCGCGTGGTGAGCGTGGTGGGACCCACGATGCCCGATCCAGTGAAATCTCCCAGGGCGAAACGGATCTGCCCCGGCAGTTTTTCGAAGCTCAGCTCGGTTTGCGGCCCGCGGTAGCGCAAGGGCTTCGAAATATTGCGGAACTGGATCACGCCGGAATAGGTTCCATTGATGGTGACCTGCCCTTCGACTCCTTGCAAATCGATATCCGAGCCGTTGCCCTTCACGTCGATGGAGCCTTTGACATTCGACGCGCGAATCACGTCGCTGCGGCGCAGGTCGATGTGCGCGTCGCCGCCTACGTTTTGCAGCCGCACGCCCGCGTTGTCGGAAACGATTTCGACATTACCGTTCACGTCGGTCACATCGAAATCTCCATAGCGGCCGTGCCCTTCGATGGTTGCGCCCCTGGGGACCATGATCTCCATATCCGCCGTCAAGCGCACGTGTCCGCTGGATAACCGTTCCTGATTATTGCGGATGGTGATCTCGTTGCCGTCTCCCGAAACTTCAAATGGCGCCGTGCGGTTCGCGTTATCCGCGCCGTTCTGATCCAGGCTGCGAATGGAGCGGTGTCCGGTCACCTTCACCGAGTCTGTATCGACACCGGTGATGCGGGCGTTGCCGCGAAACGATTCGATCACCACGCGCGGAGTCTTGGAGGCAGCCTTTTCCGCGCTCAGCGGGTACTCATAGCTTTCCCCGAACATATCCAGTCCGCCGATACTGACGTTGCGAGGCCACCAGTCGCCGTTGAATCCGCGGACGGCATGCAGGCTCGCGCCGAACATGCACAGGAAGATGACCAGCACCCATTCGCCGGACGAAACGCCGCGCGCTGGAATGGCTTTATCGGTCGCGGCCCAGAACAGAACTTCGGCTAAGCGCAGCCCGCCCCACAGAATCAGCAGGAAGGGCCAGTATTTGGCCAAGTAATCGAGCAGCGGCAGCTCGGGGTATAAATTTCGCGCCAGAAACAGACCGCCAATGGCGATCAGCAGCAGCGGCGCGACTACGGAGGAACGTCTCATGCGTTTCGAATTCCCGCCCGCTCAGCCAATTTGAACAGGCCAAACACGATCAACAGCACCGGCCAGGTCCGCCCGAAGCTGAACGAGCCGAGTTGGTCGACCGCCAGCAGGGTCCCCAGAGTGATCATCAGAATGGGCCCGCGAATCGCGCACAGGAAGCTGGTGTTCATTGCTTCTCTCCTTCGACCGCGGCGCCGCCCATCCGCAGATACAGCATGTACGCTCCCAGGGCGATCAGCAATACCGGCCAATACCGCAACGCCCGGTGCAGATCGAGAAGATCCAGATTGTTCAACAGGAAGATCACACCCAGCGCGATCAGCACCACAGGAGCGACTGGAAACTGGTGCGACCCGCCACGCATCGGCATCAGGCTGGAGAATTCGTCCACTGCCTGCCCCTGTTGCCGGCGCTTGGCGGTGTGGTACGCCTCAAACGCCATGTACGCCCAAAACCCCGCGAGCAACAGGCTAAGCAACCATTCCAGGCCGCTCGCCGAGCCGTTGCTCAGGATACTGATGATCAGTCCGATGATGATGACGTGAACCAAGCCTTTGCCATATTGTGCGTTGTAGATCGCGCCCACGCCTGGAATCAACCCCAGCAGGAACGCCAATCCCGGCGAGACCTCCGGATTCGGCATCGGCGGCGGAGTTTTCGCCGTATACGGCGATGCTTCCGCGGCGATCGGAGACGCGGTCTGGGCCATCGGTTCCATCGGTAAATGCTCCTGGCAATAAATCGTTCCATGCGCCATGCGCACAGTGGTTTCATCGAGACCTTTGCCGCACGCGCGGCAGTACCCGACGACTTTGGTTTCCGTACTCATTTCTTGTTCACGTCCGCGGGAGCGTTCGTATCGGCCTGATCCGTCCACTCCGCCAATTTCGTTCGAATTTCGAAGACCACACGCAGATTCTCGTAGTACTTCATGCTGCGTTCCCACGTCCGGGCCACACGATCCTCGGCCGCCATCCACACTTTCACCGGATCCAGATCGGAAGGCTTCAACTGCCGCACTTCGATTCCCGACAGCCGCCCCAGCATGGCGAAGGACAGGATGGTCATGGCCAGTCCCATGGTGAATCTGGGTTGCAGCACGGGCTCCAGCCACTTGCCGAAAATCCGTCGGACCCAGCTGGGTTTGACTTCCGCGCGGCTGGGACCGTCGGTGATCTCGAACAGGATGCGCGTCACCAGCTCCGGCGGAGCTTCCACCACCGCGGCCCGCTCCATGAACGCCACCGCACCGGCGGCATCGCGAGCCAGCTCCGAACACTCGGCGCATTCGGCCAGGTGCCGCTCCAGAGCAGACTTCTGTTCGCCGCGGAGTATTCCATCCACGTAATCGGCGAGCAGAATTTCGAAGTCCGCGCAATTCATTTAAACAGCTACCTTCTGCCTGCGCAGGATCCGGGCCAACTCGGCTCTCCCGCGGTTCAATCTCGATTTTACTGTTCCCTCGGGAACGTTCAGCACCTGGGCGATCTCACGATATTCTAGTTCTTCCAGGTCGCGAAGGATAACGGTTTCGCGCAATTCCGGCGAAAGCTTTTGTAAAGCTCCTTGTAGAAGTTCGCTCGCTTCGCGTCCCGCCACCATGCCGTCGGTGCGCGAAAGCATGGCGGTCTTCTCTTCCAGCATGGGGAGCTGTTCTTCGATCGAATCCGTCGCCCGGTCCAACTTGGTACGGCGATAATGATCGATCAGCAGGTTACGGCTCAATCGAGCCAGCCACACACCGAAGGAACCCTCGCCCGCCCGAAAACTCTTCAGCGACCGGAATACCCGCAGAAACACTTCCTGCGTCAGGTCCTGCGATTCCTGATCCGATCCGGTGAAGCGGTAGCAGATGGAATACACACGCCGGCTATGGACCTTCACCAGGTCTTCCCAGGCGGCGCTTTCGCCGCTCATGCATCGCTCCACTAGCTGATTGTCGGCGTCCAAAGCGGAAATAGCCGGTCCCCAACCGGTCCGCCTCGCAACAGCGAATTGAGGCGTCGTGCTAATCTGTGCAACTGTGGCAGTGGCGGCCATGCTAGTCTTCGTCCTCGAACCGTATGCGGTTCCCAGACCTTCCGGTTATTTATTACCTTCCAGTAATGAGAACGAAGAACTGACATGATAAGTTCGATCTACATTCTATCCACGGCCGGGGCTGCCGGGCCAGCGGCATCCCGCGGCCCAGTAAACCCCGCACCCACGTGGCTTCCAGAGGGAGTGGCCCTAACCGCTTGACGAAAAAACACTTTGGTATCGGACTGGCGATCGCCGTCGCCGTGGGGGCGGCCGCCTATGCCATCTGGCGGTGGCGCGATTCCGGATTCTCCTGGGCCGACTTCGCCGCCTCTTTCCATCATGTCGATTGGTCCTGGCTTTCGCTGGCTTTCGCCCTGGTCATGGCGACCTACGTGGGCCGCGTGCTCCGCTGGGAGGTCATGCTGCGTCCCTTGCGAAAAGACGCCAGTTTGTGGAGGATTTTTACCGCCACCGCCATCGGATTCACCGCCGTGGTCCTGTTTGGCCGGGCAGGCGAGCCGGTGCGGCCCTACCTGATCGCCAAGAACGAAGGAGTGTCGTTTTCGAGCCAGATTGCCGCCTGGATTGTGGAGCGTATTCTAGACCTTCTGATGGTCCTGCTGATCTTTGGACTGGCGCTCACGCAAGTATCGCACAGCGCCATCGAGCCCGGTCCCCGGACGCGCGTGGTGCTGCAGGTGGGCGGCTACACGGCTGGACTTACCGGCCTCGCCTGTTTAGCACTGTTGATCGGGTTGCGGCAGTTCCGTGCGCCCTTCCAGCAGCGCTTGCTGCGGGCTCTTTCTTTTCTGCCGGAGCGCATTGTTACGAAAATTCAAGGCGTGCTGGCGTCTTTCGAACAAGGCATGGAATCGATGCGCAGCGCCAGCTCCACGCTCCTGCTGATCGCCTATACGATCATCGAATGGCTGGTCATCGCGGCGGCGTATTATTGCCTGTTCCAGGCCTTTCCCTCCACCGCGAAACTCAGCGTTACTGACGTCGTCATCGTCCTTGGATTCGTGGCTTTCGGGAGCGCGATTCAGATCCCTGGCGTCGGCGGAGGCATGCAGATCGCGACGGTGCTGGTCCTCACCGAGTTCTTCGGGCTGGGAATTTCGACCGCCAGCGGAATCGCGCTGGTGCTATGGATCCTGTCGTTCGTCAGCATTGTTCCTCTAGGACTCGGGCTGGCCTTCCATGAAGGCATCCGATGGCGTAACCTGAGGCATCTGGATCCCGAGGAACCCAAGCCCGCGGGAATCGAACCATGACTTGTCCGTTTTGCGGCCATCGCGAAGACCGCGTGATCGATTCGCGTGAAAGCAAGGAAGGCGACGTGATCCGGCGGCGCCGGGCATGCCTGAAGTGCGAACGCCGCTTCACCACCTACGAGCGCAGCGACGAAATCCCCTACATGGTGATCAAGCGCGACGGCCGGCGCGAGAAGTTCGACCGCCAGAAGATTCTCGAAGGATTGTTGAAGGCTTGCGAGAAACGGCCCGTCGCCATGGGAAAACTGGCCGAGGTGGTGGACGAAGTTGAATCCAGGCTGGCCGACAGCCCGGATCGCGAAATGTCGACCACCGAAATCGGAGAACTGCTGATGACTCAACTCCGGACGCTGGATAAGATCGCCTATGTCCGGTTCGCCTCGGTTTACCGCGATTTCCAGGACGTCGAGGCTTTCCTGACGGAGCTGAAGGACCTGCTCCAGCGGCGCGGGTGAGGAAAACATTGGTGGCTGTAATTGTTTGTCCGACACGACTTTCCCCATGGAAACCTGTAACCCGGGGGCTGGAAAAACATCCTTTGAAATAGGGACTTAACAGAACACAGGAAGACTGATATACTGAGTACCAGTCCCAACATGCGGCCAAAGAGGGGAGTGTGCTCCCGTATTCTTCCTTAAAATATTGAAAATAAAGAAGGTACAGCCGCGACGTGTAGGAGAAAACTGACACCCCAACGGACGCTCATGGAAGGTTTGCTTGTATGGGCGTTGTAGATTGGGTGAGGTGAGAGCAGTGGACCATTTTGAAGATCCAATTTTAGGCGAAGGCCACGAGCCTCTGGGGCTTCCTTTCGACGAGGAAGGGGCATTTTTTCATCCAGAGGAAGTGCACGACGGCGACGAGTTCGCGCCCGCGCATCCGGCCGAAGAGTCCATTTACACGGACGACCCGGTACGCGTGTATTTGCGCGAAATGGGCGCAGTTCCGCTGCTGACCCGCGAAGGTGAAGTCAACCTGGCGCGCCGCATGGAACGCGGTAAGTTGCGGATGCAGAAAGCGATTAGCCGTTCGGCGCTGGTTCAGCTCCGGGCGGTCGAAATCGTCGAGGCGATCCGCAAAGAGATCGAGGAACTGGATTCCTACGTGGATCTGGGCGATCTGGAAGAGGAAAGCGCCGCATTCGCCAAAAAGCGCACGGAAGTGAAGAACGATCTAGCGGAGATCGTCAATCTCCACAAGAAGTTAACCCAAACTTCGGACAAGCTGGACGACATCGCGCTGAGCAACAAGAAGCTCCGCCGAAAATGGATGGGGAAGCTGGCGCGGGCGCGCGTCGCGGTGTCGCAGGCGATCCGCAAGATTCCGTTCTACCTGTCGCAGTGGAAGCAGTTTTCGAAGGAAATCGACCGCGTGGTCGAAGAGATTTCGCATCTCGAAGCCGACCTGCGCAAAGTGGAAGGCCGGAACAGCCAAACGGCACAGGCGCGGTCGCGCGAACTGAAGCGCGAAATTCGCAAACGCGAGCAGATGGCCGGCGCGACGTTCCCTGAAATCAAGCACACGCTTTCAGTGATCCGCCATGGTGAAGTGGAAGCCGAGCGCGCCAAGAAAGACCTGGTGGAAGCCAATCTGCGACTGGTGGTTTCGGTCGCGAAAAAGTACGTCAATCGCGGGCTACACTTGCTGGACCTGATCCAGGAAGGCAATATCGGGCTGATGCGGGCGGCCGACAAATTCGAATACCGGCGCGGCTACAAATTCTCGACCTATGCGACGTGGTGGATTCGCCAGGCGATTACGCGCGCGATCGCGGACCAGTCGCGCACCATTCGTATTCCCGTTCACATGAACGAGTCGATGAACAAGTTCCTGCGGGCCACGCGTGAGCTGGAAAAAGAACTGGGCCGCGCGCCCACCAACGACGAAATTTCACGGCGTATGGACATTCCAGTGGAGAAAGTCCAGAAGCTCAAAACCATTTCGCGCGATCCGGTGTCGCTCGAGACTCCTGTCGGCCGCGACGGTGAATCGGCGCTGGGCGATCTGATTGAAGACCGCTGGGTCGGCTCACCGGTCGACGCAGTGATCGATACCAACGTCCGCGATGAGACGGCCAACATCCTGAAGACGCTTTCTCCGAAGGAAGAGAAAGTGATCCGCTTGCGCTTCGGCATCGGCTGCGAGCGCGAACACACGCTCGAAGAGATCGGCCAGGAATTCGATGTAACGCGCGAGCGGATTCGCCAGATCGAAGCCAAAGCACTGCGGCAATTGCGGTCGCCTGAACGGGCCCGGCATCTGCGGGCATTGCTCGCGGCGCGGTAACCCTGTAATACATCCGCGTAATACGCTACGCTGATGGCATGGCGTCCCCGATCACCCTACGTCTTGATCCTGAAATGCGGCGGCGCGTCACGCGCATCGCCCGGCGAAAGCGGACGACTACCTCGGAGGTCCTCCGCCAGGCGATTGCAACCTGGGTCGAACGCGAAGAGGGCACGGGATCGGTCCACGATTCGATCAAGGACTTGATCGGCAATGTTCGCGGCGCCGATCCCACTCTTTCGACGGATACTGGCCGGCGATTCACCGAGTTGCTGCGGGCACGCCGCAGCGAATGATGATCCTAGTTGACACCGGCCCTTTGATCGCGCTCACGAACGCCGAGGACCAACACCACGCGGCCTGCGCCTCCGTGATCAAGACGATCCGGCCTCCCCTCGGAACGGTTTGGCCAGTGCTGGCGGAAGCGATGTATCTATTAAACGGGTTGCCGCGAGCGCAGCACGATATCTGGGAGATGCTCGCTCGAGGCGCACTGGAACTTCTGCCGCTCGGACGGGACGATGTCCCAAGAATCCGCGAGTTGATGAAGAAGTACGGGAGCCGTCCGATGGACTTCGCCGACGCCGCGTTGATCCGCGTGGCGGAGCGGGACGGCCTGCGCCAATTCTTCACCGTCGACCGAAAGGATTTTTCCGTGTACCGCCTCCATGACAGGATTCGGCTTTCGATTCTGCCCTAGATTCGACTCGTCATTAGACCGAACCGCCGGCGGAGATTAAACGCTCGCAGAAATTGGCCAGGAGTTCGACGTCACGCGCGAGCGGATTCGCCAGATCGAAGCCAAAGCCCTGCGGCAATTGCGGTCGCCGGAACGGGCTCGGCATTTGCGGGCGTCGCTCGCGGCGCGGTAAGCCACCCGGTCCAAATGTTTTGGACCATGTGGGGCAGGCTTGCAGCCTGCGCGCCGGTTTGAACCCGGCGCACTCCAAGGAATGCAAATTCGCAACGGCCGAACGACAGAGCCGTGACCAAGGGGAACGGTTCATGCCTACGTCGGCCCCAAGTCCGCTGCCGACTCTGATGAGAAGCGAACGATGTTTCGCGCGACTCGCGCGCGCGAATGCTCCGGCTAAAAGCCGGAGCGCAAGCTGAAAAGCTTGCCCCACAAACTGAGAGGAATCACTGGATGAACGCGGGCGGAGCGATGATTCTAACGCGATTCGGCATCTCGACCAGGAAAACCGTATTGTCGTGGTCCTGGAGCGGTCCTTCGAGGAGATACTCGTAAATCAGAGTCACCGTGTTCGTTTTGACCTGGCTAGATGTGCGCTGGAATTGCCAAAGCAACGCGTTCTGACGTGCCTGCTCTTTCAGCAACTTGTGGCCGGAAATCACGTCAGCTTGGCGAACTGATCCATTGTCATCGAGAATGCATTTCACCTCCGCGATCCCGGCGACCCGAGCCATTCTGGCTAGCGGAACGTAATCTCTGATAGCGACTATTCTTTTCGGCACCCAATCTTGTGCGCTAGCCGACACCACTGCGCAAAGCGTCCAAGCCGCTATCCTTAGCCAACTATCTACGCGCATTGGGGACTCGCTGCGGCTGCGTGTCGACTTCGGTCATATCCACTCGCTGATCGAAGTCCCCCAGCAGCCAACGGCAGAAATAATCCGCTCGGACCCAGAAGAAATAGTCCTGAACCGGCATGTAACTGTGCCGCACTCCCGGAAGGACGAACTGGTCGAAACGTTTGTGAGCCTTGATCAGCGCGTCAACGAGTCGCATGGTGTTGGCCATGTGGACGTTGTCGTCCATGTCGCCAGTCGTCAACAGCAAGTGGCCTTTTAGGTTTTTCGCGAGCTCAGAATTCTTGTCGATCGAATAATCGAAGGTCACGTCGCCGTCGGGGCCGGGGTTTTCTTTGATGCCGTGATGTTTTTCGCTCCAGTTTTGGTTATAGATGTTGTTTTCATGATTGCCGGATTCGCTTACGGCGACTTTGAAAAAATCCGGGAATTGAAGCATGGCCGCGGTCGACATGAATCCGCCGCCGGAGTGGCCGGTGATGCCGACGCGCTCGATGTCAATCCACGGATAGCGGCGGGAGAGCTGCTCGATAGCGGCTTTCTTGTCGACTAAGCCGTAGTCGCGCAGGTTGCCGTAACCGAAGTTGTGATACCACTTGGAGCGGTGCGGATTGCCTCCGCGATTGCCCACTTCGATCACGATGAAGCCGAGTTGCGCCAGCGCGACATTGGCATTCTTCGGTGAAAATGTCTGCGTCACGCTTTCGGTCTGCGGTCCCGGATACACGAACGCGATGATCGGATAGCGCTTGGCCGGATCGAAATCGAAGGGCTTGTACATGACGCCGTAGAGGTCGGTCAGTCCGTCGTCGGCTTTGACCTGGAACGGTTCGGGCATTTTGAATCCCGCATCCATCAAGGCGGAGATATCGGTGGTTTCGAGATCGAACGTCAACGCGCCGGCGTGATCGTACAGCAGCGATCGCGGTGACGAGTTGACCGCTGACGCGTTATCGACGAAATATTTTCCGTCATCGGCGATGGCAAGCGCGTGCGAGGCGTTGCCGGGGTCGAGCAGTTTCAATCCACTGCCGTCGAGTTTGACGCTGTAGACGTGGGTGAAGTACGGATTCTCGCCTTCCTCACGGCCTTCGGCGCTGAAGGTCATGGTGCGGGTCTTTTCGTCGATCGATTCGATATCCTCGGTGACGAATTCGCCGGTGGTGACCTGACTCTTTAACGTGCCGTCCGCGCCGTAAAGATAGTAGTGGCCCCAGCCGTCGCGCTCGCTCCAGAACAGAACTTCGCTGCCGTTGTTGATCAAGCGGATTGGTTTGGTTTCGACATAGGTATTGAGGCGTTCTTCGATCACGTTCTTCACTTCGCCGGTGGCTGCATTTGCGATGCACACGTCGACCTTGTGCTGATCGCGGCTCATGCGGCGGAAATACAGTTTTTCCGGCGAATCGGAAACCCATTGCGCGTCGGTGCGCTGCCGTTCGCGCTGGCGGGCGGTCACGGGAGCATCGAAAATCTGCAGCGTCTGGTCTTTGAAACGATCGACTTTGATTTCCTTGCGAGCCGGCATCACGACATCGAAGACTTCCAGGTGCGATTGCGGCACGTTGGCTTCGCCGGGCATCGCGTATTTGTAGGTTTCCAGCGCCGGGCGCGGATTTTCGAGCGTCCTGATCACCCACAGGTCGCCGACTTTGCGCTCGTCACGGCGGACGACGGCGAAGCGGCTCGAATCGTGCGACCAGTGGATTTGAATTGCCTGGACGCGGCCAGTCTTGTCTTTCTGGGTGTTCATCCGCTGGTCGCCCTGCTGATTCTGTTGCTCGATTTGCTGCTGTTCGGTCCCCAGGATGCGGCGGGCGTAGCTGAAGTTTTCTTCGCCGTCCTTGGTGAGCTGGATTTCCTTGATGTTGGGATCGTCGGCCTTCTTCAGCGCCAGCGCGTAATTGGCGGCATCCATCATGAAGAGATCCTGTTTCTTGGCGAAGACAATCCACTTTTCGTCGGGCGAAATCGAAGCCCACTGGGGACGGCGCGGCTCGGGAGTGTATTCGGGTGGCAAGGAAAGCTTGCCTGTTGAAAGATCGTATTCGAAGTACAGGGTCCGCATCCGTGGATTGGCGGCGGGCGCTGCGGCTGCTCCACGGCCGCCGCGCTGTTGCGGATCGTCACCCTGATTGCTGGTGATCTGATCGGTCTGCTCGACTACTCCGATCACTTTTTGCGTGCCGTTGATGTCGGCGTCGCGATCCACCTGTAGCTCGAACTCGATGGCAGTGTCATTCTTGGTGAACTTGATGGTGCGGATGGGCAGGTGCTGCGAATCATAGGGGATGCGAGTGATTCCGGTCAGCATCGCGGCCATTCTTGCGTTGTCGAAAACGGGAGCCTTGGTTTTCTTCACCGGGTCGACCAGGAAGAAATGGCGGCCGTGGCTGGTTTCATAGCTGTACCAGAAACGATCGCCGGTGAGCCAGTGCGGCGTGACGGACACGTCGAAGACAAGTTTTCCGACTTTGCCGGAGGTCCAGTGTTCAGCGAGCTCGTAGTTGGCTTTGTGGACGGGAACGGGATCGGCAGCCCACAGCGTCATGGTGCTGACGTAAACGAGGATGGTTTTCATGGAACAGCTCCTAAAAGGCGATGGAGCTAATATATCGTTTTTGTGGCGTGCACACTCGTGCGTGCCGCGTCGACAATCCTGTCGACGCCACGTCGGCAGCGAACAGGTGTCGAGAAACCCGGCACGGGTCCGCACCCCGGAAGTCTCGACACGGCACGGACGAGTGCGCGCGTTACAACAGCTTCAAGGCAACAATTGCCAGCAGACTGATCAGGATTCCAGCGACGGCATCGGTCGCGAAATGGTAGCGGCCATAGACGGTCGCCAACGCTACAGAGAATCCGTAAAATGCCATTCCGATTCCGATCCAGCGGCGTTCGGGTATGCTCGCCAATAGAGCCCAAGCCGCAGAAAGAGCCGAGGAAACATGCGCGCTGGGGAAAACGCTGGAATGAATGCCGTAGCCGCCGACGATCCATAAATTGAAGCGGCGCAGGATGGTCACGATGTGCGGCAGATCGTCGGCTGGGAAAACGGTACGGGGCGGCTCGGATGGGAAGTAGGGAAAAAGCGCGTAGGCGCCCAGCGTTCCGGCGAGGTAGGCCAGCCAGAATCGATCGATGTGGTCGCGGCGGTGATTCAAAAAAAGCGCCGCGACGGAAACCGCGCCGACGGCGTAAACCAGCACGTAGCACAGCTCCAGATAGCTCGGAAACAAAGCTCCCGCCGATTCAATCGCCGCGCGAAGATGAAAATCGTCGAGCAGGCGGCGATCCCACACAATCCAGGCGTGTTCCAGGCGATGAGTGTGGACGGCGGGCGTGAACCAGTCCATTTCACGAAAGGCGGCCAGGGTGTAGGCCAACGGCATCAGGTCACGCAGGACACTCTGGTGGCCCGCTAGGGCCAGTAAAACGATTGAAACCACGGCCAATAGCGCGCACGGCTTGAGGCCGACCCCCAGGATCAGACCCATCAGGGCGACATAGGCGAAATAAGCCAGCACAAACCATTCGGACCGGCGCAAGGGAGGCACGTTCTTTGATTTTCGCAACTAACCGGCGCAAGATGTTGCAGTCTAAAGGGTGAATGGAAGACAGCGACAGCGTAGCAGTCGCCAGGGCCAAGCAAGGGGACGGCGATGCGTACCGCATCCTGGTGGACCGCCACAGCCGAGGTGTCTTCCGTCTGGCATTTCGTATGACGGGCAACGAACAGGATTCCGAAGACGTGGTGCAGGAAACTTTCATGCGGGCGTACAAGCAGCTTCACCGGTATGAGGCGCGGTCGAGCTTTGGCACGTGGCTGTACCGGATCGCGGCGAACTATTCGCTGGACCTGGTGCGGAAAAAGAAGCGGCACGGCGAGATTGGGTTGCAGGAATCGGCGACGGAGGAGGAGATGGGCGAAGTAGTGCACGCAGTCGCGTCCAGCGATCCGGGTCCGGAGCGGCTTTTGTTCAGCGGCGCGGTGCAGAAACAAGTTGCGGCGACGCTGAATGAGCTGAGCCAGCAGGAGCGGACGGCGTTCGTCCTCCGGCATTTCGAAGGACAGTCGATCGAAGAGATCAGCTCCGCGTTAGGGCTTTCGAACAACGCGGCGAAACACAGTATTTTTCGCGCGGTGCAGAAACTGCGGCGCGCATTGGAACCCTTGGTGGCGTTATGAATCATTTGGACGAAGAACAACTCGTTTTGTACTATTACGGCGAAACTGGAGCCGCAGGCGTCGAGGAACATCTGGGCGCGTGCGAATCCTGCCGGGACACGTATCACACGCTGCAGCGCGTGCTCAATTCGGTGGACAGCCTGCCGGTACCGGAGCGATCGGCCGACTACGAAGCGCAGGTGTGGCGCGCGGTGTCGACAAAGCTTCCGCGGCGGTCTTTTGCACTTAGGTGGCTTACTTGGAAACCGCTGGCGGTCGCGGGGGCCATGGCGACATTGGTGATCGCTGCGTTCTTCGCGGGACATGCCTGGCAAAAGCCGCGTAACGAAACGGCGCGCGACAGCAACGTGCGCGAGCGCGTCCTCCTGGTGGCGGTGGGCGATCACCTGGAGCGCAGCCAGATGGTTCTTGTGGAGCTGTCTAATGCGGGTGCGCCGAAGAACGGGTCGCTGGATATTTCGTATGAGCAACGTGCCGCGGAGGATCTGCTGGAGTCGAACCGGTTGTACCGGCAGACGGCCTCCAGTTCGGGAGATACGGCCACGGCATCCATCCTCGAAGATCTGGAGCGCGTGCTTCTGGAAGTGGCGCACAGCCCTTCCGCGGTCTCGGAAAAACAGTTGGACGATTTGAGAAAGCAGATTGAGGATCAGGGGATTTTGGTCAAGGTGAAGACGTTCGGACAGAGGGTGGAGGAGAGACAGGCAGCTCCGCAAGGCGGAGTGCTTTAGGACGGGAGACAGGGAAAAACAATGAAAACAATTCAAAAGAATCTAGTATTGACGATCATGGCGGCTGGTTTTGCCGCGGGACAGGTGCCGCCACGACCGGCTCCTCCAGCGTTCATCGACGATCAGCAGGTGCAAGCTGAAATCGAGCGTGCGCAGAACGCGATCAGCCAAATCGACATGGCTGAGGTGCAGGCCCAGATCGAACGTGCCCAGGAGGCGATGAAGAACTTCGACTCGGACGAATGGCGCGCGAACATGAAGCAGTTCAAAGTTGCGAAGCCGTTCTTGAAGGATTTCGCTTTCAATTTCGACTTGGACGGAGCGTTACTGGGCGCGGGTTCCTTGCTCGCGCAAGTGCCGGCTCCAGCTCCCGCACCGTTCGCGCCGCAACCTCCGCAACCGCCTCAGGCTGCCCAATCGGAGCGAGCGCAGGAGGCCGCCGAGCGTGCCCGTGAAGCGCGGGACCGCGCACGCGAGGCGTTGGATCGATCGCGCGATAGCGAGGATCGCAATATCGAGATCTACCGCGATGGAACCAGCTCGATCGACGATCATCGCTATGAGCGGGCCATCGACCGGTTCGATCGGGTGATCGCCAATAAATGGTCGCGCGCCGATGGTGCGTATTACTGGAAGGCGTACGCGCTGAACAAGCTGGGCAAGCGCGAAGAGGCGCTGGCCGCGCTAGCCGAGATTCCAAAACAATTTCCACAGAGCCGTTGGATCAACGACGCGAAGGCCTTGCAGGTGGAGATTCAGCAGGCCTCGGGCAAGCCGGTGTCGCCGGAGAACATGTCGGATGAGGATTTGAAAATCATGGCGATGAGCGCGGTGATGAATTCCGAGCCGGATCGCGCGATTCCGCTGCTGGAAAGAGTGATCAACGATCAGAAAAACAATCTGGGAATCAAGGGACGGGCGCTGTACGTGCTCGCACAGAGCCGGTCCGACAAGGCGCACGAGATCGTGGCGCAATATGCCAAGAGCGGCGCGAATCAAGACCTGCAAATCCGAGCGGTGGGCTATGTCGGATCCTTCCGGACCAAAGAAGGCCAGCAGGTTTTGGCCGACGTGTATGGAGCGACCAACGATGCCGCCGTGCGGCGGGCGGTGCTGCGCGGCATGGCCAACTCGCGCGATGCGACGCATCTGCTCAACGCGGCCAAGACGGAACAGAACGTCGATCTGCGGCGCGAGGCGATCCGCGGGCTAGGGAATATGCAGGCGGTAAGCGAGCTGTCGCAACTGTATCCGTCGGAAACGACGCCGGAGCTGAAAGAGGCGATCATCGACGCGATTTACTCCGCGCGCGGCCTGGATAAGTTGATCGAGCTCGCCAAAGGGGAGAAGGATTCCAACGTTCGCGTATACGTGATCCGCCGATTAGGGAACATGCGGAGCGCGCAAACGTCCGGAGAAAAGCCGGCGGATGCGCTGGCCGCTATCTACAAAAGCGAATCCGACAAGACTGTAAAGTCGGCCATCATCCGCGCCTTGTGGCAGAGCGGCGCGTGCCCGCAACTGGTGGACATCAGCCGGGGCGAAAAAGACCAGGATCTGAGATCGGAAAGCGTGCGCGGCCTGGGGCAGATGAAAGGCTGCAAGGAAGCCACGGATTATCTGATGGAGATTATCGCGAAATGAAACGGCTGACTCTGCTGGTGTGTGCGCCTCTGATGTTCGCCCAGCCGAAGCTTCAAAACGCCAGGGTGGAAACGCGAGCCGTGTCCGGATCGCTGGACGCGACGTTCCAGGGAATGGTGGCGGCGCAGGCGGCTCCGGCATGGATCGGATACGCGGCACCGCAAATTCCCGGCGACCGCAACATGTGCTGCTTCAATTCGATGAACGGAGTCAGTTATCAGGGGTGCTCGCTCGAAGAACAGACCACCACGCCGACGTTCGCTCCGCCGAATACCGTGCATCTGGAAGGCGCAGCCGAGTTTTTCGTTTTCTTCCGTGTCGAGAACAAGCAGGTTGGAAAGATCCGTACCTTTTCGATCGATTGCAACGTGGACGGCGGTGGGCTCCCGTTTATCTGGCTGACGGGCGTGAATCCAGCGCAGAGCGTGGCCCTACTGGAATCGCTGATTCCCAACGCGGAGCGAAGAGTCATGAACGGCGCGTTGTCGGCGATCGGCATGCATCGAGATCCGGCCGCCGACGCCGCGCTCGACCGGCTTTCGTCACCCTCCCAAACTGAAGAGACGCGCAGGCAAGCCGCGTTCTGGCTGGGCAACGCCCGTGGGCGGCACGGATTCGAATCGCTGGTCCGCATTCTTCGGGACGATCCCAGCGATAAGGTTCGGGAGAACGCCATTTTCGGACTGACGCAGAGCAAGGAGCCGGACGCGATTCCGGCCATCGTGCGGGTAGCTCGCGACGATAAGTCGGCGCATGTGCGGGGCCAAGCCCTGTTCTGGCTGGCGCAGAAATCCGAGCGGCAGATCTCCGAGGACGCGATCCGCAACGCGATCGAGCAGGACCCGGAGACTCAGGTCAAGAAACGAGCCGTGTTCGCACTAACGCAAATCAAGAATGGCGACGGTGTGCCGATGCTGATCGAGATCGCGCGGACCAACAAGAACGCGGTGGTTCGCAAGGAAGCCATGCATTGGCTGGGGAACTCGAAAGACCCGCGCGCGATCAAGTTTTTCGAGGATGTGCTGGCGGCGAAGTAAGCTGCATTTGTAGAATCAGGTACAAACATTCAGCTTGCCGCGACGGCTTTCGCCGGCGTCGAGACACGTCACGATCGACCGCTTCCTACGGTCGCGGCTCAGGGCAATCTTTTTTCTCTAGGATGTCGATTCGGGCACACGCCATTCGACTTAATGATGAAACAGATTTAGCACCAACGATCCACTACAGGAGAAATATCACATGTCGACAGCAACCCTGAAAGACCAGGCAGCATTGAAGAACCAGACTTCAAAAGATGAAGCCGCTATCCGAGCGCTCATCGAGAGCATCCATAAGGCGCATCACAATAAGGATGCCGCCGCAATCGTTGCGCCCTACGCGTCAGACGCAGTCGTATGCAGTCTGGCGCCGCCGCTTTCCCATCGCGGAATGGATCTCCAGGAAAAGAAAGCGTGGCTCGACACCTGGGAAGGGCCAATCGATTACGAGTCGCGCGATCTCGGCATTACCGTAAGCGGCGACTTCGCTTTCTGCCACGGCTTCTACCAGATGAGCGGAACTCCCAAGGCGGCTGGCCGGCCGATCAGTTTCTGGATGCGGGCAACAGTGTGCCTGCGGCGAGACGGGGTGGACTGGCGGATTGTCCACGAGCACACGTCTGTTCCGTTCTACATGGATGGCAGCTTGCGTCCCGCGTTCGATCTGAAGCCCTGATCAAGCGCTTTTCAACATTTCCTGAAAACCGTTCGAGGGTCATAACATCGCTGAGTTCACGCGCGAAGCGAAAGGCGACTCGACCATCGTCACGTGGGCCCTGTATGGTCCTCAGTCGTATGCTACAAAATTTATGACAATGCTCTTCAGCATGGATAGACTGCTTGGCAAGGAATTCGAGGCGGGCCTTGCCGGCCTGAAGTCCCTCGCCGAAAGGCAGGCCGAGGTGCGTGCGGCAGCCGCTTCAGTATGGATCTGATCTTTTCCAGCACGACGCAGTTGGCCGCCGAGATCCGGGCGGGCCAGGTATCGGCGATGGAGGTGCTGGAAGCGCACCTGGCGCAGATCGAGAAACGCAATCCCGCTCTCAACGCCGTAGTGATCATGGACATCGAAAGCGCTCGATCACAGGCGCGCAAGGCCGATGAAGCGTTGGCGCGAGGTGAAGTCCGGGGGCCGCTCCATGGAGTGCCGTTCACGCTGAAGGACGCGCACTGCACCGCCGGCATGCGTACCACGGTCGGGTTTCCACCGCTGGCGGATTATGTGCCTCTAGAGGACGGCACCGTGATGGCCCGGCTGCGGAAGGCCGGCGCCGTTCTGATGGGCAAGACCAATGTGGCGATGCTGCTGGGCGATTACCAGTCCAACAATCCGGTCTTCGGCCGAACTAACAACCCCTGGAGTGTCGAGCGCACGCCGGGCGGATCCAGCGGAGGCGCGGCTGCAGCCCTGGCCGCCGGAATGACGCCCTTCGAAATCGGCACGGATCTTTCCAGTTCGATTCGTCTTCCGGCGCATTTTTGCGGAGTATTCGGGTTCAAGCCCACCGAAAATCGTGTCCCGCTCACCGGCCTTTTTCCCAACCCGAGCGACGCGCCGCGGAGCATCCGCATCATGTCGTCGATCGGCCCGATGGCGCGCACGGTGGAGGATCTGGCGCTGCTCTACAAAATCCTTGCGGGGCCGGACGGACGCGATACCGATGTTCAGCCCGTGGCGGCCGGCGAGGTGCCGGAGGTCGATTTAGGAACGCTGCGGATCGCTTATGCTCCGGCCTTTCCCGCGGTTCCTGCCGCAGCCGGAATTCGCGATGCCGTCGAAGAACTGGCGCGGCAGATGGAACGCTCGGGAGTCATCGTCGAGGAAGCGCAGCTACCAAAGTTGGATTTCATCCAGGACCTATCGAGCGCCGGTGAATTAATCGGCATGATGGTCGCCGCATCCCAGCCGGACGGAAAGGGGCCGCCGGCGACGCTGGCGCAATTCTGCGCAGCGCTGCAGAGGCGCGACCGATCCATTGTGGCGTGGGAGCGGTTCTTCGAAACGTGGGATGCGTTGTTGTGCCCCGCGTCCATGGTCACGGCGTTTCCGCATTGCAATCCGGGAACGCCGCTCAACGTTGATGGCCGTGAGGCCGATTATTGGATGGTCGCCGCTTACGGCACGGTATTCAACTACAGCGGGCATCCGGCCGCAGTGCTGCCGTATAAGATCGATGGTGACGGCTTGCCCATCGGACTACAGGTGGTCGGCAAACGCTGGGATGACGCGCGTTTGCTGGGCATCGCTCGGGCTCTGACGCCTCTGATCGGCGGATTTCAGCGGCCAGCGGGCTACTGACAAACTACGCTGTCCGTTCGAAATGTGAATCAACCTAGACCGGTCGCTACGTTCGCGGCTCAGAATGTTGGCACCGAGCCGCGAGCGGTAGCGACCGGGTCCTGACGTCTCAGCAATCTCGTTAGTCCGATCGCAGCGCTTGCATGACATCGACGCGCGCGGCGCGGGCAGCTGGAAGGACCGACGCCCCCACCGCTGCGATGAGCAGAACGACGGCCGCGCCAGTCACCGGCACGGCGTCCGGTAGCCGCACCTCCGGGAAATAGCTGCCTGCGACGGTTGCCAATGCGAACCCGAGGGCCGCCCCTACCACCACGCCGCCTGCCGCCATCACTGCGCCTTCGCCGATCACGCCCCTTACCAGATGCCACGGTTGCGAACCGATCGCGAGCCGAATGCCGAACTCGCGGGTACGTCCACTGACCGAGAACGCCAGCACTCCCGCAACGCCCACGATCGCGATCGCCAGCGCGACAGCCGCGAAGACTCCGAACACCACTGTGTTCAGCCGGTCCGGCGTGAGCACTTCGGCGCGGATATCTTCGAGCGTTGCTGCATGCTCCACCACCTGGTCCGCGGACATTTCGCGAATGATGTGCGTGACCGGCGACACCAGCAGGTGCGGATCCGAGTGCGCGTGAATGAACAGACGGTCCCCGCCGAACACCTGTCCGAACGGATGATACACGCTCATGGCGGGACCCGGCACGACATTCTCATCGTCGACGTCGGCTGCGATCCCGACGATACGCCGGGGTTCGGTGGTGACCCCGATGAACTTCATGACTGGATCGGTCCACAAGAGGTGATGGTTGACGGCATCCTGATTCGGGAACATCCGTTGCGCCACGCTTTGGCTGACGATGACCACGGGCTCGCTTCCTTTGCGATCGGCATCGTTGAAATCGCGTCCGCCGATGATCGGGACTCCCAGCGCGTCGAAGAATCCAGGCGAAACCGTTCGAAACCGTCCGCGTGGATCTTGTTCACCGGGACCGCGGACGTGGCCGTCGGTCGAGAACTCGAATCCAGGACCGAAGTTGCCTGCGTCGCGCCACGGAACCACGGTGCCTATGGCGACGCGATCGACGCCGGGAAGCTCGGAGATGCGCCGGATAGCTTCCTTATAAAAAGCTGCGACCTGCTCGGGCGTCTTTCCGTACGACATCACTGGGACGTTGATTGCGAGCACGCGGTGCGTGTCGAACCCGGTTTGCATCGCTTGAAGCGCCAGCAGCGTCTTGAGCAACATGCTCGCTCCCGCCAGCAGGACGAAGGAAGCGGCGATCTGGGTCACTGCGAAGACGCGCTGCCGGCCGCTAGTGTTGCCAGTGATCCGTACACTGCCGTTCGCCAAACCGAATCCGTGCGATGAATCGGCCGAAGGCAGGCGCGGAACGAACGCCAAAAGAATCGCCGCGATCACCGCCAGCAAGGCTCCTACCCAGAGCATGCTGGAATCGACTGTCAGATCGAGCGCGCGGACCGAAAAGCGGGACGCATAGCGGGCCAGAATCGCCACCATGGGCCTCGCACTCAACACTCCAAGCGCTGCGCCGGCGCCGCACAGCAGCAGGCTCTCGGCCAGCAGTGTCCGCCGCAGCGCACTCGAACTTGCGCCCAGCGCCGCGCGGATCGCGAGCTCGCCTTCACGCCGAACGGTCCTCGCCAGAATCAGGTTGGCGACGTTCGAACACGCGATCACGAAAACCAAGCCTGCCGCAGCCAACAGCACCAGTAGAATGGTCCTCGCGCGCGACGTGATCTGATCGCGCAGCCGCACGGCGTCGATCCGGAAGTCGGCTTTCTCGGCGTAGGCTTCGGGATGTTCGTGGATGATTGCCCCATGCACGGCGCGCAACTCGGCCCGAACCGATTCCAGACTCTGGCCAGGTGCGAGCCTGCCGAACAGCTCGGTCATCCGATGGACGCGTCCGGTCACCATGGTCGCCGATAGATGATGCGGGCTAGTGACCACGTTGGCGATGATTTCGGTTTCCGCGGGATAGGGGACCGACGGTTCGAGCACGCCCACGATGGTCGCCGTTCGCGATCCAAGTCGGACAGATTTGCCGAGCACCGCCGGGTCGCTCTTCAGTGTGTTCGTCCAAAAACGATACGTGAGGACCATCGCACCGGCCGCGCTTGCGCCGTCATCGCGCGCGTCCAGCAGCCGGCCGAGCACTGGATGCAGCCCCATCACCTCAAAATACGATCCCCCGACGACGCCTGCTCGAATCTCGCGCGGCTCGCCCAGGCCAACCATGGTGAAGCCGATGGTGGAGAAGTCGCCAAACGTGCTCAGAGTCTTAACACGGGCCCGCAGATCCAGGATCTCCGGTACCGAGAATGTAGCATTGTCGGCGCCGATGCCGCGTGCGCTTTGCCGGATGTAGATCAGCCGGTCCTCGTCGCGGTTGACCAGCGGCCGCAGTAGTACACCTCGCACCACGCTGAAGATCGCGGCGTTCGCGCCGATGCCGAGCGCCAGTGTGAGCACTACCGTAACGGTGAGTCCTTTCGTACGCGCCAGCGAGCGGCCGGCGAATTTCAGGTCGCGCCAGAGGGTCAGGATGGCATCCGTCATAGTGATGGCTCCGGTGGTTCTTTCAAGTATACGGCTACGTGGTCAGGCTTTCTGGGGGCGATAACGGTAATGTGGATCATGCGCGCGACCAGCAAACCACAGATTTCACTGCGGGGCCAGAAGATGCGACTTCTCGCCGCTGCCGGTTTTCTAGCCCTATCCGTATTCGCACAGCCCCCTGCATTTCGCCCTCCGGCCGTACCGTTGATCGTGCATGACCCGTACTTCAGCGTGTGGTCCATGGCCGACAAGCTGACTGACGAAAACACCAAGCATTGGACCGGAACCGAGCAGCCCCTGACTTCGCTGGTGCGCGTTGACGGTGAGACGTTTCGGATCATGGGACGCGACCGGAGCGCTACGTCGGCGATGCTCCAAAAGGACGTGCAAGTGCTCCCGACGCGAACTATCTACACATTTGAGGGCTCGGGCGTTCGGGTAGAGTTTACTTTTTTGACGCCCGCCATCGCCAGTGATCTCGAAGTATTATCGCGACCCGTAACTTACGTCGTCTGGACCATAAATTCGATCGACGGCCGGGAGCATCAGGTGCAAGTCTACCTGGACGCTTCGGCCGCGCTGGCGGTGAACACGCCCGAGCAACCCGTCGTCTGGGGACGTTTCAAGGTCGGCGGAATGAACGCTCTGCGAATCGGCTCGCAGCAGCAGCCTGTACTCGAGAAGGATGGCGACAATCTGCGGATTGACTGGGGATATTTCTATGTCGCCGCCCCTGCCGGAGTACAGAGCACGGAGGCCGCAAACAAGCTCAACGTGTTGCGCACGTCTTTTGCGAAATCGGGAAAACTGGAAACTGCCGATGAGACGGAGACCGGCCGTGCATTAAACACGCGAGACCCGGCGGGACCACCGGCTGGGCTCGGCGTCGCGATTTCGTTCGGCGTGGTGAGCGCGACTCCTGTGTCCCGGCATGTGCTGGTTGCTTATGACGACGTGTGGGCGGCAACCTATTTGCAACGGCGCGTTCGCGCCTGGTGGAGGAGGAATGGCGCTACTGCGGCCGATCTTCTCGTCGCTGCCGAGCACGATTTTTCGTCGCTCGCGGAGCGCTCTATAAAATTCGATGCCGATCTGATGGCGGACCTTCGCAAAGTCGGCGGCGATCGCTTCTCCCAAATGACCGCGCTCGCCTACCGCCAGTCGATCGGGGCGCACAAGATGGCCGCCGATTCCGACGGTAAGCTGCTGTTTTTCCCCAAGGAGAATTTTTCCAACGGCTGCGTCGACACAGTGGATGTCTTCTATCCGAGTTCGCCTCTTTTTCTGCTGTTGAATCCGAAGCTGTTGGCCGGGTCGGTGGAGCCGGTGCTGGAGTATGCATCCATGCCGCGTTGGGGGTTCGATTTCGCGCCGCATGATCTTGGGCGCTATCCGCGCGCCGACGGGCAGGTTTATGGAGGAGGCGAAAAGACCGAAGAAAATCAGATGCCGGTCGAGGAATCCAGCAACATGCTCATCCTGACGGCGGCGATCGCGAAAGCCCAAGGTGACGCCTCGCTTGCCCAGCGCTACTGGCCCACGCTGGCGAAGTGGGCCGCCTATCTGAAGGAGAAAGGACTGGATCCCGAAAACCAGCTTTCGACCGACGACTTCGCGGGACATCTCGCCCATAACGCGAACCTTTCCGTCAAGGCAATCGTCGCGCTCGGAGCTTATGCGCAGCTGGCGGAATCGATGGGCAGGCACGAAGAATCAGCCACCTATCGCGCGACTGCGCAGCAGTTCGCGCAGCGCTGGGTCACCATGGCCGACGCGGGGGATCACTACGTGCTGGCGTTCGACAAGAAAGACACCTGGAGCCAGAAGTACAACCTGATCTGGGACAAAGTGTTGGGCCTGGATCTCTTTCCCGCGGAAGTGGCGCCAAAGGAGCTCGCCTTTTACGAGGCGCATCAGAACGCGTACGGACTGCCGCTCGACAACCGTTCCGAATATACGAAACTCGACTGGATCTATTGGACGGCATCACTCGCTGGATCGCAAAAGGAATTCGACGCCCTGATCGAACCCACCTGGAGATTTGCGAACGAATCGCCGTCTCGGGTTCCCTTAAGCGACTGGTATTGGACGAAAGACGCAAAGCAGCGCGGATTTCAGGGGCGTTCAGTAGTGGGCGGGCTGTTCATGAGGATGCTGACGGATCAATCCTTGTGGAAGAAGTGGGTCGCCACTCAGCATTAGTGCGCGATTCTCCGGCGTTTTCCGGGGTTGATGGCGGTTCGTCGCACTACCTCCAAACGCAACTCGCTTTCCTGACCGAGTACACTAATTAAATCGCTTAGCATGCCGTTTTCTCCGGGCGAAAAACTCGGCCCTTACGAAATCCTCGGTCCCCTCGGCGCAGGCGGGATGGGTGAGGTGTACAAGGCGCGCGACGCGCGGCTCGACCGTCTAGTGGCCATCAAAGTTTTGCCGCGCGGCAAGACCGCCGACGAAGATCGCAAGCGGCGCTTCGTGCAGGAAGCCAAGGCCGCGTCCGCGCTAAACCATCCCAACATCGTGACGATTTACGACGTCGGGTCGGAAAACGGAATCGATTTTCTGGTGATGGAGCTGGTGGCTGGAAAATCGCTCGATCAGCTGATTCCGCGCACGGCATGCGTTTTGGCGAGATTCTGCGCGTGGCCGCGCAGATCGCCGATGCCGTCAGCAAGGCTCACGCCGCTGGAATCGTTCATCGCGATCTTAAGCCAGCCAACGTGATGCTGACGCCCGAAGGTCAGGTGAAAATTCTGGACTTTGGCTTGGCCAAGCTGACCCAGCGGACGGAAGGCGAGGGTGACGTAACGCAAACCATCGCCGCGCGGACCGATGAGGGCACCGTGCTCGGCACCACGGCCTATATGTCCCCGGAACAGGCGGAAGCAAGACCGGTGGACGCCCGGTCCGATATTTTCGCTTTCGGTTCCCTGTTGTACGAAATGACGACGGGACAACGGGCGTTTCGCGGCGACACCCAGATGTCGACCATTTCCGCGATTCTGCGTGATGACCCCAAGCCCGCCAGTGAACTCCGCAGCGACATCCCGGCTCAGTTCGTCCGCGTGATCACGCGCTGCCTGCGTAAGGACCACGCGCGACGCTTCCAGCACATGGCGGATCTCAAGGTGGAACTGGAGGAACTGAGAGAGGAGTCCGAATCGGGCAAGCTGTCGGTGACGCCGGGCGCCGCGGCATTCGGCCGATCATCGAAAATGCTGCTGTGGATTGGCGCAGCTTTCGTGCTTGCGATTGTGGCAGCAGCGGCTGTGTATCTCAGGAGTGACAAGCCGGTCGCCGACGCGCCGCTGCATGCCATTCCCTTGACCAGCTTTCCCGGCGTGGAAGACCAGGCCAGTTTTTCGCCGGACGGAAGTCAGATTGTGTTCCAGTGGAACGGGGAGAAGGAAGACAATTTCGACATTTATGTAAAGCTGATTGGCCAGGGCGCGCCTCTGCGGCTCACCACGGACCCCGCGTATGATTCCGATCCAAAATGGTCCCCGGACGGACGCCTGATCGCTTTTGAACGCAGGATCTCGCGAACCGAGATGGCCGTCATGACGGTGCCTCCGCTGGGCGGTCCCGAGCGCAAGCTGGCCCAATTCTCGGCACGCACGTTTTTTACCGAAATTCCCGGGTTGAGCTGGACACCGGATTCAAAGGCGATCATCGCGGGCGGTGCGGATCAGCCGAATCAACCCACGCGCCTCTTCCTGATCTCCCTCGAAACCGGCGAGCGGAAGCCATTGACAAGCCCGCCGGCGCAAACCGTCGGGGATGGGGCTCCAGCGCTCTCACCGGACGGGCGAACGCTGGCTTTCTGGCGGGAGAAGAGCCTGGGCGTGGGGGACACGTACATGCTCGACCTGTCGAGAGACTTCGCGCCGTCGGGCGAGCCGCGGACGATCGCCATTGCCGGGATTAGCCCGATCCGGAGGCCCGTCTGGATGCCGAATGGACGCGAGATCGTGGTTGAGTCCGGTCAAAGGCAGGCCGCACGGTTATATCGCGCTGCGGCTGAGGGCACATCGCCGGCACGGGAGATGGAAGGGACCGGCGCGGGCGCCTCGGAATTGACGGTCTCCGGCGCCGCCAGGCGCGCTGTGTTTACCACCGCAGTTCAAAACTCCGTGATCTACCGGGCGCCGGCGGACGGAAAAGGACCGGCGGAAAGATTGATCACTTCCACGTTCCGCGAATCGTTTCCGCAGTATTCGCCCGACGGAAAACGCATTGCGTTCTATTCCAATCGCTCCGGGACGGTTCAAGTCTGGACCTGTGCGGCCGACGGCAGCAGCGCGCAGCAGCTCACCAATATGAACGCCCCGATTACCGCATCGCCGCGCTGGTCACCCGATGGAAAAAGCATTTCGTTCGATTCCAACAGCGGCGGAAACTGGCAGATCTACACGATCAGCGCCGAGGGCGGCAAACCTCGCCAGATCACCAACGACGCGTTTACCAACGTAACCGCGAACTGGTCGCGGGACGGCCGTTGGATCTATTACTCGTCGCGCCGTTCCGGGGAGAGCCAGATTTGGAAAGTCCCGGTGGAGGGCGGTGCCGCCGTTCAGGTCACGCGCGCCGGCGGCAGTTCGTCGCCATTCGAATCGCCGGATGGGAAGTGGCTGTATTTCACCAGGGACGACGGCACGGGCGGCGTGTGGAAGATGCCTCTGGAGGGCGGACCGGAAACTCAGGTGGTTCAGGCGGTGCACCGCTCCAACTACGTCGTGGTGGATCACGGAATCTATTTCACTCCTCGCCGCGGGGCCAACGGAGAATCGTCGGTCCGGTATCTCGACTTCGCCACCGGAGCGATCAGAACACTCATGCCCATCGAAAAAACGATCGACTTGGGATTGGCCGTGTCGCCCGACGGACGCTACGTGCTGTGGTCGCAGACTGACCATCAGGGGAGCGATTTGATGCTGATCGAAAATTTCCGATAAGCGAGCGCAACGACGTGGGGTTTCCATCGTCTTGGCCGACATCAAGCTCCAGAAATTACCTTTCGGCGAACCCCTTCGGGCCGCGCTTTCTTGTCAAATTCAGCTGGTGCGGGAGGAAGCGCGCTCAGACGCCCTTCTGCAGAACTTTCTGAGCCCGGCGCGCTGCATACCCGCCTGTTTTTGCCCGCAGACCTGGACTTGCCATGTCGGGAACGGGCACCACCACCCGAAGTCGTGTCCGTATTGTCGGCTACTCGGAAACTATCCTGAGAGGTCCGGCGAACGCGCTGCCGATAATGATCCATTTCGGGCGCTTCCTCCTTAGCGACCGAGCCTGTCGGAACGCAGCCTGACAAGTTTCCGAGTGCCGTTCAACTCAGCAGCTCGTCAACGATGGCTTCGACGTGAATCACGGTGGTATCGAGAAACTCGATACCCGGAGTGCTGGAGTCGCGCAACAACAGCGGGAGCTCCGTGCCTGCGAGGACTAATGCTTCAATGCTGTCTTCGCTCTTCATCCTTTGCGCAATGCCGAGAATCTCAGTCCTGGTTTCCGGCAGAAATCGGTTATTCAGCAGTTCATCGATGTACTTCCTGTGAATGAATTCCTGCTCGGACTCCTTTGGTCGAACTAGGGCGATCCCTGTCCGCTGGAATTCCTCCGGATAAAAGCTCGCCCGCATAGTAAATCCAGTTCCAAAGAGGCCCACCCTTTTCAGACCGAGCGCCCTTGCGTGATCAGAGGTGGCACGCACGATGCTGAGAAGAGGGATCGCCGACCGGCGCTGGACCTCGTCGAACACCAGATGCGGTGTGTTCGCCGCGATGAAACCAAAGTCCGCACCGGCACGCGCTAGCGACTCCACGCCGGCTGCAAGATAGTCGGCCAGGTCGCCCAGCCGCTCAGCGTCAAGCAGCGCGATACCCTTGTCGACGTCGAGGCTGTTGAGGATCACGTGCGGATATCCCCCGTCCGGCTTCCTGGCACGATAGCGCGCAATGATCGAGCGGTAGTAATCGACAGTGGATTCGGGGCCAAGCCCGCCTATCATCCCTGAGGTTCGCATGTTATTTAGAAGAGATGCGTGGCGGGCACCGTAGGATTCGACTGTCAGCGTCATCACATCTGTTGACCTTACAACTGCAGCGCCGGAGTGTCCCGCTTCGAGCGCCTAACGCCACTCGGACATTCCGTATTCGCCGGAGCCCAGGCCGCCAAGTAACGCTGTAGGACTTAGCAACCTGTCGCCAACTCGGAGAACTGCCCATGCGGGCAAAGGGCTCCGCGGCGGGGAGTATCATGGGCGAAGAAGGTGAATTATGGCGACACCTCAACAACAAATCTGGGCCACGGGCGACTTCGCGATGGTCGGCACCGCGATCGTCATCGTCGGCGAACTTCTGTGCGATTCCGTTCCTGTCCACGCCGGCGATCGTGTCCTCGATGTCGCGACGGGTTCAGGAAATACGGCGCTCGCTGCGGCGCGGCGCGGATGCCAAACCACCGGAATCGATTTCGTTCCGGCACTGCTCGACCGGGCTCGCGAGCGCGCCGCGGCTGAAAGGCTGAAGATCGAGTTTCGCGAAGGCGATGCAAACTTCATTCCCTACGGGGACGAATCCTTTGACGTCGTGCTGTCCACTTTCGGATCAATGTTTGCCGATCCGGCTCGCTCCGCTGTGGAAATGCTGCGCGTCTGCCGCAGCGGCGGAAAAATCGCGATGGCGAATTGGACGCCCGGCGGATACATCGGAGAAATGTTCCGGCTTACCGCTTTATTCGCGCCGCCTCCGCCGGACACGCAGCCGCCGGTGCTTTGGGGAGTTCCTGACGTTGTCCGCCAACGCCTGGGAAACAACGTCACTGAGATCCGTTTTGTTGAACGCAAGCTCGCCATGCGGCATTACTCACCGGAATCGCAGCTTGAGTTCATGAAGTCATACTTCGGACCAACGATTCGCGCGTTTCAGGCCGCGGGGGAGCGGGCGCCGGAGCTGGCCGCCGCCCAGCTCGATCTAACGCGTCGTTACAACAAGTCCGGCGACGAAACGCTCCTCATGTACGCCGATTACATCGAAGCAATTGCCGTCAAAGCCTGAAGCAGTCAATCGTCTCTATCCAACATCAACAGGGCTTCATCCCGTGTAGGGCTATTCTGCGCTCTTGCCGTGATGTCGTAGTGCACAGAATCGAGCCGTGCGGGGCCGCCAGAGATCTTCCCCTTTGCGAAGAATACTACGTCTCCCGGCGAGACCCTTTGAGTACGGAACACAGAATCCTCCTCGTGTCCGTGCCCCGGCGTACCGACGGTAAGCCCGACGAAAGACACACTTATGTTCAGCGTGCTCCTGCTTGCATCCGTCTAAGAGAGAAGCTCATACTACTTACTACGAGAATTTGCTCATCCGTCTGTCACGCGGGCGAATCGGTTGATTATGACGAATGGATTCACGGATCGGCAGGACCTCGACGAGCTCTTTGCAGCGACTTATGAAGAGCTTCGCCGTCTGGCCGCGTTGGTCAAACGCCGCCATCAGAGCGCGACGCTGAGTCCGACCGCGCTCGTTCACGAAGCGTGGCTTAAGCTTTCCGGGTCGCATGGGATGAGCGCGGCGTCCGAACTGCACTTCAAGCGCATTGCCGCGCGCGCCATGCGGCAGGTGCTGATCGATTACGCTCGACGCAGAAAAACATCCAAGCGTGGCGGACCGAACGGTGTCCTCGTGACGATGAGTTTATCCCCGGAACCGATGATGGTCGCCGAGGACGAGTTGATTGCTCTGGATTCGACTCTGGACAAGCTTGCGTCCATGAACCCGCGTCAGGCGGCGATGGTCGAGAGCCGCTTTTTCGGCGGGTTGGAAATGGGGGAAATCGCCGAACTGCTCGGAATTTCCGAAGCCACCGTGCTGCGCGACTGGCGTGCGGCCAAAGCCTGGCTGGCGCAGGAAGTTCGGAGAAGCTGATGGACCCGGCCCGCTGGGAGCGCGTCCAGGAGCTGTTTCATCTCACTGCGGACCTCGCGGAGGATGACCGAGCCAGACTCCTCGATGACGCCTGCGGCGAGGATCGCGCCCTCCTTGCTGAAGTTCAGCGCATGCTCGCTCAGGATGGCCGCGAATGGCTGCTTGACCGTGATGTCGTAGAAATCGCCGGCAGCTTTTCCGACGAGGCGTTATCTACCTCTTTCAAGGAATTCAGCCCGTACCGGCTGCTGCGAGTACTCGGCGAAGGCGGAATGGGTGTCGTTTATCTCGCCGAGCGCAAGGACCTGGGCAATCGCGTGGCGATCAAGATTCTGCGCGATGCCTGGCTTTCTCCCGCTCGCCGTGAGCGATTCACCACGGAACAACGGACACTCGCGCAGTTGAATCATCCCTCGATTGCGCGGCTCTACGATGCCAGCTCGCTGCCGAATGGGACTCCATGGTTCGTCATGGAGTACGTCGACGGCGTGTCGATCACCGAATATTGCAGCCAAAAGAACAGCTCGATAGAAGAACGTCGCCGACTGGCTCGCGCGGTGGCGGAGGCGGTCGAATACGCGCACGAGCATGGAGTCGTTCACCGCGATCTAAAGCCATCGAACATTCTGGTGAAAGACGACGGCTCGGTTCGGCTTCTCGACTTTGGAATTGCAAAACAGCTCGATCCCATGGGCCGCCCTGTAAATCATACGCGCACGGCTCTCCGGCAAATGACGACAGCCTACGCTTCACCGGAGCAGCTTCGTGGCGAAGCCGTGGGACCTTTGACGGACGTGTATTCACTGGGAGTTGTTTTGTACGAACTGCTGGCGGGCCGGCCTCCTTTCGACCTCACGACAAAGAACGTCGCCGAGGCGGAACGGATTATTAGTATGAGCGACCCAGCGAAGCCCTCATCCGTGGCGCGAGGAGGCGGCAAGGCGTCGTGGGGAAACCTCGACGCGCTTTGCCTAAAGGCGATGGCGAAGGAGCCGCAACGGCGGTACTCGTCGGTGGCAGCGTTGATCCGCGATATCGATCATTACCTCAATCATGAGCCGGTCGAAGCTCGGGGCGATTCCTGGGTTGCACCGCTTCTCAGAGCCGCACGCCGGAATTGGCGCGGCATTTCTCTTGGCATCGCGGGAATCGGACTGGTTACGGCGGCGGTGTTCGTCACCTTGCTTTTCAGCCGGAAGGCCCCGTCTGCTCCGCGGTCCAAGGCCGTCGCGGTGCTTCCGTTCGAGAACGGCAGCACTGATCATAGTCTCGATTTTCTATCGCTCGCCCTCCCCGACCAGATTTCGAGAACTCTCGATTACGCGCGTAATATTTCTGTCCGCTCGCCGCAGCTTTCGCGGAAATATGCTCCGCCGGGTGTGGACCCGTCGGCAGCCGGCCGGCAACTCGCAGTCGACACCGTCGTATCAGGGCGGTTCATGAAAGCCGGAGATCAGCTCCAAATCACGCTGGACCTCATCGACGTCGAAAGCAAACATTCGATTTGGACGGATGTCTTCGAGGCTCCGCTGCAGAACGTAGTGGCGACACAAGCGCTCGTCGCCGCCAAGACGCGCCGAACCATGGCGCCTGTGCTGGGTGTCACTGAATTTGTAAGCGGTAACCTGCCGCAACCAAAGAACGACGAGGCATATAGGCTCTATCTTCAAGTCATCGCGCAGCCGGACCTGATTTCGATTGATCCAGCGGCGAGAAGACGGGGGATTGAGATGCTGGAAAAGGCAGCGAAGCTCGATCCCACATTCAGTCCAGCCTGGGCGATGCTCGCTTCCTTATATTCCGGGAATTATTGGTATGGAAAGGGCGGCCCGGAGGCGCTCGTGAAATGGCGGGCTGCAATCGCCAAGGTGCTGGAGCTTGAGCCTGACAACGTCGCCTTCCGCGCGGGTGTCCTTTATGATTTGGCTCACCGCAGCGCGCAAGAGGGGGGCATCCCGCCAGGCGAAGCTTATCGAGGTGTCCAGGATCTGCTGCGCCAGCGGCCAGACAGCGCACGGCTTCACTTTTTTGCGAGTTGGATTTTGCGCGAAGCCGGATTCTTGAAGGAATCGGCTCGCGAATGCGAAGCGTCCATGGTGATCGATGCGAAAGACGCCGGTTCTCGATCCTGCGGAATGACCTTCATGCTGCTCGGCAACTATTCGCGGGCCATGGACTTCTTACGCCTGGATGAAAGAGCGGAAATTTCCAGGGGAATTCTGATCGACGTTCTGCTGCGACAGAACAAAGTGAAAGAACTGCTTCAGGATTCGCAGAAGTTGCCCCAATGGAGCGGATACGATATGGTTCTCGTTTACTTACAGCACCATTCGCGCCAAGAGAGTGCCGCGATGGCGAACCAGTTAGCGCTGAACCCCGATTCGGAAACGAATTATTTGTCCGCGACGCACCTTTCCTATGTCGGCGAAACCGGGGCTGCCCTGGCGATGCTCAAACGAACCGTCGAGGAAGGGTACTGCGCCTATCCGGGAATGGAAACGGACCCGCTGCTCGCCAATTTGCGATCGAAGCCAGAGTTTGTAGAAATCCGGTCGGCTGGTATGCGGTGCCAGAATGAATTCTTGAGGAATGCGAAGCCCGCGCGGCCATAGCGTCGCACATTTCCCCTCGCCAATTGAAAGCCGCCACTCTTCAGGACAACCGTGACGGTTTCAGATTCCGAATCGCGTAATAAGTAACGAGGGCGGTTCCAAATAATTCCGAGGTCTCTCTATGCGTTCGAGAACTGAAATGGGTTCGAGGAAAAAGTTTGCTTTATTTTTCGGCTTATGGATCGTCGCTTCCCAGGCTTGGTCACAGCCCATCAGTACGTTCGCTGGTACAGGTTCTCCGGGAATTGCATCCGGAAATGGTGGCCCCGCGACCAGCGCAAATATCGGAATGCCCATGGGCCTCGCTGTCGATGCGTCCGGAAATGTCTATATCGCCGATGGTCTGAACCAGCAGATCCGAAGAGTGGACACTTCGGGAAAGATAACCCTGTTTGCCGGAGGCGGGGTTGCGGCTCCTCTTGGCGATGGCGGACCAGCCGTGAACGCCAATATCCAGTTCGCCGGACCTCATGCCGGGATGGCTTTCGACAAGGCTGGAAACATGTACGTCGCCGATATCTTCCACAATCGTATCCGCAAAATCGACACGAATGGAATCATCACCACGTTCGCCGGGACGGGGACCAGGGGCTTTACCGGCGACGGCGGAGCAGCCACCGGCGCGGAGCTCGCTGCTCCCCAGGGCGTGGCCGTCGATAGCGCCGGCAACGTTTACATCGCCGACACCAGCAATGGACGCGTCCGGAAAGTGGATACGACGGGAACCATCACGACCGTCGCCGGCGCGGGGCTGGGCTCCTCGCCCAACGACGGCGGACCCGCCACCGGGACTCTGTTCAAGCCGATCGACGTTGTCGTCGACGCCGCCGGCAATCTGTACATCGCCGATATTGCGAACTTCACGATTCGCAAAGTTTCGAGCGGTACCATCACATCGCTCGGGTCCCAGTATCTCGCAACGGTGTGCGGAAACGGCCACGCCGGTATGGGAGTCGTCGACGGACTGTTCCTGGACGGCGTGGGCAACATCTTCACGGCCGAATCGATAATCGGCTGTGTCCATAAAATCGATCCCTACGGTGATTTCGTCATTGTTGCCGGCGGCGGGATAAATATCCCCGGCGACAATGGCCCGGCAACCGCCGCGGCCTTGGCTATGGTTGACGCCGTTGCGGTGGATCAGGCGGGAAACATCTACATCGCGGAGGCGAGCCCCAGCCTGGTCCGCAAGGTTCTGGCTTCGCGTCTCGGCACTCCTCCCCCGACCCCGCCTGTCATCACGTCCGTGCAAAACGCGTTCGGTGGCGCGACCACCATCGCGCCCAACATGTGGGTCGCGATCAAAGGAACGAATCTAGCGCCGCCGGGCGACTCGCGTATCTGGGCAGCCTCCGATTTCGTGGACAACGTCCTGCCTGCGCAACTGGATGGCACGACCGTCACGTTTAATGGCACCAGCGCATACGTTTACTACATCAGTCCTACGCAGGTGAACGCTCTCTCTCCGCCAGACCAAGTTACAGGTCCTGTTGAGGTGAGGCTTGCGGTCAACGGCGTGACGAGCGCCCCTGTGCTGGTGCAGATGGTTCTCGATAGTCCGTCGTTCTTCACTTTTGACGGAGTTCACGTCGTCGGAACACACCTGAACGGAAGCCTTCTTGGCCCCACGACTCTCTACCCAGGTTCGAGCACGCCCGCCAAACCCGGCGAGACCGTGATTCTGTACGCGAACGGATTCGGCCAGACGGACTCGCCCGTTGTGCGGGGACTCGACACGCAGTCCGGTAATTTGCTGTTTGTTCCAGGGATCACGATCGGTGGCGCTCCTGCGAACGTCGGATTTTCAGGCCTCATTTCGCCGGGACTTTATCAATTTAACGTGACCATCCCCCCCTCCACGCAGAGCGGTGACATGCCTCTGTCGGCGACCTATATCGTTGACCAAACCCAACCTGGCGTGAAGATTACGATCCAGTAGTAAAGTGGACGCGTGCAGCGGTTGATGAACACCACACAAAACACCTGCTCCAAGTTCGCTCAAACAGTGCTGCAATCGGCATGGAGACCCCGGGGGTCTCCTGGGACGCGAAGGAAAAAACATGGCGCGTACGCAAAAATCCGGCGAACCGGTCTTCCTGCCGATCCCAGAATGATTGAAGCTGGTCCTGGATGCGCTTCCGTTACCACTGGCGGCGGTATTCAAGAAACCCGGAGTGAAGAATGCCCGCGCTCATCGCTTCCGCCAGACCCTCGCGATGCGACTCCTTGAGCAAGGAGCTTCGGTTTGTGGGGACCCGCAAAATCCGCGGTGCTCGCCTATCACGTCGAACGGGCGATCGCCTATGGTCGTAAATCTGACTCCCATAGTGCCGGCCAGGCCACGGGAGGAATCTACTCAAGGCGCTCTGGATGGATTCGCGGGCCGGTTGGGGTTTCTCGCGCACACTACCACAGGATCAATAAGAAGTTGGAAAAGGATGGGCTCTTAACTCGTACTCACCACACTGCGACTGCTGGTGATTCGGAACCGACCGAGTTTACACCGAACTTTGTTAAAATCCGTGCCGCCCTCGACACCTGCAAGGATTCTCTTCCCCTTCCGGCGGGTCCGTCACTCTCAATATCAGACTCTGAGGGGTCGTCTCATGGTGAGACCACCCTCGCGCAACCAAACAACGCCGGTCGTCTCAGCATGAGACTACCGTTGTCTCACCCGGGGACGACCCATTCGTCTCACAGTGAGACACACAGTGAAGTGGAATTTACACAAGTAGATTTCTACACAAGTGGAGTAAGCACCTATGCAGTGGCGCGAGCGGGATGGCGACGTTTACGGCTGTCTTCGATCCATCCTATCCAGCCGGCTCATTTTGCCGGTGGAACTGGCACCGCGCCGCTCCAAAGTATGGCGTTTTACAACGCCCAGGGCAATATGTCCATTCGCGGCCGGAGGGAACGACTAGCGCGCGCTGCAAAACTCACCGAATCGGGATGCGGTAGAGGTTCCGCTGGATGGTAACGCGATAGAACACGTACACGTCGCCAACCCGACCGGGCACAAGATTGACAGCGCCTTCGATCCGGCGTGCTCCCGGCAGATGGGCGATTTCCTCCTCGTAATAGCGAAATCCTCCGGCCGGGAGGCGGTGGACAACCTCGTCGGGCGGCAGAGGGACCATGTAAGTCCAGCGGCCCGTAATGAAGGTTGAGCGGCCATCCAATGACCACCTGATCCAAATGAACCGCCCCAGTAAAACAGGAGGGCGGCCATCGAGGAAGTAGATCTGGTGAGCCGGCGGACCGTTGCCAGGAACCGGTCCCGCGCCGACCAACCAGCGACCGTCCGGTGAAACTTCGAAAAGATTCATGACGGGCCACTCGAACGCCTTGCGCAGGCCGGAGCCATCGGGACGAACACGGTAAACGAAGGTTGAGCGTCCCTCCTCCCGACAGAGGAAGATGTCGCCATCCGTCCCAAAGTGAGGATGGGCACCGCCTGCGAGAATCATGCGGGCCGGGGAACTGCCGTCAAACGGCGCCACCCAGATCCCACCGTCGGCGGTCCACAAGACAAGCTGCCGGCCATCGCGGGAAATGTCATAGTCGAGGGCCTGAAGCTGGGGAAGCAGCGACTTCGAATAACCGGATTCAAGATCCGCAATCCGCAATTCGCCGGGGTCCCGGTAGAAGACAAAATCATTGGGGGCCTCTTTAACAACCAGGTAGCACAGCTTTTTCCCATCCGGTGTGAACCTCGGGTTAGCGGTGTTACCTTCGAGTGAAATCTGTCGTTCCCCCCGCGCGTCGTGAATCCATAGCGACGTGTTCTGGAGCGCGACAGCGGTGATAAGAGAGCGGCCGTCCGGAGCGATTGCGATCCCTTGTTCTTCGGTTGGCCCGGACGTGATCTGCTCAGGCTGTCCATCGGGAAAGTGCTGACGCCAGATATGATCGGCGCCGCCCGAGTTGACGGTGAAATACATCCATTTGCTATCCGGCGACCATGCCGCGAACGTGCAACCGCCGGGGGGACCCACTGGACGGCCTGGGGAACTGCCGTCACTTGGAACGATTCGGCAAGGCAGCCAAAGATGGTCCTGATCCATTTCCACGAGAAGGACCCATTTATGATCCGGCGAGAGGTAAGACCGATGCGCCATGGCCACTTCGTCTGTAGGCAGGTAAATATCACGCGCACCCACACGACTCTCCTCAGCGGTCACGAGACCCATATGGGTGCCCTTCTTAAATTCCGAAAACAGCACCTGGCGCGGACCGGTCCAGACCAATCCAGAGGCGTTGCGCATGAATGGTTGCGATGCGCCCCCGGCAGCGGGAACCACGGCGGTGTCCCAAGTCCCAGTGTCGACCGTGGTGTACGCGATGCGGGCGCCGTCCGGTGAGAATGCCGGGCTCATTTTGAACACGTCGTCGTGCGTTAGTTGTACCGGGTCGCCGTCCGGCAGCCGTTTGATGTAAACCTGGCCATCTGTCACGAATGTGCTGTTGCCGCGAATAAACGCAAGCGTCCGGCCGTCGGGCGAGAGCGCTGGTTGTGCGACCGAGTCCGGGAACTTCGTAAGCTGAACCCACTGGGAGCGGTCAGCGGGTCGAGCCGAACCGTGCAGCCAGAGCGCGGAACCAACGGCAACCGCTGCCGCCGCTGCGATTGCGATCGCCGCGGCTCGCCAGCGGTTCCGCCCCCGACGGACGCCCTCGATTATTCGTCGGGCATCTGAGATGTGAGCCAGCCGCCGGTCCGGTTCCTTTTGCAAACAGTGGAGTAACATGTCCCGGATTTTCGGCGGAGTCCCAGCCGGAAGCACACCCCAGTCAAGCTCCCGCTCCCTGACCGCCGCCATTGTGTCCTGCAGGGTCTCGCCTGCAAATGCACGTTTGCCGGTGAGCAACTCGTACAATAGGCATCCAAATGCCCAAATATCGGTCCGTGCGTCGACCTCGGTACCGTTTGCTTGCTCGGGACTCATGTATCCCGGCGTGCCCACGATATGTCCAGTGAGCGTCACCATTTCCGGTCCTGTCGTGGGCGAACCGGCCGGATTCTGGTTGGGTCCCCAGATGGCTTTGGCGAGACCGAAGTCCAGCACCTTTACCTGGCCCTCTGGAGTAGCCTTAATGTTGGAGGGCTTTAGATCACGATGGATGATACCTTTGGCATGCGCCGCTTCTAGTGCCTCCGCCACCTGACCGGCGTAATCGAGCGCCCGCGGCACTGGCATGGGACCAGTTAGAGCCTCGCCTTCCACTAGTTCCAAAACCAGGAACTTCTCATCGCCGTGTTCTTCCAGGCCGTAAATCTGCGCGATCTTGGGATGGTTCAGTGAAGCGAGTACCTCGGCCTCGCGCTGGAACCGAGCCATGCGCTCGGGGTCACGGGCAAAAGCACCGGGCAAGACCTTGAGAGCTACGTCGCGCTTGAGCTTGGTATCGCGGGCCAGATAGACCTCTCCCATGCCGCCGGCGCCCAACAGTGCAACCATTTCATAACTCAGGAACCGCTGGCCGATCAGCGATCTGTCGCCGCCAGCGCGCATCACTGAGGCAGCCAGATCATCAGCAGGCTGGTCCAGAAATCCACCGGACTTCGCGTCGGCCGCCAGCATGGTCTCCACTTCCTGGCGCAATTCGACATCGCTAGCGCAGGCCTCTCCCAGAAAAGCGCGGCGAGCTTCCGATTCCAGTTCCAAGGCAGCGTGGAACAGTTCAACCACTCTCTGATAGCGCTCAGGCGTCATGGCCGTGATTCAGCTCGCGCTCCAGCCAGGCCTTGGCGGCGCGCCAGTCCCGCATCACCGTATCTGGGGAGACTTTGAGGATCGCCGCCGTCTCTTCCACACTCAAGCCTGCGAAGAAGCGAAGCTCGATCACCTGACACTGCCGCGGATGCAGCCTGGCCAGGTCCGTGAGTGCGTCATCCAGCGCGATGAGCCCGGCCATCCGTTCCCCGGAGGTATGGATGCCTTCATCGAGCGTCACTGGACGCACTGCACCGCCGCGCTTGCCCGAGCGCCGGGAGCGCGCGTGGTCCACCAAAACACACCGCATCGCTTTGGCCGCCACTCCAAAGAAGTGAGTGCGATTCTCCCATTGCTTGCCAGAGTCACCCGCTAGCCGCATATAGGCCTCGTGGATGAGGGCTGTGGTTTGCAGCGTATGCCCCCGACGCTGCTGGTTCATATGGCGGCGGGCCATCCTGCGCAGCTCGGCGTAGACCAGCGGCATGAGGCGATCGAGCGCAGCTTGGTCGCCGTTGCTCCACTGGTTGAGCAGTTGCGTGATGTGCTGCGGCGCAGGCGTCATTATTTCCGCCCGGTGGAACTTGCACAGAGTATATCATCCGGGCTGGGTGACGGCCTCTCATTTGTCGTGCCGCCAGGCGATCCTCATAATTCGACAGCCTTCCTCAGCGCGCGGACGCCACCAGCGCTCCCGCTCGAACGGCCAGACCGCGATGAATCAGGTCAACATCCTTTTCGGTAAACGGCAGTGGCTTCTTTTCCATCGCCATATAATCGTTGCGGTCCCAATGCGGTTTCATGACGCCGCTCTCGGAGTGCCGGGCGATCCCTTGCAGGATATGCGTGATCTCATGCACCAGCACGTGCGCCAGGAGCGCGGGCACCGCGGAGGGGACGACGGTTTGCTCTACGCGATCATAGAGGACAGTGATTTGGTCTCCTCGGTAGGGCAGCGCATAGGCCGGCACACCCGGAAGATAATTCGCCGGAGTATCCTTGGTCAGTCTGACCACGATGGCCCGGTCGCGACCCGACCGGAGATCGGCTGGCCCGCCCAAGCGCCATACGATCCGCACCCCTGCGCTAACGAACATTCTCGCCGCGAGGCTCTGAGAAACAAACATCACCTGACTTGGCACGATTGCGGTGTTCGAGAGGAAGACTCTTACTGTCTCCTCGATTTGCCCCACGCAGGCCCCCGTCCCGGCCAAACCAGCCATCACCACGATCGCCGCGATCCGCATCGTTCCCTCCCGCCCGGGAACACGGAATCGCTAGGGCAGAACTGGCACGGTCTCAACAAATCTTTTCGGAGGCATCTCGATCGTGGGGGCAGGCCTTCTTAGGCCCACTTAGTACTTCTGCTCAGTGCATTTAGCGGCATATGCCGGATTCAGTTACGCTTTGCTTTTCTCAGAGCGGATAGGGAATGTATTACGCGCCACTCGGAAACAGCTCCCTCCGATTGACGGGAAACACGCTTCTCGGAAAATTGAGCCCCGGCGCGCCGCTACCGATAATTGGTCACTATCAGGCGACGGTACTCCCTTTCCCTGGTCCCCCTTTTAAAGGCCAAAAGGCTTGAATGGCCATAAGAGGCGCTGGCTATCGTCACTGTAGTGCTTGTTCCGGTCAAGGAGGGACACCCGGCCACGCCCGAAGAGATCCCAAGGCGCGACACCAGCGAGGGCTAGATGGCAGTAGTGATCGCAGTCTCACACGGATCGCGGCTTGTACTGCGCTGTGCCGGATCCCGAGACGCAAGGCGACTTCCGAGGACCTGTCCGGCTGCCGCCCACCTTTTGTCCATTGTCCGAGTGGCCGACGATCCGCCCGGACTGTCACATCGGTGGTCCTAGCGTTATACGCCCTAGTGGATCATAGGCTGCTGGACTGCTGGCGTGTGATCCGGCCGATTCATGTTAACCTTCTCGCGAGGTACAACATGGCAAATAGCTTCGGCACAGACATTCTGATTCAGGCGCCTGATCCGAAGAAAGCGGCTCAGTTTTACGTTAAGCATCTTGGATTCGAAATTACGGACAACAACCCCAAGATGATCGGCCTACATGGCAGCAACATCAACTTGTTCATCGAGCCTGGACCACCTTTGGGCCCGGTCTTGGAAGTGACGGTCGCGGATGTCGCCGATGCGAAGCAGCGTCTGGTACAGAACGGCT
>Ga0210400_10000517_pt1 | contig 42933 bp, 63 predicted proteins | sample IncBWH26MmetaG_FD_155456 | JGI IMG/M metagenome (GOLD analysis project Ga0210400, IMG submission 155456) | Forest soil microbial communities from Barre Woods Harvard Forest LTER site, Petersham, Massachusetts, United States - Inc-BW-H-26-M | ecosystem: Environmental > Terrestrial > Soil >... | reverse complement strand
ATAGTCTTTACTCTACTGTTCTTGGCGGCAATAATCCTGTTTATGCTGCTCTTAATGAAGCTGGGCGACTCGTAGTTCGCTCGATGAGTGGTAACTTTAATGACACTGTTACAGTTTTATCGGATGGTGGGTTTATTACAGCATTTGGATCGGCGCTTGGAGCGGTATTGGTGGTTTGTGGTTCACAAGCTGTTAAAGATGATGGGTCTGGAACTTTCAGAAATCTCGGATTAAAAGATCAATTAACTGGGCCAACAATAGTAATCCAACAACCAGCTATCATTAATCTAAGTACTGGTGGAACTTGGAGTATCTCAGAAGGTGTACCGGGGATTGCTGCTAACACTGGGGCCGGACCGAATCCTATTCCTTTTACATCCCCCGGAAGTAGTGCGGCTTCTTTTACTCTTGATCCTGTAACTTTACGAGCAACTGTAACTTACACATATGCTTCTCCTCTTGATACTACAGCTTTTGGAAGTGGAGTAACTGATAACTACTTAACTGATATAATAAATTTTCTAGCTCAATTAAATGACTCTAGCCAGTTTACAGATATACGAGTCCAATTTATTCTTGATAATCATCCAACCCAACCTTTCAACTACTATTGGGAAGATTTTCTTATCAATGATGGGCAATTCAACATTGGACTTACACAACAATCTATCATAGGAGATCAAAGACAAAATTGGTCACGCCAAGGAACTAGCTCAAGTCACCCTGGACCATTTCAAGCACCTAATCACTTTCTTGATTGGACCCATGTAACTGCTGTACAATTTACACTAACTGGGATTCAGCAAAGTTGGGCAGTTATAGATCAGATAACAGTTACGGGTGGCCCACAAGGTAACTTGCTCGGTGTTTATCAATATGCTACAGTTGCAGTATACGACAATGGTATCTATCAAGCTAAGAGTGCATTGAGTCCTTTTACGAATAATATACTTGTACAAAATTCATTTGTAATGGCTACACTGATTTGCACTGATACAGAAGCAAATGAAGTGTGGTTATTCCGTAGATCAATGATTAGCTCAACTGATCCAATTTATCAGACATTTATTTCACAAAATAAAGTTCCAGCTAATCTCAATCAATGGTATCTTGTGGCCCAAGGAGCGCCTGGAGCTATAGTAGAAGATAATACAAGCGATATTGTGGCCCTTGAACAAGATATTGTAGCTAATGAATTTCTTCAGTCTATTCAAGATCTTATTGTTTCTGATCCTATAGTATGTATGGAAGGTATGTACTATACGAGAATGCTTTATGTTAGTGAGAGTACTATCTATCTTTCTGATCCTCTTAATCCTGATGCTATTGACCAGAGATACAGTGTAAGAGCATTTGCGGGAGCAACCGAGAAAAATCTATGGCTGAAAAAGATAGCCCCGAGCCAATTGGTACTTGCTACTTCACGAGAACATTATCTTATTACGGGAACCCTGGAAGCTTTACCAGATGGAACTTTAGATGTAGTAATTACTCCTATTGGGGAGAAATATCCATCTTTATCTGCTGATGTATGTAATGGAAATGGGGTGCTTTTCTATCCTGCGGCCGACGGAATTCGGGCCACAAATGGAGGCACATCTACTCTTATTTCTCAAGGCATAAGACTACTTTGGCAGGGATCAACCAGATTTGGTGTTCCTGGAGTAGCTATACAGACTCAAGATTCAATAAATTACAGTCTTGCGGCGGCCAAGACCAAGCTATACTGTGTCATTCCTTGTACTGATGGTGTGCATAGGATTGTATGTTATGATACAGTCTTACAAACTTGGAGACTTATAGATACAAGGGATGATCCTCTTACTATATGTGCTACTCCTACAGATAGGCTTATTGTTGGTTACTCACAACCATCTGTAGGAGTCTATGAAATAGAGAAAGCTGGAGCCACAAGTCAAACACCTTTTGTTTTACAAACTGTATTTGATTGCAATGGACAACCAAGAAATCGTAAAGATACATTTACTCTCAAAGTCATTTCTGATTGTGGCGGCCAGCAAGTTGATATTTACTTGTCCAAAGACTCTGATGATCCTATTAATTCTTATACATTAATTGGAAACATGAGTAATAATGGACTGGCTACTAATTATTTTCCTCTTAATAACATAACTCTTGGCTTTCGTTACTCTATTAAAATAGTCGATCATGCACTTGTAAGTAAGTTTAAACTTTATGAAACTACCATCGAGTACGAACCCAGACCTGAACAAGTTGATTACTTACGGGTTCTACCGACGAATCTTGGATCAATTGCACGAAAAAGATTTACTGCCTACGCTGTTGTTATTGACACTTTGGGTAATAATATTAGCTTTACTCCTTATGTGGACAACGCACCACAGTCTAGCTATGCCTTCTCCACCTCAACAAAACTCACTTACATCTTCTATTTCACTTCCGAAACTCTTGGAACTGACATAGGGGGTATTTTTTCTGGAGGTGTCTTTGAGTTCTATACTGTCAATATTGAAGAATGTGTATCGGAAAAGCTTCCTACTCCTGTTGAGTTTCTTGTTATACCTGCTAATAACTATGGAACGCCTAATAGGAAGAGACATACATCCTATAAATTTCAAATCCTTACTAGAGGTGCAAATGTCACCTTTACTCCAATCTTGGATGGAGTATCATATCCGTCGGCTGTATTCAATACACCGATCAAACGTACTGTTGAGTATTTCTTCCCTATTGGCCAAGATGTAATAGGTATTGATATTGGGGGAACCCTAGCCGCGGCCACACCTTTTGAATTTTATGGTGTCATTACTCCACAACAGGTAGAACAACTTCCAGATCGACTTGAATATTTTGTAATTCCAGCAAATGATTATGGTGTACCAAATAGAAAAAGACACTCAAGTTATAAATTTCAAATTAACACCAATGGAAGTCCAATTTCCTTTACCCCCATTGTCGATGGAAATCTTGGTACTCCAGCAATATTTACAACACCTTCAAAACAGACAGTTGAGTATTTTTTCACAGTTGATACGATTGGGATCGACATCGGTGGAACATTAGCATCACTACCAGGGAATCCATTTGAATTTTATGGCGTTGTAGTTCCCCAGACAGTTGAGAAACTCCCTGATCGTCTTGAATTTTATAAAACTCCCAATACCAACTTTGGTGTGGCCGCGAGAAAGAGAATACGAACTATTCCGATTGTGATAGACACTTATGGAAACCCTGTCACCTTTACGCCAATTGTGGATGGTGTATTACAATCAAATACAACCACATTGCAAATTTTCGGAAAGGGAACTCTTTACCACTATTTTAGCAACGATGTCTTCGGAACAGATTATGGAGGTACTTTCCAGAGCCAAGTCCAAGGACAACCTTTTGAATTTTACGAATATGGACAGCCAGAAAATGTTGAAGTACTTCCAGTCCCTAAAAAGTACGACCAACTTGGACCAATCAGACTTGACAAAATTGGAAAGCTTTTCGGTTTCCGCCTCCGCCTCATAATGAATGGGACTACGACAAGTTTACCTTTTGAAATTCTGGGAGATTTAAGTCCAAGTGACCCAACTTATGGAACCCCTATTTTATATTCAGGGACCATTCCCGTATTTCCCGGGCTTGACAACGTGTACGAAGTCTTTCTTCCAAAAAGTGTCAATACCGACATCATTCGTCTCGTGCTCGGACCTACTACTGATTCCTTTCATAGATACGACACACATGTAAAAGTACAAACTTCTGGGATGGAATCAGACTCTCAGTGGGTGCCAATTAGATGAGAAAGACAAAAGAAGAACAAATAAGAAATGGTGAGCGGCCAGAAAATACTGAGTATGATAAGATGCGTTGGGACTCTATGAAGTTACGACGTAATGGAATGTATGGGCAACCTAAGTTTATTCCGTCTGAAACTATCTTTCAAGGCACTTGTCTAAAATGTGTCTTTAATCAAGGTGAGCATACTTGTTCATCGTAAAGAGTCTCGCAGATGTACAACAAGCACTGAACCAACTTTTTAGTTGGAAAGATAAACTAAGTACATCTAATTGGGATTTTCATGGTTTAAGTATAACCAATGCTAGTCCTGGGGTTAACCCAAATGACTATGCTACATTAAGTCAGATACCAACTTTACCTACTCAGCCAGCAGCCACAAAGAAATACTATACTATAGTTTTTGAATCTGTAGGTGCTGTAGTTCCTGGAAGTCTGGTCGCTCCTACGTTTTATGCTGGAATAGGAAGAACTGGAACACCTACACAAGTTTGGTTAGGGGCAACAGTACCACCCACTACAGGACCATTAAGTATTAATGTGAATATTAATGGAAATCAACTAATGACAAGCAACTTAACTCTTAACCCCGGGGATACTATTCCAGCTATTAGTAGTACATTTAATGTTCCTACACAAAAACTTGGTACTCTTATGCCAGTTATTCCCCTAATAGTTAGTGGTGGCGGAGCAAGTCTAGTCTCTATAGGAATAGTAATATTATTGGATAATTAATGGCACTTGATCTTTTTGCAGATTCTACTGAACATTATCGTTGGACAGGTAATGGTATTGACTACATTGGTCTTAAATGGACTGAAAATGTTATTGCTTCTACTAAAACTGGTATAATACCAGATGGAAGTGGAAAGACAGGACTTGCCATAGGTGCTGGCATTGGCAAGACAATGACCTATCAAAATACCTGGTGGACTGGATTTAGAGTGTATTTTGCATCTTCTCAAGGATTTGGAGGCGCTGGACAACTTTATCAAATAGGTGGAGCTAACTTAACACCATTTGGGTCAGTAACAGTAGAACATGATGCAACTGTAAGTTTACGGGCCGGGAACGGAACAGCTACACTTCTTTTTAATACAGGTTCTCTTAATCCTCCCATTACACTTAAAGGGTTCACAAGTTATTATATCGAGGTATTCTCGCAAACTTCGGGCGGCTCCAGTTCTACTCCTATTAGTGTTACAATGGAATTGAAGATAAATGGAGTAGTAATGGGAACTGGGTCTTACTCTGGTAATACTGCTTTTAATACTTCCCAAACTCTTAATGGTCAGAACACAGCTAACTACCATCAATTTACTGGAGCAGGAATTGTTAATGGTGTTGCATGGATGAGAGACTTCTATATTTCTGCTAATGGTTCTGCACCTTATGGGGATGTGGGACTAGGAGCCATTTTCCCTTATTCTACAACTACGGATGTAGGGTGGGCACCTGTTGGGGCTGCTACACTTTTTGGGGCTTGCAATCCACAATATCCAGATATAAATGATGACACAATTTATATAACTGATAATAATCCAGGTGATAAATGTGATTTTCTTTTCGGCCCATTAACAGGAACAGATCCTATTCCATTTGTACATTTCGGTGTATTTCATAGAAAAGATGCAGAAGGTTCTCGTACTTTCGCACAAACTATGGGGGGAGTAGACCAATCTCCAAGTCCTTATATAGCTCCTGGAGATGACTATAGGTATGATTTTCAAGGTTTTGAATCTCCCCCAGGTGGTGGATCATGGACTGTGAGTAATTTCAATGCTACTAGTTTTGGTGTAGATATTAAAACATGAGTCTTTATTTTTATGATTCTATAGTTGGAACCGCTCCAGGGCCAGGATTCCCCCCAGGTTTTAGTGGAAATTCTGCAACTGTAGAACCTTACTCTAATGATGGTGCATTTTCTCCCCATAACTGGCTTCAGTTTGTAGGTAATCTTAATGCTGCTCTTACTACAGGAGTATCTAATTTCACCGCTTGGTTTGCTTGGCAGAATACGGGATTCTCACAGAGTGGAACTATTTTCCAGTCAGTAGGTACTCTTATTAATGGCCAGCAAACTGCCACAGCTATACTAAAGGTAGAAAACGATAATACACTTTCTTGCTATGTTGCGGGCAGTCCCAATGTACTCGTATTCAACAGTGGATCATTAGTTAATCCTTATCCATTTATCATGCAACAAAATGTATGGTATTTCTTTCAAGTAGGGATTAAGTTATTTACTACTCATATAGGAAGTGTAAATTTCTTATCAGCTGAGTTTTCTATATATGTTGATGGATTCCAACTCTGCTCAGGAACTCAAGGAATTAGTAATTTTTATCTTGATACAAGTTTTCAATCCAATAGTTTTGCAGGTAGTTTAGTAACTTGGTCACAACCTAACGGAAGTGGCCCCTGTGGAGTTGGAGAAACTTATGTAGGTGGGTATAGTACTTCTTTGGTATACCCAGGAAATCTCTGGAGTTTAATAATAGATAATCCAGGAAGTGGGTACTTAGGAGGTAACACGCTTTCTCCAAGTTCTGGAGATGCTACCTTAGGATTTACTATAGGAGCATCAGGACAAATAACAAGTATATTCCCAATTAGTCCAAATTATCTTGGAGATTCAAATACAGGAACTATCACTCTTAGTATTTCTTCGGGTACTGGCTCCGGATTTTCTGGACATGCTACACTAGCACCCAATCCCAATAGACGTATAAGTCAGACTTTAGTTGAATCTTCTCATAAACCTACAACTGCTAATATACGGGCACCTCAATTAGTTATTGAACATGCTTATGCCCCTTCTAATGCTCATATTCGTATACCTCAAATGGTTATAGAGTTACCTCTAAATAGATCAGCTCAAGCTGGAGGATGGATAGTTAAGGAGTGTTGAGAATATGGCATCTTTTATATTGCCTATTGTAAGCGGACTTGCAGGTTTGTTTGGAGGAGGATCTACTAAACAAACTAACACAAATAGTAGTTTTAGTAATGCGTCTAATAGTAATCAAAGTGGATCAACTACCCCAAATTTGTCTCCACTTCAACAATCACTCGCCAATATGTTTGGCGGCCAAGCCGAAACAATGGCCAACAATACTGGAAATCTACTTAATCAGTATACTGCGGGCGGCCTGCAAAATATCAACCAGGCGGGGCAGGCACAAACAAATACTTTGAATAATGTATTAGCCAGTAGAGGATTAGCTAACTCGCCTGATGCAGCTACGGCTAATACTATGAATACTGAGAATCAGTTAAATCAAAGCCAGCAACTACTTTCTAGTATTCCACTTCTTCAAAGACAACTACAACAACAGAACATTGCACAACTTCAAGGGGCATTCAGTGCATTACCTACTGGAGTTTCTACTACTGGAACCTCAAGTTCTACAAATACTGGCACTGGGCAACAACAACAAACTACTTCTACTCCTGGTGGTGGATTAGCTGGACTTTTTGCGGGATTAGGTGGAGGATTAGCTGCACCTAATGGAAGTGGGACAGGAAGTAATCTCAATACTATTCTTGCTTCTGTAGGTTTTGGACCAAATGCTTTTGGAAATTCTAATTCCCCTGTAACTGGCGGGACTCTTCCTTCTCTCGGAGCTGTTAGTGGTCCTACAACAGTAGGTCAATATTAGGAGATTCTGATGCTAGAAGACGTTCCAGGTTTAATCAATCCTATCATCCAAGCGATGATTGCGACATCAAGGCAACAAGGGGAAAGTGCTGATCGAGCACAAAGACTTGAAGAAATAAAACAACGTACTGCTGAAAACTTAGCACGTACGAAAATGGAAGAAGCCCATTATAACCGGGCCGACACATTAGCTCAACAAGAACATGAAGATAGACAAGATTACATGAAAAATGTATCTATGCCTATGTTACAAGCTCAGCTTGAAATGAATCGCATTGAAAGAGCTAAACAAATTAGAGAATTAATTAGATCTGGGGTTGATCCAGATAAAGCTGTAGGAATGATAAATGCAGGCACTTATGGTGATCCTAGTGATCCTTTTGGTATTAAAGGTGGTGGATCTAGTCAACAACCTGCAAGTACTGGACAACCTACACAACAACAGATTTTAGATTCAATAAATGTTGAAAAACAAGGAGAAGCACGAGCTACTGCATTAGGAACTGGCACAGGTCAGGCACAAGCAGCTTTAAGTCAACCTGGAACTGATGTATTTAATAGATTTCAGGTGGCCCAGAAAGAAGAAGATGATAGAAAAAACCAACAAGCACAACTTCTTGCAAATATGCGAGAGGATAGAGATGATAGAAGAGAAACAATTAGACAAGCTGGAGAAAATAGTAGAGCTAATATAACTGGAGCTTACCATCTTAAAGGTATAGCCTTAATGCACCAACTAGGACTAGATCCTGGTGATGGTTCAGTAGCACAAAAAGCCAAAACTCTCCTAGATGGTATCTATGATGGAACTACTGATCCTGATAAAATGTCAAAAGATGATAAGCAACTAGTTACTAACTATGCGGTCGCAAATGGAGAAACAGTACCAACAGGAGAAGTTTTTAAAACATATAGATCCACTCTTGCCAATGCTTCTGCTGTTCAAGGTATTCTATCACAAGCTAGAGATGCAGCACAAAAGTACTCCTTGGATTCTCCTGGTTCTACGGCCGCTGGGAATAAAAATATGGGAATGGGGCCATTTGGTGTACATAGTCCAATGCCCGGAACTGATGCAAATGGCCTTACTCCCGGAAGTCCAGCACATGCAGCTATTGAGGGATTAGGAACTACTGTCGGGAAGTTTATTCCTACTCTTGAGGGATCACAAAGACAGAGTGACCAGAATATTGCAAGACAACTTTCTGGACTTGTTGATCCTAAAAATACAGTAGCAATGAATACAAAGAATATCAATGACAAAGCTGCCCTAATTAACCAACAACTTCGTACCGGAACTCAAGGTGTAAATCCAGATAGACTTAATGTAGCTTTACAGAAAAGAGGGATTGTAGATTTTGGTGGACAAAATACGCCTGCGGCTTACAAACAAACTGCAACTGGACCTAATGGACATAAGATAGGTTCTAATGATGGACAAAAATGGTTTGATATACAAACTGGAAATCCAATAGTAGCACAGCCGGTGGCACAATGAGTACTCCTTCACTTCCTCCAGGATACCAATTAGATCAAAATCCTACACTTCCACAAGGGTATACTTTAGATAGTAATCCAAGTCAATCTAGTTCTCAAAATTCTAGTCCAAGTCTACTTAAAGAAGGTATTTCTAATCTTCCCGAATCGGCTATAAGACTTATATTAAGCTTACCACAGCGAAGTGGTATTGGGCAAACTCAAACACTTCCCCCAATTGATCCATCAAAAGGACCACAAGATCAAAGTCCAGAATTTAAATCAGCTGCAACATTACATCCTGGACAAGAAATTCAGAGTTTAATTGATAGTATTGGGAAGTTCTTTAATAATCCTGAAGAGGCTTTTGTAAAAGATCCCTTAGGAACTCTAGCTAATCTTGCTCAAACTGGTAAAGGAGTAAAAGATGTAGTTACTGGCCCAGTGGGGGCCGTAGCAAAAGGTGCAGTTAAAGGAGCTTATCAAGAGTTAGCTGCCCCAAGTCCTACAGGTTTTGGATATATTGCTAAAGCTCTTTCTAATGTTCCAGGAGGAGCAACACTTCTAAAAGCTATTGTGGGTAAATATGCTGGACAAGCAATAGGTGGGATAGTGGGGGATTCTGAACTAGGTGGTCATATTGGGGCCGCGGCCGGAATTACTGTTCCTGCAATTCGTGGAGTTATAAGAGGAGGAAAAGCTGGATTAGCTGAATACAATGCTACCCCAGCTTCTATAGATCCACGAATACAAACTATCATTGATAGATTGAACTACTAGTCACTTGCACCAATCTGGCCATCCTGCTGGATTGTCACCGGATTTGCGATTTTTAAGATTCCACTTTCCATCTAATCTATCCATAGAAACTAAAGAAAGTGGATTCCAATCTGCATATTGAAGCATTTTTCCATCTTCTTGATAAATCTCACCTTGTAGTTGAGTTTTGTAGACTTTCGCATAAGCTCCATTTTCAAGTCGCCACCAGTCGTAGGATCGAACATCTAAAGTTATTGGTTTAGTTTTTGTTTCTTCATACCATTTATTAGGATCAAAGTTAGTTTCTTTAGATTTTTGTTTCATCTTCTCCCACATCTCAGCAACTGCACGGCCCCGAGTGTCTGCTATTCGTGCATATTCTACTAAAACACCTAACTGATTTGAAATAAACCCTATTCTATCATATAATTTATCAAATTCTTTCCCAGTCATTTAGTCTCCTCTTTCAAATTAAAAACCTCTTCACATTTCTTAGTTACCATATAACTTACCTCATTGCCATTTACATAACTTGTAATCAATCCGGCTTGTTCAAGCGTCGCAACACATTTATCTGTCACTTCGAGATCAAACATATGAAAATGTCTTCCTAAAAACTCTCTTTTCGTTAAGCATTTTCCTTTAGCTCTCCAAATATCTTCTATCAAAACTGCTGCGACTTCACTTACTGTTGATTTTCCTGTACTCATAATTAGACTCTGATAGTTGGGAAGCAATAACATACACTGATCTATAGCTTCAATAATATGACATTCTTTAACTTCAAGAGCAAGTGTATAATCAATACATATGACCATAGCGAGTTTAAGAATAGAAGTATGTATCCTAGCAGAAATCCCACTGCGATCGGGTTTGTGTTCATAACTTTTTCTGAAAGGATGATACCATTCATCATAAGCATCTTCAGCTTTTTTGTCAAATTTAAACTCCCCTCTCAAGCGGGCTATTTGTGTAAGATGATCAACTAAGCCTTCTAAACTTTCTGCTTGTGTAGTGTCTTTAATTTGAAGCAGAGAGTTGCCCGGACGAAATTCATTAGCTTTAACTAAAAAAGTTCTAGCAAGCAAGCCGCCATGTTTAGCTTTATCATCATAAACATCTATGAGAAGTGCCTCATTACTTGCCGCTATCATCGAGAGACAGACTGATTTGATTTTGAATACACCCGAACCTCTAAGTCTACTAGTATATTCGTCTTTAAATTCATATACGTCTGTAAGAATTTTGATACTTTCAGGGTCGTTGACAATTCCAGCGGAAAGCTCTGGCGCAGAAAAGATTGCACTGCCTCCAGTAATAAGTTCTCCAGTAGCTTTGTCTGTTTCTCCTCTACCCAACTCATCTAATATCCCCTGTATCGAAGCACGACCAGATATAACTTTCGTGGCTTTTGATTTTGTAAGTAATCTTTCGCAAAGTTTGACCGGCTCACCTTTCCTATGCTGGCCACTGTCTGCAACTAGCAGAGTGTAGAAATTAGGATAAAGATAGCTATCACCCATTTTGCGATAACATCTGTCTCTCAGGGCCGCCGCTATGGTGGTATATGCCGCCCATCGCCAAAAAGAAGTAGGAGATTCATAATTTTCAGTGTGTTTGAGAAAATGCTCAACAAAAGTCACCTTTTTGCCTTTGGGTGCTTTAAATGATATTGTTTCATGTAGTTCTTTAGAAATGCCTTTTTACATTTAGGACACCTTTTGGCGTGAGCTGAAGGAGAAGTAAATGGAAGATGACAATCTATACAGTTAAAAGTATTATCCTGAAACCCCCCGTATCGAAAGTGAAGTGGTTGGAAAGGGGGACGATTGATTATCTTGTTGTTCATTAGGAGCCATTAATGGACATTTAGATTGGGAACAAAAAGCTGTTTCAGATTCATTTGTATAATTACAAAGAGAACATTTACCTAATTGCATGAAACCACCTAACTGCCAAACTATTCCAAGCTACTTTAGCTAGATGGTTCTCGGTCCTATCCCCACTCATATAAAGATGAAGATGGTTGGAAGCATGATTGAGACAATCTATTAGGAAGTCATCCCCACCTTTCTTCCAGGAATCCCCATATTTAGTTAAACCTTCTTCAAAAATAGAAGCAAGTTCATCTATAAATTCTATTGGAATTAGGTCATGTCGTGGGCGTTTAGTATCTCTTTTGCCCTGGCCTTCGGGCATAACATTATCTAATTGCTCTCTAACTTCTATAGGCATTCCTTTATCCATATTTCTAAATCTAGCTTCTTTCATTTTTTTCTCTTTCTTTTTCATATTTTTATCTCTTCCATATCTTTCCAATTTTCTCCTATAGTACTCTCGCAAGGTATAACAAGATCAAAGTCCCTACTAAGACTACAAGTCCGAAAATCAATTCGTACTTCCACATTCTTTTTAAATACTGTAGCATATTCTTCTTCTTTCCCTTCTGGTACTTCTGCTAAAAATCCATCATGTGCCTCAATTAGTGGGCGGGCATAAGGGCACTCAGAGAATGTTTTGACTAGACTCTGCTTAAGGTAATCAGTAACAATGGCTTGGGGTAGAAATGAGATTGCCTCATTAATCGTATGTTCATCAATACGGCCAAAAAAGTCACGTCGCCGGCCGTTAGGAGCAACCAAAACTCTCTCTTTCATGATATGTTCTCTTATTCCTTTATGGAACACACCACGAATGTTTGGTTGGTTATCATGGAATTTCTTAAGAATCTTAGCACAATCCATTACTGGCTGGTGAATCATCATCATTAAACGATCTTCTTTCATATTTCGTTCACCGGCATGACGGACTGTTTTCGAGACATAGTAGCGATCTTCACCATTGACAAGAATTGATTTTTTTATTTCCAATGGTGGACAATCGTATACCCAGCTACCAGTAAGTTTATGTATACCAATAGGTCCATCAAATTGTTGTAATATGTCAAAATCTGAGGATAATACCGCATCCACTCTAGCTTCTGCTTGGCTAAGATCATTTTCAACAAATATATAACCAGGAGAAGGCACGAACATACTACGTATATCTTTTCCATAAGTTTCTCCATCCACCGCAAATCCATGCTTTCCTATTGTTTGAAAAGAATGCCCAAGATTACCCATCTTGACTACACCATTATCCTGTAGATAAAGTATGTAATCAGTAGTTTCACCGGCCGAAGAACGACCATTTACTGTCCCCGCCAGGTTGAATTCACAACGGAATTTCCCATCTGGATAAAGAGGTGGTACAAGAAGTTCAATAACTTTATGCAACTTACGACAATCAATAATGGTACGGAGAATATCCCTGCAATTATATGATGGTGAATTACCCATCCAGAGAAGCAATTCAAGTGATTCTTCATCTGCTGAAGGTTTTCCAGTAGAAGTGTGTTTTGTACCACGTATAGCTTTATAGCCCAATTCTTCATAAACTAACCTCTGACAAACTAGAGAGCTAAGAGGATTTATTTCTCGGCCGACAAGGAGCTGGAGCTTGTATTTGTAGGTTTCATAAAGTGACTCATATTTACCGATAAGATTACGCCGTTGTTGATTATCGACTCGTATGCCGTTATCTTCCATTTGTTTGTAGATGGGTAGAATGTCCATCTGCATTCTATACACGTTGGCGGTGTTAGTTTCTTTAACTTCTTCCAGTTGTTGTGAATAAATTTGATGTGTAGCCAAGCTATCTTTAGCATTATAGATATATAATTTTTGCCGATCATAGAAGCTTGGATCATAATCTTTCCCCTCATCCTTAAAATAAGGCATGTCTGTGTAGATACTTGTCAAGAATCCTAAGTTTTTAGGAAACTCACAATAAAGACAATTGGCTGCTATCATTGTGTCACCAACTACATTCTTTACTGTCAGTCCCCACTTCTCAAGTTTCCGCCAATCGAATTTCACATTCTGGTTGACTTTCGGAATGTCACTTCGGAGTAGCTCGGCCACGACCAGGAGCATCAAAACCCGATCATCTTCATTAATGTGATAGTCGAGAATGGGTACACAACAAGATTCAAGGCCGTCGAAACAAAAAGATATACAAGTAGGAATATTAGCGAAAGTTTCGATATCAAAGACCACAAAATTAGGATTTTTCTCCAATTGTCTTCTGAAATATCCTTTGACTTGTCCGGGCGTTTGGGCCACCCAACACTGGCCAATTTCAGGTATTGGGCCTTCAAGTAATTCATTACGTTTGACTTTTGAGAAATCAAGTCTTGAGATAAATTCGAGCTTAGGTTCTTCATATAGGTATGGATGGGGGCCGAGAATAGGGATTACTCTTCGTATTGGTACGCTATTATATGGTAAAATTGATCCACGAAACTTGCGTATTCCCGATAATCCAGTACAGAATTGAAAGGCCAATTCACCAAGTGGGACCAAAATCGAGCTTCCGAGTTGCTGAATTTCATTTGTAAGGATATTTTTGTATTCATCTGTAAGTAATTCTCTATTCCTTTTAGTTGCATCTTTACCAGACTTATTAGTTATCTTTTCTTTAATAAGACAGGTGAGCCAAAATTTCTCAAAGTCTAAACCTTGGCTGTAAGCCAGTTTACGAAGTTTGATTTCTGGATCACCTGAAATAGCAAGTTCTGTCGAAACATCACTTTCGGCACCGCCGTCAGCAATGAGCATAATGCGGGCAGAAGCATAACCACGACCACGGATCAATCTGTTTGTACCTCATAATAGATATATTTAGGAAAATAAGGATTATCCCATTCAGGTTTAACACCTAATTCCATACAAGTTTGATCATATGCTTCTTTTGTAGATTCTTTTATTACTTTATAGTGAATATCATCATCATATTCACCATTAGGGTTATTAAGCCCTCGATAGACTTTACCAATTTCTAAAGGGTATTCTTTATGAGTTCCTATTGTCATTCTTTTGGTTGTGCCACACGTGCCTGATGTCCATTTACTCGCATTTCGACACGGAACTCTTTAGGGTTATCAACAGGGTGCTGTATTTGTGTTATCTGAAGAGTTGATCCTTTTTTTACCTGCATGGCCATTTCTGCTAGGACTGTATACTCTAAGTCATCTTCTGGCTCCATATTAAAAGCTCGGCAGTCACGATCGAAATTGAATGTTATTTTCATAAGCCTCGTATAATTCCTATAAGGATAACTGTTCCGATAATAAGTACAATTAAAATTAAAGTAATTGGTAATATCTTGACTCTCATAAATTTGTAGGGCTGCTATCTCATAGTGCAGCATGATGCCTCATTTAAAGAGTGCTACTTAAGAAGATTGGAGGAAATTCTTGTTCGCGCCTCTCACCCCAATTCCTTTCTTTATAAGTACCACGGATCAGAACAGGCAAATTTACCATCTGAACTATGGTACATTCTTAAAAAGGAGTTTTCTGATTAGCTCCAGCTCCATAAGGAAGATAACCCTCGATAGTATTTTGAGGATTCCCCTTATAGATTTCAGTTGTGAGTTTTACATCTAGTTTTTTACCTAAAAGATGTCCCGTGTCGAGATCCATCTCTTCAGTAACTTTCTTCCCCATCACTGCTTCATAAAGAGGAATAATCATAGCAATGAGCTTACTATTGAAATACTGATTCATCTCTTTACCGTGTTTATCAATAGTCAGAGTAACAATTGTATTAATACTCTGTTTATCGGCTGAAGGTGTTGGATCAGAAACTTTTGTAATTGTCGCTCCATACCATCCACCTTCAAGTGTTTTTAACTTCTCTATATCGGCTTTAGTGATCTTGATTATTGGCATGTACTTTTTGATTTTCCTTTGGTTTTTTATTTATCTTCTTTATAGGTTGTATCACTTAGTGGAATCAACCTCGTGGAAGTTGACTCTTTTTTGGGAGCTTTGGGATCAGACTTAGCATATCTAGGTATATATTCAATGAGTAGTCCTATATCTTTATTATGGATTAGATAGTCTAAAACTGTATCTGATTCTTCAATCAAAATCTTTTGTTGCTTTCCTTCTCTTATCCAACTAAGAAGCCACACTGAGAACCTCTTTCTTTAAGAGATTTTGCATCTCTTCATAAAATGACTTTCCTGTAATGTCCCACCGGCCCTCGGGAAGCCCACTGTAGGATGTTCTGGCTATCCCACCTTTAAAAGTCACATAATATTTGTCACATCCATTTATTGTCTCACGTTCAAACTTGAAGATATGATCGAAATGAGTCTGTATGTTGACTCCTATTTTATCACGTATTGATAGTTTCTCACCAACGACAATAGATTCAGCATAGGTCATTTCACGGCCCTGGAAATCAAGAGGTTTGCCAAACTTGTCAATAAGATGGGCACTAACAATAATATTTGGAATAGGGATAGACTTAATGAAAGCCATGTAATCACTCGCGGCTTGACTTTCGAGTCCATAATCTTCCGGGCCGGCCATAGAAACAGGACCGATCCATTTTCCTTTTCTATCTTTATCTGTACCATGAGTCATGGAGATAGCTTGACAAATAAAGGCATAACACTCATTTGTGATGGAATCAGTAATGTGAGTTTTTACATCTAACTGACCAGTGCGGGCTTGAATAGAGAACACTTCAAGTTTTTTATTTAGTTCAGGAATTAAACCATCAGATTTTGGAGGAAAATAGTCGTAAGTTATCTTAGAGCGATCTATCCAAGGTGCTCCAAGAAGTCCACGTATGCGGCCATCAAAATCATTAATGTGAATAGGTGATGGAAAGCTGGCCGCTGCAACAGTTTTGCCACTTCCACTTTGACCTACAAAAAGACCAACAAAACGGGTTTCGGGAGTAAGATCAGAGGCTTTGGGCATCTTCATCCTCTGATTCAAGATAACCTAATCCATCACAAATAGGACAAGGTTCATCTTTTTGTACTCCATTTTGATCTGTTTCTAATCCAGTACCATTACAAAATTGACATTTTTCTCTCATACAATCCCCATCTCCTCTAATTTTTTTCTAGTCTCGATTTTTTCTTTGTCTTTTCTGGACATAGAGCACTCTGCACATCGCGGGCGAGCAAGTTTGAGTTGTCTGTAGTCTAAAATAATTTCATTTAAATTACACTTGCCACACATTGAAGATTTACCTTCTAAGTTAATTGCTAGTTCAATTTGTGTGCAATGTGGATCGGCACATTTGAAAATAGATTCTTTCCAATCTGTCTTGTCAGTACCAGTGCGACGGATGTAGGTGTGGATATGATTTAAACTAGCCAAGATCTACCTCAATTTCTTTTCCGGAAATTACTGCTCCATTATAATTCATTTCATCATTATCCTGGTTCCAGAAAACTAAATCAAAATCTTGAATTTCTTCCAAAGATTTTTTACTTGTTAAATCATCAATAAACTCTTTAAGTGTCATGATAATCTCTTCCCTTCTCTATTTTCTACATAGCAAGGCACTCCAAGTTTCTCATATTCTTCTAAACACCGAAAAATATCATCTTTATCAGAACTAACCACTAAGAGAGGATCAAGAGTATGAGATTTTTCTAATCGTGCTCGTCTCAAGAAGTAATATTCTTTCTTGTCGGCTGGGAGTCTGGAGAAAAGCTGGGAACGGAGAGTCATAGTTCATCCTTATATACTGCAAGAGTGGTTTTTAGATAGTCCTGAAGGTTACATAAATATTCATTTGCTCCTACAATTGATATTCTATTATCAACAGCGAGAATAATATCTTCTAACTGTGATACAGTAAGATGTAAGGCTACCACGGTTTCCACTCCTTTCTCTTCACAAAATCTCTTATCTTAATTGCATTCTTAGTTATCTCACTTGCTTCTTCACAAATAGATGTAAATTGACAAGGATAGCCATATTTACCTTCACAAGAATCCCTATTTAATCTAGGATGTCCTTCTCTCTGATCTTTAGCTATTTGAATATATATCTCAATTAACTCTTCTCGCCAGAGTCTATTTTCGTAAGAAGAGAAGCTAATTGGTTCTCTAACAAGAGTCTCTTTTGATGCGTCTTTGGCCATTCGGATATAGTTGATAACTCCAAGATTATAGCCAAGAGCGAGTGAATAGTTTCTAAATTGGATTCTCTTCTTATAAAGGGATCGTTTCCTAAACTGTAATTTATGATCCATCCAGAGGGGGTTTCCGTGAGTGTTACCGATAAAATCAATACGGCCTTCGAGGATAAACATGTATTCAGATGTATGGTACAATTCATAAGAAAATCCTTGTTCTATCAGAGGTTCACCTTCATAAGAATCTATTGGCATACCTTGTTCGTCAATAGTTATCTTATATTGTGGCCTCGTAGCTACTTCATAATCACTCATGCCATAGACCATTGTATATTCAAGAAAACGATCAACAATCTGTTTACGTAAAGGTAATCCAAGTGGATATTCGTGATTATCAGTTTCATCTTTCTCATCAGGATTAAAAGCTAGAGCCGCCCGAGTAGCAACATCATTTGACTTTCCAATACCTTTAGCTTTATAGTAAAGCTCAAGATATTTGTGCATCAAAGTTCCTGCTATCATAGGATCGTCGAGAGTGTTGGACTTTGTAAGATGTTCAATGTTAATAAGGGAATGCTTTTCGGGGCATTCGAGATAAGTACTTAGCTGTGAGCTATCTAATATGAGTATTTGTTTTGACATCGGGTTCTTCTTCTAATTCAAATCTGATGACTCTTGAAGTAGCAAAACATAAATTCATACCATCACCTTTGAGAGAAAGAAAATCTTTATCTAAAATTATTTTCAACCCCTCAGAAGTAGCTATAAATGATTCTTGGTCATGTTGAATTAATGAATCTTCTTCAGGTTTAGTTTTAAGATATATTCGGTATTTTCTTATCATAATTTGTGGCTCAAAGTCTGATCTACTAAATCTCTTAGTGCGTTTGGGTCACTTGTGAAGTCCCATCCATCGAGTGTTTCTCCACATATCTGTCTTTTGGACTCTACAAGATTGCTAAAGTATTCATCAATCGTACCTTTAGCAATCATGTATTCTGCGAGTACAGGAAGTGGCTGGCCTTGACGATGGAATCTTCCCTCGAATTGTTCTTCATCGGCCGCATTCCATTGTCTTTCTAATACAAGTACATTATTACAAACTTGGAGATTAAGTCCTACTCCGCCGGCCAACATATTAACGATAAGAACTCGTTTTTGTGGATCGTTCGTAAAATCTTTAACAATTTGATTTTTTCTTTCCGCAGAATCTTCCCCTGAGAGTTTAAGTGGATTAAAACCACGTTCTTGTAACTCATAATAAAGTCTATCTCTGACTGCTTCATGATGTACGCCGATGGCGATTTTCTCCTTTTCGACAGTATCTAGAAAGACATCTACATATTCAATTGCAAACTGAGTTTTAGCCATTCCAGTGATGCGACGCAAAGTCATGAGATTATCTTGAACATCGAAGAAGTTTAGATTTGACTTACTTGCGGCATATGCGAGATTGGCTAACTCTTTATTGTATGCAAGCTTGACTTTCGGATCTTCAATGAGAATCGTCTCTATCGCACGTCTAAATTCAGGTAGTGAGAGTACTTGATTCTTTTCCCTACGAATGATAAAATTCCGTGTTTGATATTCAAATTCGTCAAACTTGTAAGGTAGGAATCTATTATACTTTCCACTGTAGGGGTCTTGCTGGAGCCATTGACGGCGGAATTGTGTCAGACTTGTGAAAACTCCTGGCCGTAGCAAGTTGAGTGGGATAAAGTATTCATCGGCTCGATTCTTAATAGGAGTGCCAGAAAGTAGGATAAGACCTAGTTTCTTTCTGTCAGTCTCATCGAGTACATCCTTTTGTGCAGATTGTGCTAAAGATCCTCCACATTGCGGACATTGAGTGTAGTGGCGGACAGTAGCTTGCGACTTGTTGTCCCTTAAATTTATTTTAATTTTGGCCGTCTCAGTCCACGAATGCCGGCACATAGGACAATTGAGTCTTAGTACTCTGTCAATTTCCGTGTGGCTGATATCTTGCAAGAATGCTACAAGTGCCTGACTTCGCGCACTATCAGGATTCTTAAAGCTATGACATTCATCCACAATAAGCATATCGAAGTCTAAAGCCTTCAATTCCTTAAACTTTTCCTTATTATTGACGAATCTACTCATAGTGTCCATTGACATGATGTAGACTTGGAATCCGGGCGGTACAAATGCTTTCGTACCATTAATGAGAAAGGCGCTCCAGATTCCATTGGCAAACCATTCTTTAGATTCTTCAAACCATTGGTAACCACAAGAAGCTTTGCAAAGTACAAGAATCCTCTTAAATCCCCCGTTGCGGGCCGCCAGAAGTGCTTGAATAGTCTTTCCCAATCCCATCGGATCAGCAATGAGACAATTGTAGTTACTTTTAGCTACAAATTCCAGACCTTCAACTTGAAATGGGAATGCTTCTTTTTTCTCATTGAGACTCTTAGTAAATTGGGGCGTTCCGTTGCCGCCTAGCTTCGCTACATCTGTGACTTGTTCATAAAAGCTATGTCCACACTTGTACTCTCTGAAAATGTCAGAGCCGATGGGACACTCACCTTTGAGAATTAGTGGTTTTTCACAAATTGGACACGGTGAAAGAAGTCTAGGCATGACTAAATCTCATAAATTAAACTAATTCTAGTACCCGAATCTTCAGCAATACCAACAATCTTAACCCATTGTGGTTTTTCAAAAACTATTTGCATAGTCTCAATAGATTTAGATTTATCTTCTACATCTTGAAGTGTTTCAATTAATTCTGCTACAGTCATTAGTTCGCCTCTTTCTTATCTATCATCGCTTCTGCATCGGCTTGAGATATACCGAATGCTTGCATTAGTCCTGTTATGGCTTTCCGACGATCACGTAACTTCGGATCGGCTCTTTCGTTCTGCAAGCGAATCTTTTTAGCCTCAATCTTGGCTTTCTCTTCTTTGTTCACCTGCTCTCGAATTTCGGTAGTCTCGCGCCATGCAGCTACATCGCGTATCTTAATCTTATCTTTCTTGCGATTGATAGCGATGCTCACATTGGCGGCCGCCTGCTGAAGATTGCGTAACAAAGGATACAAAGCATCCAATGTTAATGGCAATTCTTCATGACTTGTCAATAAGAATCTATTCAAGATGTCTAGTTGCTCTTGCACAATGGGAAACTCTTTATTTTTGAATTGTTCCATCAATGCGCGTTCGTGACACGGCACATGATATAATCTCTGCTCACATGAGAGTACATTGTCTGCCGCCTTGCTTACGCATTGTTCAGCCATTTCATGAGTTACCTCATGTTGACAATAGTGGCACTTTGCACAAGCTTTGTGCCATTTGTGACCATGTTCTAATTCAAATGGTCCTAGTTCGAGATTACAGAATGGACACATTAGTTTATCTCTCCCACTTCCAGCACTCGCTGGCCGTCGAAAGTAGTTCGATGATACCTCACATATACATCGAAATACTCTATATTGTACTCTGTAAATGGTGGTTTGCTCACACTTGATGTAAGTACCAATACATCCACATTCTTATTCATTGCTTCTATACAACGTGCGATTCTTCTAGCAACTATGGGACCCCAAGCTTTCCCAATGATGATATCCTTGTTTCGGTGAAGCTCGGCAAGTCGCGAGCGATCAAGTGAACTACGTTCGAGAAGAGACATTCTAGCAGGATCAAAAGCCTTATCCATTTGTTTCTTATAGGCTCTGCGATTGGCAAGTTTTCTTCTTTCTTTAATTTCCTCACTTGTTGACTTTGACCTTGGGTTTTTTGGTCGTGGTGTGTCCCAGTGTGGTGTGAGTAGGGGCATAATTAGTCCTTTTCTAAATACCCGGGCCGTTGGATGTTTAGAAAATCTCTAATCAACTTTTCTGCGTTTTCTAACATGGTTACATCCATTCCTTTCTCCCTAAGGTTTTCTATGTAGCCATGTAGATATAGTACTATCTGTCTCATAGTCATAGTACTATTACTTCATTAGTTTTAGGATCAATGCCGCTCTAATATGCGGGGATTGTAGACAAATATCTAAGGCTTTTGCCTTACTAATACTTAGCATCTTACTCATATGTTTTACTACGTTTTTGAGCTCCGGTGGTACTCGGAGCGTGGTGTCTGAAGGGGGTCTATGTGTGGGCATGACTGAGTGTACACCCTGTAGGAGGGGGGTGTCAATAGCTATCTTCGCTTTAGAATCAAGGGGATAGCTCGAAGTGGCTCCTAGCCATTCAGTATGCCCGTATGGGTGGTTTTTTGACCCGTCTGACTGCTGTATCTAACTGAGGCAAATGGGGATATTAGCCTACCTATCTGTACTCTCTCTATCCCTCTTTCCTTCTCTCATTTTCTCTCTCTTAAGTCCTTTATTATTATATATTTGTATATATATAAATCTACCATATCAGAAAGTCGAGGAGCCATGCTGAATTGCTAGGAGTCCAATTCTCCTATCCCCTTCTGATCGTTGCACCTAGCCCGTTCTAGGCCCCTCTAAACCGGGTCCGCTTCGCCCTGCGCTTCACCATCGAACTCCTATGCATTCCCTCTTGCCGCTCAGGAGGGTCATTTTATTTTCACTTTTTTTCATCTAAGGTATTGACAACTTCTCTCCCTTCTGGCATACTCTCTACATGGCAACCCAAACGATTCACTTCCGAGAGAAGGCTCTTGACTCAAAACAAGTTTCGCTCCTGCCGACTCGCAGGATTTCGAAGCGTGAAACGGGAGCTAATCAATCTTGTAAAGGAACTCAATATGGAACCCATCGTACTCGAACCTACGCAGTCCGTTTTTGACTTGGACTCTAAGAGTGATGTTACGCTCTACAAGCAGGTCACTTTCACCCCTGTCGACAATACGAAAGAAGCGCTTGAACGTGTTGGGAATGATTCAGCTGCATTTTTGAAGATTATCAATGATGGCCTTTGTTCTTACACTGCAGAGCAGGCTAAGCAAGATTCTTCAATTCCCTGGATGGCGAAGGATGACGAGGATAATCTCGTACCTTTCACTGGAACTACAATCAGTGAGAATGCGAGCAAGCAACTTTCGGTTCACGTGCTTTCGCTCGCCAAGCTTTTGTATGACTATGCAAAAGATATGCCACGTGAGGATAAGCGGAAGGCGAAGGAGCAGGCACAAGCTCAGATTCTCTCCAATCCCGCGATTGTGGATAAGTTGAAAGCGACGGCCTAGAGTTTTCTTACTTACCACTTTCCTTATTTCTTCATACTCAGAGAGTGGTAAGATAAGAAAAGTCTTGACTCGCGGCCGGAAGTGAGATAGACTTAGTTATGACTAATCGTTATTGGTTATATAGTTCTAATACGTGGCTTGACTTGTTATTTACAACAATGCAGCCATCACGCTATGCTGATCTTTTGGATGGTTATGACAATGCCTTGAAAGAACTATTCTCTTAGTTCCCTCCCTACCGGTCCTCCCTACTTTCGGGGATCGGTGGGCCTATAAGGGCGCCTTAACAAACGTAGATATATGCGAGAAATTACCAAAAATTACCCAAAATCTTCAATTTTTTTATTCATATTTTTCTTATGGGATCTTTATTGGATTTATAAGATAAGTCAACTTTGGTAGATACATAATGCTTTCTCCACAAGAAAAAAAATTATTTTTTTTACTGATAACCTTTGAACACCAGAAAGAAATTTCAAATATAATGGGAATTTCCGATTCAGCAGTATCTACTTATCAGAGGAACATCTTTAAAAAATTAGAAATTAAAAATCGTTATGATTTACTTATCCGCTGGCACTCTAAGGAAAAATCCTTAGCCGAAGCCTTGAAAAGACATGACTTATAGGGCTTGACACTTGAGAGATGAAATGTTATGCTTGCTCGACACCAAAAATGTCATCAGCAAAAAAACTTAATGAGAGAGAAGCTTATGCACTCTCTCGTTTACGAGATTCCCCTTTAAAAGTCAATGCCACTTCTAAGTCCGTCACAAATTCACGAAGTTCTGAAGGAACACAAACCGATCGAGAAAGACAGCACGAGTCTAGAGACTCTTCTCAAAAGAGCCAATCTCTCTAAAGAAGAAGTTCTTGAACAAGTTGCTTTTGAGATGAAATGTGGGGATACAAGTTCGTCAAGAGTGGCAGCGGCCCGGATCGGCTTGGAACTCAACGGTTTGGGTAAGAATGACGATATCAAGCCGATGAATGTAACTATCATCATTAATGATTCTCAGTTTAATGGATACAACCCTATTCTTATACCAAGATGACAACCTCATTAGCTCCTTCTCCTGGAAAACCACTCACAAGTGAATCTCCTGCAAATAATAGATTTACTCTCTACTTCCGCCAAGGTCGCAACCCACACCCGCAATTTACATTCTTTGACTATCCATCAAAAGATATGAAACTTGTAGTTGAGCGGGCCAAACGATTTTGTGACCAGATGTCTTACAGATTTGTGAATGTGCAGCCATCTGTAATCGATCTTGATAAGGAAGAAGCTATAAACCGGGGAGATGAGTCCAGATAAATTCTCATGCCCGAATTTCTTGAGAAAAAACTTAAATCAGAGTACGGGCAAAACAGCAAAATCCCCTATATGGTCATGAATAAGATTGAGGCCATGAGAGGAAATAAGATCACTTTTAAAGGTATCCAGATGGAACAACAACACGCTAAAGATATGGCAGCGCATATTGTGAAGTCTAGGAGAAAAAAGAAATGATAGGAATTGTAGTTACTCTCATCATAGTTGGTGTCCTCTTATGGCTTGTAAATACTTACATCCCAATGGATGCTAATATAAAGAAGATTCTGAATGTAGTTGTGATTATATTAGTTGTACTTTGGGTACTTAGTCTCTTTGTAGACTTTGGTTCTCTTGGCGGCCCGCTTCCCAGGTATCATCTAAACTCACGATAATGGCAAGTACATCTATTATCAAACCCCCAAAAGCACCAACTCAAAGTAATTACTTGGCCAATGTAGTTGCTCGCCATATAGTTTTGGGCCGCCCCTATCCTAAGAAACTCCCAAAGATTCCTTCCATCAACAATTCACTTCCAGCAGTAATGAAACACTTTGGGGGATTGGTATGAGTGATCCCACAAAAGACACTTCTACAACTTACGGGCCGGCCCAAGAACGTCGAACTCGTACAAAAGTAAAATTCCAGCCACTCCCCGAATCTCAAGAAGGTACTTTCCAGGGTCCTTCGATGTTGGATCTACTGACTAATATCCCTGCCTTGATGAAAGGTACAAGTTTGGAGTCGCTCCCGAACAACGGGACTATTACACTAGATCCAACTTCTAAGGACTTTGACTTAAACCGAGATACACGTCACGAAGCAATTCATTCACTTCTGATGAATGCTAAAGGGCTTCAAGGGTCTGCTCAAAGTCCTGACATTTACTCGCAAGTCGCACAAGCTGTAATGCAAAATCGCCGAGGAAATATGGCTGATGAAGTTCCGGCTTATATGGGAGCTTATGATCCAAAACAAACTTCAGTTCCTCAAGATTGGCGGGACGAGTATATAGGGAAATTGCAAGATACGCTTACTAAAATTAATCCACAACTTGCAAAAACACTTGGACTTCTTTCCCAAGGACCATCAGGGCAATGAGATATTTACTATTATTTCTAACCCTCTGTGCTGGATGTTCTCATACTCCTACACCTGTAATTTCTACGCAACATCCAGTTTGTATTACTTATGATATTAGACTTGATGGTAAAGTAAATCCTATTCAAGATTCTAACCAAAACCTATTTACTATTCAAGGTCAAGATCAGGGAAAAATAGTAAATATGACAGTTTGTTATAAAGGAGTACAATGAGTATTCTTGATCCTAAGCAAGATGTGGCGGCCCTGACTCCACTTGTAGACCAATTTGAGCAAACTATAGTAGATAAAGTAATTCCTGCTTTACAACAAGCACTTACTAATTCCCTTGAGGGATTAACAGTAACAATTACAATCTCTAAGAAGGTGTCACCATGAGTATTGCCGAACATTTGGGCCGTGCAATAGAGAAGCATAAGAAGAAGCACTCGAAAAAAGAGGAAAAAAAGAAACCGGGTCTTCGTAGAATGGAAATTGAGCCAGAAGATGGAGGAGATGGATATATAGTTACACATTATCCTGAGCCTCTCTCTGGAAAGGCCGGAGGTGGTGGAGCTACTTTTCGTGATTCTTATATGTCTCATCCAGAACCTACTAAACATGTAGTTAAGAATCATAAAGAACTACAAAAACATATTAAAGAACATTTAAGTCCAGATGCAAGTGATGTGGAAGAAGGAGCAGAAAGTAAATGAACGAACCAATAATGAGATGTAAACTTCGAGTAAATAATGTACTTCATTCAAAAAATGCTGATGGATCTACTAATTACGAAGATGTAGAACTTTCTGCTGTATATGACGGTAGTGAAGAGAATAAACAATTCTCAAAATATACACCATCAGCATCATTTAAAGTGCATATTTCTAACCCACAAGCTTTTAATAAACTTTCTAATGGTCATGAATATTATGTAGATTTTACTCCCACGAGTTAATATGCCTAAATCTCACCCAGGTTTTAAATCAGTTCAAGGTTCCATCGAACGTGAAGGTTACTCTAAAAAAGTAGCAGGTGCTATTCTTGCGTCACGAACAAGACATGCAAGTGCAGCGGCTAAGAAAAAGAATCCTAATCTAAAACGTGTGAAAGGTTAAATAAATGAATATTTCGTCTCAACTCTCTTCTATTGCAGGTTCTTTGCAGACTGTTCAAGGGCAAATTCCTCAAACTGATACGGAATCTGTAGCTGCACTTCAACAGGCTTATCAGCTTATCTCCCAAGTTCAACTTGCCTATCAGGGACAATGAGTACAGCATCTGTTTTTGATACAGCATACGTACTTTCTAAAGATCCTAGAGTACAAGCTCTTTTTGCTGGATATATGGGATTTCCAGGAACAGCACTTGACCCAAGTGTTCGTTACAATACTGCATACCAACTTGCACTTTCTGGACTTCTCATTGATGCTCCTATTGATGCTTATGCAGGTGACCCTTATACATATATGTTTGAACGCGAACAATATGGATATACATGGGTTCCCTCAGCACTTGCGGCCCCGATTCCATTAGCCCCTGGACTTTCTTACCCTGGTGTACCTTCTTATAATGCAAATCCTCCATTTCCTCCAGGAAGTATTAAAGTAAGTATTAATTTAGCTGATTATCCTCCTTTTGCACTTCCTACAGTTCCGACTCCTTCAGTTCCATTTGTGGGAAGTTATGCAGGAAATGGATTCTATTTTGCATCAGAAGTTGCGGAAACTACTTTCCTACCTAACGAAAAATACACCCAAGGTGGAACAGAGTATTACTTCGTCGTTGGTTCAATGGGTGCATTTGGAGCAACATATTTCTGGAGAATTGTGGGAACATAGAATGTCATTTATTACTATACTTGAGAATATTGGTAAAGATATACTTGCTGGGATTGAAGTTGCTTCTAAAATTCCTGGCATTGCCGCAGTTCCTATGGCCGGCCCAATTATTATCGAGGCTGGGACTATTATTTCTGCACTTGAATCAAAAGGTGTAGTTGTTTCATCTGATGATTTTGGTAAGATACTTCAGACTTTGGCGGCGGCCCAAACTGTGAAGCAAAGTGCAGTTGGTGTTCCTTCGATAGTTACTACCGTAACACATACGAATTAGGAGAAATATGAGATTCTTGAAATTATCCTTATTGAGTGCCTTTTTAGGAATCTCATTTTCTTTTGCTCAACCCCCAGCACTTGCACAATCTCCAACAACTATCTCAATTCCTCAAGTTAAATGTACTCCAGGAGTTTCGGCATTTGTAATGTGGAATGGAGCTACCTTCCTATGTGTTCCTCTTCCTCTTGGATTTACTCTTACAGGTAATGTTCTTACTTTCACGGGAACTATCTACTCCCCGGCGGCCACAGTTGAACAAATTCCGTTTACTAATTTAGCGCCATCTGCCACATCAATTACTTATACTACAGTCAAAACACCTGTAACTGGAGTAGCATTTTATACTTATAACTCTACGAATCTTCTTCTTGCTACTACTGGTTTTGTAATATTTACAGGCGAACCTATTACCTTTAATCTTCCTATGGGTTGGACAGTAGCAGATTCTATATCCATTTCTTATCAGTCACAGTGAAAAGCAGATTAAGAGAAGTCCATCGTTTAAAAATGCTGGCTAGATCAAAACAGCCAAAGAAACGGATAGATTATCTAAAAGAATGGCAGAGAACACAAAGCATAAAGAAAAGAATTGAAGAAGATTTTAAATTCAATACTAGGCATAACGAATTAATTGGAACTTAACATAAATTTCGCTAACAAAGCACAGCGAGAGTTTTATTTCTCCACGGCCCGGAATCAGTGCTTCTCTGGCGGATTCAATAATGGAAAGACGTATTCAGGATGTTTGAAAGCATTTACACTCCTTACAACTTTCCCGAATTACCGTATGGCGATTTCACGACAGACGTTAGCAGATCTGAAGAAGACAACTATGCAAACATTCTTCAAAATCTGTCCTCGGGAACTTTTAGCGAGACATAATGAGCAAGATGGATTTACGGAATTTATTAACAAGAGTGTTATTTATTGGCTGCATCTTGATAAAGTGGACGAGAGTACGTTGCGTGGACTAGAAATTAACTCCTCTCTTGTTGATCAAGCTGAAGAAACTGAAGAAAAGGTCTACGATGTTCTTGACGGTCGTATAGGAAGGTGGGATGATGCACAAATCCCAGAAAGTTTACTAAATGACAATTGGCCACGAAGTCCCAAAACCGGAAAACCAATTGCTCCTTCCTACAACATGTTGCTCTGCAACCCAGATACCCAATTCCACTATATCTTTAGAAAATATCATCCAGACTCTCTCGAAAGACGAGCAAACTACTTTTATACAGAGGGAGAATGGGATGCTGGTTTGGGTAGCTCCGAGACTTACTCAGAAGCTCTTAAACATGATGAAGAGTGGGTAGCCAAGTATGTAAAAGGACAATGGGGGATTAGTAATGCACAGATTCATACGCTTCCATCGAGCTGTATTATACAGTCTAACGACGAACTCCTTGACAAGATCAAACGAAAAGGAAATTTATTTAGAGTACTCGATCATGGGGATGCTTCACCTACTTGTTGTCTCTGGTTTGCTGTTATTGATGGCACCTATATTTGCTATCGTGAATATTATACACCCAATCAACCGATTAGTTATCACAGAAAAGCAATCAGAGATTTAAGTGATGACGAAGTTTATAGTGGAAACTTTGCAGATCCTCAAATATTTAAAAAGACCTCACAAAAAGATGGAGGTTTCTGGACAGTTGCAGATGAGTATAGTGATTTAAAACTTGATTCTCCTCCTCTGCACTGGATTCCGGCCGACAATAATGAACATGCCACGAGAAATCGCATCAACGAGTTGCTTAAACGCACAAACATACAATTCATTAAACGGTCTACAGAATACCCAAATGGATGCTTCTATGCCATTAATGAATTACAGTCACAACGCCGCAAATCTCTTGGATATATTGACGGCAAACAAATTTTTTGTGATGATAGAGAAGAAAGTGTTGCCGACCATGCATATGATTGTGTACGATATTTTGTAGCTATGCATGGAAGTGGACGATCTCTACCTCAAAGACGAGTGCCACAGAATAGTATCAAATGGTTCAAGATGATGAAACGAAGAAGTGAAGGTTTGGTGGCGGCGAGTGCCTGAAATAATTTGGAATTGTCGATTTCATCCATCTAATGGGTGGCATGAAGTTGGCTGCCCACATGTGGAATGGACAAAAGAACAACTTCAAGAAACATTAGAATCTAAAAAGAGATTTGAACAAGAACAAGTTGAAAAACTCCAACGTGGTGAGTTAGTTTATAAGTTGGTAAATGCCTAAACAGACCATAGAAGACAATATCTGGGGCCGTCGCCTCGATACTGCCGATAAGTTTTACAGAAGTTGGGAATCTTTGTTCAAATGTGATATTCTTGATAAATACTATGAAGGTGAACAGTGGCGAAGTCAGAGACAGTTAGGTTACAACCCTTATGTTATCAATAAAGTGTATGAAACGATCCAAATTAAAATTGCGAATTTCATACCCACTTTTCCGTCTTTCCTGGTCGCTTCAAGAGTGGGTAATGAAGATGACATTGCTACGGCGGCCCATTCGGCACAACTTAAAGAAGATTTGTTAAACACCATTACTCAAGACCCGGAGAACAACTTTAGTGAAGAAGTTGAACAAGCTTATAAAGATTCCTTCTTCAGATTTGGTATGATTGAAGTGGGATATGCAGCAGATTGGATTGAGAATCCAAATGCCCCAAAACCACTTTTAGGGAAAGATACTGATGTCAGACTTTCTGATCGTCTTAAGCGTAAAATTATTGAAGAGCCGGCTGAAATACCTCAAAATGAAAGAGTATATTTTAAACATATTCCTGCGAAAACGTTCAGGGTCGGTGGTAACGATCATAAATACTTAAATAGGTGTGGTTGGGTCGGTTACTATGAGTATGTAGATAAAGATGATCTCTTGGCTCTCAAAAAACTCATGAATCGAGACAAAGTGGAACAAGCCACTGTGTCGGATAGCGAAGAATCCAATCGTGAAACAGTAAGACATGACACGGCCGAATATGCAAGAAATTCCCTCAAAATATGGCATATTTGGGATTTGAAAGCCGAATTGAGACTTCTTGTATTAGATAGTCCAAAAGTGACGGTTTTCCAGAAAAAATATGACTTTTTACCCTTGTTCGATTTACGTCCTGACAGACGGCTCATCACAAACGGGTTCTATCCCATTCCCCCAGCATTTCATTGGCTTAGTCCACAGGATGAATACAACGAAACAAGAGAAATGTTGCGCGCACACCGTCGTCGTTTCGTTAGAAAATTCCAAGTCATAGAGGGAATGATTGATGACGAAGAAATCGAAAAGTTCGAAACCGGCCCGGATGGGGCACTCATTAAAGTTAAAAGAGAAAATAGCATTACACCAGTTGAAAATGCCGATCTTGGGCAATCTGTTGAACAATCTATCGCCACAAGTGCTGATGATCTTAATAGAATATCTGGAACTTCGGATGAGAGCAGGGGCGTTGCTGATAGAACTACAGCAACTCAAGCGAACATTGTCAATCAAAGAACAGGAATACGAGACGGTAAGGAAAGAGATAGAGTTGTTAAATGGTTCTCTCACATCGGTAGAGCAGTACTTCTTATCGTCCGTGAAAAATTTACAGGAAAAACTCTTGCTAAACTCACACAAGCCGAAGGGGAAAGTTTCCTTGGAAGTGTGAATCCTAATAAACCCTTATATAGATACATCACTGCTGAGGATTTGAGAGATGGATATGATTTTAAGATTGATGTGGACGTTACATCTATGTCGACTACTGCTCAGATAGATGAGAAAAAGAAGTTACTCGAATATCTTTCCGTCCTCACTCAATTTCCTATGGTTGCGTTTTCTCCCTACCTCGTCCGCGAGATTGCATATCGTATTGGTTACAGAAATGAAAAAGCAATAGCAGAATTTCAGCAGATGGCCTTATTGATGGAATTGGCAAGAATGAATCAATTGAAGCAAGCAGCTAATCCGGCTCCACCACAAATGCCACAACCCGGACCGGCTGGACAACAAATTACTCAACAAGCAACTCCTCCTGGGGCCGAGCAAATACGAAATCAACTAACTAATCAACTTCCACAAGTTGCAGGTGGCCCAGTACAATGAAACAACTTTATACTTGTAAATGTGGGCAAAACCACAACATAGATCCAGAGAAGAATATACCTTCTCAAGTTGTGTGTTGGAAATGTGGCCAAAAAGGTCAACTAAAACTTAATGTCGCAATTAAGTAAGATTACACAAGACGAAAAGGATCTAGCTAATAGATCACTTACTATAAGTAGATTAATAAGTTCTAAACGCAAATTCCATATCAATGAGTCCAGATGTGTAGCGAATGTAGATTATGAGCCAGAAACGCAAGTGCTTACAATTGAATTTCAACAACGAGGTACTTATGTCTATCGAGATGTTCCCCTCGATGTTTTTGTTGACTTCGCCGATTCAGGTAGTCAAGGACGGTACTTTAATTTATACATTCGAGAAAAATATTCTTATGAAAGAGTCTCCTAATGCCAAGCCTTGAAGAAGCAATTGCTGATGCAGCGACAGAACTAACTAAAGAAGCAGATAAGGCTAAAGAAACCAAACCTGGGAAGACTTTAGCTCCAGAAATTGGTACTGACGATACTGAAGAAGAGCAAGAAGAAGTCGAGTCTGATGAAGAAAGCCAGGAATCTGACGCCTCTCAAGAGGAAGAACTTGATGAAGCTTCTAAAGATGAAGCTCTCAGACTCTACAAAGCTCTAAAAGATCCAAAAGCCGGGCCAGCAGTGCTTGCAGCACTTGCACAACAAGCCGGACTTCTTGGTAAAAACACTCCCGAAACAAAAACGGAAGTGGCCACAGCTAAAAAAGCTGTAAAAGAAATTCTCAAGGATTCACTTCCTGAGAATATGAAGTTTCTTGCGGATCAACTCGGACCAGCTATTGAAGCTGTGTTTGAGCAAGAACGTGAGGAACAGCAAGAAAAGTTTCAACAAATAGAGATTCAGAGGGTGGAATCTCAAGTTGTTGTGGCTTATGAAAGACTTAGTAAAGAAACTAAGGGTGAGTCTAAAAGACTCGAAGCAAGGATGGCAGAAATTGCAACGCAAATTTCGCCCGCTCCTGAATTGACCGTCGATCAATATATACGCTACTTATATCAAATTGCCTCAAATGGCAAAGGGACACAGCTCTCTAATACACGAGTAGTGGCAGATCGAATCCGACGGAATGCCAATGATTTACCGTCCCGACTTCGGACAACAACTGGAAGTGGGGATGATAAAAGTTGGATACCAAATAAGCCAATTGGTCTTAAAGGAGCAGTTAATCTTGCTCTTGAACAACTAGCTAAACAGAGAAAGTAAAATATGAGTGTCACTTTTGGGAACGCATCGGCTCCCTCACAGGTAACAACTAATTTAGATTCACTTTTCGGTCTTAGTCTCGCTGCTTATCGCAAAGAGCTAATTGACAACATTGGGGCAACTAACGCATTCTTTTTTGAAATTCTCCGAAAAGACCTTTATGAAGGTCAAGATGGTGGAACATATATTCAAATTCCACTAATGTATGCTTTGCAAACAGCCGATAGTTACGACGGGTATGATGAACTCTCAACTGTTCCGGTTGATGGAATCACTGATGCTATTTATCAGTGGCGCCAGTGTGCTGCTGCTATTGCATATTCGATGAAAGAAGTAAAACAGAACAAGCAGAAACTTGTTGATTTGGTAAGATCACGAATCAAACAAGCAGAAATGGGACTTCAGGAGTTTTTCGCACAAAGTCTCATGTGGGGGGCCGCAAGTCAGGGTGGGGCATTAACAGCTCCTTATGTAAGTACAGTTAATGGTTCTAGTTCCATTGAACCTATTAGTGAACTTATTGCTTATTCTCCTACTGCTTCTCTCACTGTTGGTAATATCGCACAGAGTACAAATACTTGGTGGCAGAACAAAACTCTTACTTCTGCGGCCGCCGGGTATGATGCTTTCTTGTTGGAAGTAGATCAGATTTTCAACAGAGCGAGTCTTGGTACTGGTGGCAAAGTGAAACTTGTTCTGATGGATGAAACTACTTATGAACTTATGGTTCATGCCGTCTATCAAAAATATCGTTACACTGAAGATCGTGTAGATGAAGCGTATCCTTTTGAAAATATCAAGTACAAAGGGGCACATTTCGTCATGGATGATAAAGTTCCTGATGTAAAGAACTCTATCATTCCTACACTTCAGGGTGGCGCTGGACAACCTTCTTCTCTTACAAATGGTACTGGATATTTTATCAACCCTGAGTTCTTCAAGATGGTTTATGAGGAAGATTCCGACTTTAAAATGCTTGAAGACGATAATGGCAAAACCATGTTTAAGCCTGTTAATGGTGATTCACGAGTAGGACATGTTGCATGGATGGGAAATCTTACTTGTGATAATCGTCGTAAACAAGGTATAATCGGTGGTGTGGCCAGAACTTTGACGACCCCGTAGAGATAAATACGGGAGATATAGAGAGATAAATCTATGCGTTTTAAAGCTGTTGGTAATAAAAGAGACGATATTTGTCTTGTAGTTCGTAATGCAGATACAGTAGCACTGACACCTGGTCAAGCTGCTATTCTTAACTTTCCATTTACATCTACTTCCATAACAAACCCTGGATTAGATGTAGTGGGATACATTAATGCACAAACTAACTTTTCTGGTGTAACGGCCCAAGCGTTGCTCTATGGAGTAGTTGTGTCTCCTCCGAGTTCTGCTGGAATCCCAGTTAATGGTTACGGTGAAGTTCAGGCTTTTGGATATTGTCCAAATGTACAACTTACTTTAGCTACTAGGGCAAGCACTAACTCTACTTGGCCTTCTTATGCTGCAATTAATGGAAGTGCTGGTATTATTGGTCTTTATGCAGAATCTCTAGCTAATGGATTTACTACAAATGCAATTCAGTCATTTGCAAGTGTTTCCACGGCCGCTAGTCCCTCCGCTTTCACTCAATTTCTTGCCCCACTTATTCTAGGTGGTACAAGTATTGCGAGTGCAACTACACAAGCTTCTACTGTTCAAGCTGCTAACACAGCATTGACTTTAAGTGTAGCTGCTTTTGTTCGTATTCTCTAGGTTCCATACGTCACTCCTTTAATTCTGTGGGAGGGACTCAAAAGAGCCTCCCTTCTTTTATATGAAAATTCTAATTGGTATCAATTGTCTTACTTCTGTAGAACAGATAGCTTATGCTAATCATCTACAACTCTTTTATAATCTTGGAAAACGTCATCCAGATTGGACTGTTCTTATTAACACTCCACGTCGTATGTCAATAGACCGTATGAGAAATGCTTCTGCAAAGATCGCACTTGAATTTGAGTGTGATTATCTCATGTTTATTGATGACGATGTTATCGTACCTATTGGTTGCATAGAGCAGATGATTGAAAGAGATGTTGATATAGTTGCAGGTTGGACTATTATTCGTGGTTGGCCCTTCGACAACATGTTTTTCAAACTGGATGAAAGTAAAAATCTAAGAAATTACGAAGTCGAGCGCGGCCCCGGAATTGTGGATGTGGATGCAGTTGGATTTTCTTGTGCTCTTATTAAATGTTCTCTTTTAAAGAAAATCCGGCCTCCTTATTTTGTGACCGGCCCGTATAATACGGAAGACATCTACTTCTGTGTTAAGGCCAAAGATACTGTCCCCGATTGTTCCATTATAGTAGATTGTGGAATTGAGACTGCCCATATCATGGGGCCAGAAGTAATTGCACCCTGGAATCGAGAAGAATACACAAAGTACTATAAAGCACAATATAGGAACGAGGAAGAAAAGCAAACTACTAAAGGTGACCGCAACGAACTATATAAGGAGATGGTACATAATGTCCTCCCTTAACCTTTGTTGTGGTCGTAATAAATTAAAAGACTACGTGAACGTAGATTTGAACAAAGAGTTCGAACCTGATCTTTGTTTTGATGTTCGGGAAGTTTTCCCATTAGATGCTGAGAGTCAAGATGAAGTCCTTCTTTTTCACTCAATCGAACATATACAAAAGTTCTATCATAGAAGACTCTTTAAAGAAATTCATAGAGTTCTTAAACCCAAAGGACGATTCTACATGTCCTTCCCAGAGTTCCGCATTGTCGCCCAGTACTGGCTTGAAAATTATAAGGGAAGTCGAGAGTTCTGGACTGATGTACTTTACGGACGCCAGGAAAATATCTATGATTTTCATGTAGTTCCAATGGAAACTGAGGCTGTAAAAGTAGATTTGATTGAAGCTGGATTTAAAGATATTAATGTAGCACAAGAGCAGCCAGAATGTTTTAACACCATTATTAAATGCGTAAAGACAATACCACAGATGTCCTATGAGGATGTGTTACAAAATGACATTGACAAAATTGTTGTTCTTGTTAAGTAGTTTAGTTAGTGCTCAACAGTTGTCACAACAATATTCGTTGCCAGCTAATGGTAGCACTACAGTTATTACTAATCAAACAATGGGGTGCCTGGCATGGGCAATGTCATTTGATAACCAGGGATTTTCTGGACTTACAATGGCATTACAAAGTTCAGTTAACGGAACTACCTGGGTAAATTTTGTTGGAACTACAGTAGCAGGATCTAATCCATCTACTTCTACTACCACATCTCTTTATACTGTTACTGGTTATAATCCATTTATAAGAGTAACCTTGAGTGGAACATCTGGTACTGGACAAGTTAATATCCAGCTTAAATGCTGGCAAAGTCCAAATTACATATCCAGTTTACCAACTCAGACGAATACTTTCACTGCCCTACAAACTTTCACTTCAGGAACTGCATTAGACATAGCATTTGTTGACTATGAAGTTTCTGGATGCCCTGCTGGATGTACAAATCCTGCTATTACACAAGCACAGATTTTAGCAATGGATGTTACACCAGTAACTATTGTAGCGGCCCAGGGTTCAGGTACAACTATTATTCCTGATATGGTTGTCTTTGAAGTGATTCCAACTGCTACAGCTTATGCAGCAGGAACGACGTGGGGATTATACTATAATGGTGTAGGTGGAAATATAGTTCAAAGCCCAGCTTGTACCGCCGCGACTATTCTTGCTACTGTAAATACTATATGTGAAGGCATTGCAAATGGGGCAGCTTCATTCACATCAACACAACGAGTAAATTTACCAGTTACTTTAAATACAGCTTCAGCAACTGCTTTTACGTGTTCTGGTACTTGTGGGACACTTTCTTATTGGTTGAAATATCATGTAGTTTTAGGACTATGAGCACACGTCTTGATATGCAGGTTCGCCTGCAAAATTATCTTAATAATTCCATCTACTATACGATTGGAGATATGAATGCAAGTCTTCAAGATGGTCTTGATGAGATAGCAGCTTTTTCTGGGTGTATTTGGAATAGTGCAGTAGTACCATTTACTCAATTCACAACATATTATGATTTACTTACTCTTCTCCCAGATTACATTGGCATCGTTGCTATGTATAATGCTACTATCAATCGTTGGATGTGGCCGCAAAGTCTTAAAAAATTTAATCAAGTACGCATTGATTGGGATAACGCTTATGGGACTCCTTATTATTTTGCACCAATCAATCACAGATATGTTGCAATATATATGAAGCCGAGTGTAGCTAACTATGGAAATATGATAGTTTTCTATCGAGCACAAGCACCTACACTTGTGGATGGAACGACAATACCGATTCCTGATGAGCATTTGCTTGTATTAGAGAGTTACTCCAAAATGGATTTGTGGGAGCAAGCGCAGGAATTTACTAAAGCAGAAACAGAATTTCAAAATTATACACAAGTACTTGATAAGTTGAGAGTGCTTATGCGTAATCAACGTAATCGTGATAGAATGATGTCTTTACGATAATGCCTATCTGGTCCAATTCTTTTCTTACTCAACTCGAACAAGATGCTATTGGCCAGATAGCTATTGATATAAATTGCATATTTGCACGTGAATGTATAGCAACAGTAGGTGGTACAAGTGTTATTACTTTACCATCTTATGTAAGGACACTTCGTAGAGTTACTTGGAGAGGAAGAAGTCTTGATCCCCTCAATTGGGAAGAATTAACAATGGTGACACCGGCCACAGTTTTTGTAAGCCCCAATAATTCAAGTAATGTAGAATCATCTTTTGGTCGTCCTCTATACTATGCAATGCACCCAACTAATCCTTGGGATATAAGACTTTACCCAACACCTGGTGAAACATTTACATCAACAGGAGAACCTAACGTATATGCACCACAAGTTAACACTCCTTCTTGTATTATTGACTATTATCGGGAGCCAGATATTACTAATTCCAATCCTGTGTTGTGCATTCCTTCCTACATTCTTAGGCGTACACAGAAAGCTTGGTGTCTCTGGAAAGCATTTAGTGCAGAGGGATCAGGACAATTCCTGAAGGCCGCCAGCTTTTACATGAATAAATATAATTTTCTTATTGAACAATTTCGTCTTATTAATGACGGATGCTTTGTAGGTAAGAAGTACGCCGTTGATGATGGGCTTCTCTCTATAGATGCCTTTAAGTACCCGAAACCAATTTTACCAAGTAACTTTGAAATGGAAAGGTTCTAGATGGAAACTCAACAGCAGCAGTTTTACGATGGTATCAAACTTCGTGGAGCATTACAAATTCATCTGCTTGATCCAGATGGAAAGATCCTTGAAAAAAGATGTGTAGAAAATACAGTTGTCACAGTAGGTCGCTCATGGGTCTTAGGACAACTTGAAAGTGTAAATAACACTACCCAAGTTATTGGTTATTGTGCCATAGGATCAGTGACAACAGCCCCAACTACGGCTGATACTGCACTTGGTGGAGAGTCTCTAAGACTAGCTATTGGTACTTTTGTAACGACTGGTCTTACTAATAATCCTCCTTCTTGGCAAGCACAGACAAGTTTTAGTACTGCTCAGGGTAACACCACTCTGGCAGAAGTGGGACTTTTTAATTCTTCCGCCTCTGGCACAATGCTTGCTCATGCCACCTTCACAAGCTTTGTAAAAGCCACTTCAAATACACTGAATATTTCTTATACTATTTCCGGTTAATAGCCAATGAGTGATACAACTGCATTGGCTATAGTTGCGGCTATACCGGGTATAATTAGTACAATCTTGGCATTTATTATCAGGTATAGACAGGGTATAAATCATGATGAAATGAATGTCAAGATGCAAACTCTTACAGATACTACTAATGCCAAGATGGATAAACTTCTTGAGGTTACTGGAACGGCCGAACATGCTAGGGGTGTACTAGAAGGTAAAATGGATGCAGCAGAAACACTTCAAGTAAAAACAGATGTAACAAAGAGGTCAAGTGGACTTTAAGGAATTAATTGAATACTCTACAGCAGCATTTTCGTTTGTAGGATTTGTAATAACCTTGATGATAAAACTGGCTCAAGCAAAAGTAAAAGAAGATTTATCAAAACAGATATCTCAGACAGATCGTACTCTTGCAGTTCATTGTGCTCAAGATGAATTAAAATTTGATAATATTTGTGAGAAACTAGATACTATTCATGAAGTTGTTAAAAGAAAAACATGATTAAAATCCCTCATAATTCTGGTCCAGGCATTGTAGTAGGAATCCCAACTCTTGGGCGGCCCGTGAATCTCAAGTGGGCAATGGCGCTCAAAAGTATGACTCCTCCTATTAATTATAATTGTGTATTTCAAATCACAGAAGGGCAGGCCATTGATGTCGCACGAAATAATATGGCTAAATACGCAATTGAGGCTGGGGCTAAATATCTATTTTTTCTTGGTGATGATGTTGTATGTCCTGGATATACTCTTCGACAACTCATCTTTCGCATGGAGCAAGATCCGACATTGGGGGTGGTTGGTGGTGTGTATTGTGCCAAATGTGATCCTCCTGCTCCTTTGGTATTTCGGGGTAATGGGTTTGGTAGTTATTGGGATTGGAAAATAGGGGAGTATTTTGAAGTAACTGGTTTGGGCATGGATTGTACTTTGATACGAGTGGCATGTCTGGCTGACTTAGCTGACCCGTTTTTCAAAACAGTCGAGACAGACCAGTTTCTTGATGGTATTAACAATGCAGAGTCTTGGACAGAGGATCTATATTTCTTTAATAAACTAAAGGAAACATCTTGGAAGGTAATGTGTGACTCTTTTGTGATGTGTGAGCATTTTGACATCTACACAGGAAGAGTCTACAGTCTGCCACCTGATTCTCTCCCAATGAGAAGGAAAGTAAGTCTTAAAGAAAAGAAGTGCCTTGTTCTTGGTAAGCGTGATGTAAGTATGATTGATGATCTTATTGATTATGATATTACCACGGCCGGCCCGGAAGAAGGATTTGACTACAGAGTATCTTATGAGTCACTTCCTTTCGATGCTGAACAATTTGATAAAGTGATTGCAGTACCAGAAGCTTGTCAGAGTGAAATAGATAGAGTAATGAAGAAGGTAGCAGCATGAGTCTTCCAGGAACTGGTGTTTGGGAAGTTCGAGTTACTAATGGTACTGATACAAATGGTGGTGGGTTTGATTCTGCTGCTGCCGGTACAGACATGTCTGTATTTAATAACAAAAATTCCTCTGGTGGAACTAATTGTCAAAGTACAACAAATAATTTATCTACAACAGATTTAACTACCACTACTACAGGATCTTTTACTTGTACTTCATCTACTGCGGCCTTTACTTCTGCAATTACAGGTAATTTTATTTATCTCACAGGTGGAACTGGAGGTACAGTAACTACAGGATGGTATAAAGCTACTTATGTAAGTGCCACACAAATCAACCTAGATCGCTCTCCTGGGGCCGCCGCTACTCTAGTAACAATGAATATTGGTGGAGCACTCAAGACTCTCGGCCAAGTAAATACTATTTTAACCAGTACTAACATGAATACAACTGGTCAGGTAGTATGGGTAAAAGCGGAAGCAACAGTTTCTATTACATCTACCATTACTTTAAGCCCTAATGGTAGCTCTGGCCTATTACAACCTACACAAATTAACGGATATACAACAACTCGTGGGGATAACGGACAAGTAACGATACAAGCATCTTCAAGCGGTCCAAATCCATTAATGACTTTAAACCCTAATACGGGAGTTATTTATCGGAATTTCATTGTAGATGGGAATAGTAAAGCAGGATTATCTGGGATGACTGTTGAAGGTCAAGGTGCTTGTATTAAGAATTTTCTAGTTAAAAATTGTACGAATGGTGGAATTTCATTCAATAATAATGGGAATCAAGCTTTTCAATGTATTGTAACAGCTTGTGGTTCTACCTCTGGATCTGCATTCAGAATGGAACAATCAAATGGTCCAAACTATGCAACTGATTGTATCGCATATGCAAATTCATGTTCTGGTTTTACCGGAGCCTGTGCAATATTAGTTCGGTGTATCTCTGCTAATAACACAGGATCTACTTCTGATGGGTTTGGAGGAACTACATCTGGAGCAGGTATGGGATCTAATACAGGGGGATTAATATTAGATCATTGTTTAGCTTATACTAATGGTAGGGATGGTTTTCGATTTAATAACCCGATCGTAACTCCAATTATTTTTGAAAATTGTATTAGTTATGGAAATACTGGAAAAGATATAGATTGTCTAGGTGCTCTAACAATTGGAGCAATGGAAAATAATTATAATGGATATGCAACCACTACAAATTATCAAGCAGGTTTAAATGATATAGTTCTAACTGCTGATCCTACTGTAGCTGGAGCAAGTAATAATTTTGCATTAAATTCAACTGCTGGTGGGGGAGGAGCACTTGCGGGATTGGGATTTCCAGGTGTGTTAACTGTTGGTGGAACTGGTTATGCATCTCCTGGCCCACTTGATCCTAAAGGAACCTCTACAGTAGCCCTTTCTGTATCAATTCAAGATCCCCTTTGGTATGGTGTCTAGTTGCCTACATTACTAACAGAATCGCAACAAGATACATTAGATGTATTTAGTCTAAAAGATTCTGCGACTGTAGTTTTAGGTAATCAAGTTTCCATCCCGCTTGAAGGATTGAGCCTATCTGATAGTGAGACTATAGTTCTAGGACTCAATACAGGTGATGTAGGGACTGCGGCGGGGGATACACTTAATTTACTAGATAATTTAGATGCTGTCACACTTAATTTACTTATATCAATCAGTGATACAATTACACTTACTGATACTGTTACTTTTGGCGGTCCGACGATTTCTCTTGGCCTGACAGATACATTAAGTCTAAGTGACTCTATTACTGTTGTAGTTGGTTTAGGGATTTCATTTAATGAAACTCTCACTCTTGCAGATGCTCTTGGAAGTGAAGCAGATTACGGGGCACTCTTCAGTGATACTCTTGTTCTTTCTGATTCCCTTGATGTTAACATTGGGACTGGATTACTACAATTTAGTTTTGCAGATACACTAACACTTTCTGATAGTGTAGGGTTGCTCTTAGGAAATTTATTTACTTTTTCTGATACCCTTAATTTATCAGATTCTACAACCAAATCAGCACAATGTTTTATTTCAGAATCTGATACATTAAATCTATCTGATGCAGTACATTTTGCGGCCCCCATTCTCGGACTTAGTATATCTGATAGTTTACTTCTAACAGATTTTCATTCACTTGATATAACTTTTGGTTTTAATTTCATAGGAGACACTCTTAGTCTTTCCGATAATGTCCAGTTGTATTTAGCTAATACAGCTATTGTAGCATCCGACAGTTTAAGTTTAAGTGATAGTGTAGCAGTTAATTTAATTACTAACAAACAAGTTTCTGTAGCAGATGTACTGGCCTTATCTGATGGGCCGCCCCAGCTTTTGGTATTAACTGACTTTATTGATTATTTAAGGAGATACCTCAATGACGTTCCGTACTGATAGGAACAATAATCCTACTGCTATGATAATGGAAATGGCATCAGAAGGAGGATTGGCACTTGGTACGGATTATGTACAAGGAGATGCTTTTACTTCTGGAACTCAGACTTTCTATACGGCTAAACTTATAGGAGATCCCATTGCCCTTACAATTAAAGTTATCGATAAATTGGGTTTCTATACTGCACCGCCTCATGCTCGTTGGACTTACATTGCTATACCTTATGATGTTTGGTTGTCTCTTACTCCTAATCAAAAACAATATGTGATATGGTATATGTATCATAATGAAGGGGGTATAGAAATGGAATCTTTATTTCAACCTTTAGATACTCCTACACCTATTGGAGTTCATGTATCAAGCACTGTGACTCTTGGGGATAAAGTAGGTTAGTTGTGAATCTCACACATCTTAGTTATCCGCTTGGCTGGACCCCTTCTGCTGATGCAGTTAATGGAGATCCAACTGGACTTGTGCGAATGGACAATTTGACACAAGAGGAAAATGGTGCCATCTCACTAATCGCCGGGCGGGTACAACTAACTTCTTCTCTACCTGATTATGTTTATAGTCTTTACTCTACTGTTCTTGGCGGCAATAATCCTGTTTATGCTGCTCTTAATGAAGCTGGGCGACTCGTAGTTCGCTCGATGAGTGGTAACTTTAATGACACTGTTACAGTTTTATCGGATG